>Ga0315284_10005068_pt1 | contig 18721 bp, 18 predicted proteins | sample YL17G09_16_MG_FD_203696 | JGI IMG/M metagenome (GOLD analysis project Ga0315284, IMG submission 203696) | Sediment microbial communities from Yellowstone Lake, YNP, Wyoming, USA - YL17G09_16 | ecosystem: Environmental > Aquatic > Freshwater > Lake > Sediment | place: USA: Wyoming | collected... | reverse complement strand
AACCGCAGTTACCTACGTGACTCTTGTGCTTGTAAAAGCAAAAAGAGACCAAATAGCCTTTTGTCTAGGATTTCTCTGGATGTTTTCTTTCATGCAATGGCTTCTTATCCCAGCTTTGATTGCTGGAATTTACAGAGAAGATTTGGTAAGAGTCCGACACGAAGATGGAGGTTGTGTGCAAATACCTCCACAAATTGAATCTGTCAACAATGAGGTGATTGAAATTCCAATTGCTGGAGCATCATTTACAATCTCTGGAAATCTTGAAAGACACCCGGATTATGCATGCGAAGCTGTCTGAAAAAGAAAAAAAGCAAAAATTATAATATTGTATAAAATGTATCATCTATGTTGATTATACCAGAGAATAAACAGAATTATTTAATTTAATACAATTCTATAATAAAAATTGATGGTAAAATAAATAAAAAAATTTAAATATAACAAGAAAATGACTGAATTAACGAGAATTTCTAAACCAATCCCACTCCGCGAATGTCCCGTGTGTGGGAAATTTACACACTACAAGTGTCCATGCACTCACATGTGTCGTCAACACGGGGATGGGACTAGCAGGAGATTAGATTGCAAAGAATGCCAATTGAAAGGGAAACGAGGCTTGGATAAGCATAAGTTGAAATATACTGACGCATCGGGCTCAAATCCTCAAAATCCCTCTGAAGGAGGAATGCTTGATGGTGTCGGGGCGGCTGCTGCAGCCACCCATGATGATGAAGTCTGGATTACGGACCTCATGGAGGAGTCTGAGCAACCAGCAGAATCAGCCACCCATGATGATGAAGTCTGGATTACGGACCTCATAGAGGAGTCTGAGCAACCAGCAGAATCAGCCGACGTGGTTGGAGTCTGGATTACGGACCTCATGGAGCAGTCTGAGCAACCAGCACAATCAGAAGCAGCTGCCGATGCTGGATACATCTGGATTACGGACCTCATGGAGGAGGAGAAGTCTGCGCAACCAACTAGTTTGGAGGACATGTCTACGGAAGATCTTGAAGCTTTCCTTGCACTCGCAAATCAAGAATGAGATGCAGAATGGACGATGAATAGTTCTAACAATTTTTATAAAAATTCTACCAATTTATTTGGTTTTATACCATATAGAAGAAATAATTGCACTTATCTCTCAGCAGATAAATAAGGAATATCTTGATCTTGTACACAAAATCTATTTCAGAAAATTTTGGAATTTCTGAAATACTAGAAATATTTGGATCCATCTTTTTATTCAAAATATTCGAAAATAATTTTTCCATAAAAAAATAATAATCCAAAAGCAATAAATGTAATTCTTGTTATATTGTCTGATTTAAAAAACTCATCAATAATAGATGGATTGTCGTATTTTAAGTATTTATCTCGAATACCGCACTTATAAATTGAATATAATTTTTGATATATTTTTTCTTCAATATCTGGATTATTTTTTTTATAATTATTTATATCATCTATATTATCTATTTTTTCATATATTTCTTTTATTAAATTGCGTTCATTTTCATCTTTAATGAATAACTCCCAATTTATTTCATAACTTTTAGGTATATATATAGATATATTCAAAAGTTTTTCTTGACTAAATAAATGATACATCTTTAATAATTATATAAACTTTTTTTTAACTAAGTTTTTTCTATATATGTATGAATATTTCCTTGTTGAGGAATATTTGCCAAATTTCCATTTTTATTTCTTTTAGAATAATCAACTTGATTATTCATTAGTATACTAAGTTTTTTTCTAGCATTATTAAATCTAGCTTCAGGATTATTAAACTGATTTCCTAATTTAGTTTTTATCTCATCTATTTTAGATTTATTATTAAATATATCACAATCTTCACCTTCACACTCTGATTTTATATTTGTTTTTATTTTATTTATATTATTTTTTGCAGATGGAACTGAAAAACCTAAAGTATTACCTATAGTTGAAAATAAAGATTTATTTGAAGGATTAACTCTATCTTCTCCTTCTTCTTCATCTCCATTATTTACAGTAGCACCAGTATTTGATAAATTATTATTTCTATTTTCTTCTTCTTCTTTTTTATTAGAATTTACAAATAAATTTTTTAAATTAATTTTACCATTATTATTTCCATTATTATTTTCATCATTTAAATTCCTATTGCCATTATTTCTATTATTATTCAAAGATGAGTTTTCTTTATTTGAATTATTATTATTATTTATTTTTTGATTAAACATAAATCTATCTTGATTTGAATTGCCATTATTTCTACCACTATTTAGTATTGAATTTTCTTGATTTGAATTAGTATTATTTCTACCACTATTTATAATTGACTTTTCTTGATTTGAATTGCTATTATTTCTACCACTATTTAATATTGATGTTTCTTGATTTGAATTACCATTATTTCTACCACTATTTAATATTGATGTTTCTTGATTTGAATTACCATTATTTCTACCACTATTTAATATTGATGTTTCTTGATTTGAATTACCAATATTTCTGTCACTATTTAGTATTGTATTTTCTCCATTATTTGGTTTACCAAATAAATTATTTACAGACCCAGGTGAATTTTTTCCATTATTTTTTTTACCAAATAAATTAGTTATAGACCCAGATGAATTTTCTTGATTTGAATTAGCATTATTTCTACCACTGTTTAGTATTGAATTTTGTTGATTTGAATTGCCATTATTTCTACCACTATTTAGTATGGAATTTTCTTGATTTGAATTGCCATTATTTTTCTTACGATTTAACATTAATCTATCTTGAACTGAATTACCCATATTTTGATTGTTTAAATCATTATTTGGTTCAAAATTGACACCCATTAATTCTTCAAGAGTTTTTGGATATTTAATATTTTGACTATTATTTTTTTTACCTAATAAATTATTTACAGACCCAGGTGTATTTTCTCCATTATTTTTGGTACCTAATAAATTATTTACAGACCTAGGTGTATTTTCTCCATTATTTTTTTTACCAAATAAATTAGTTACAGATCCAGATGAATTTTCTCCATTATTTTTTTTACCAAATAAATTATTTACAGACCCAGGTGTATTTTCTCCATTATTTTTTTTACCAAATAAATTAGTTATAGACCCAGATGAATTTTCTCCATTATTTTTTTTACCAAATAAATTATTTACAGACCCAGATGAATTTGGGCTATATTGCATTTCTAAACCAGACATATTATCAGATGTATTTAGATTAGTTGAATTTTGATTTGATACTACAGTATTTCTTCCAAAATTACTTGCTTCTTTATTAGTAAAATCAAAATTTTTATTAATTCTATCTTTAATTTTTGATAAAATCTCGGCTTTTTCATTTGGATAATTTTTGAGTGTTTTATTAACATCAATTAAATAATCATCTAAAATACCTATGTATTTTAATAATTCAGAATTATTTTTATTTGTAGATAACATATTTTTTTGCTTTTGAGCATTTGATTTTAATATTATTAATTCATTTTCTAACTTTTTTTTATCATTAATTAATGAAATAATTGTATCAATTAATTGTTTAAAATCATATTGTATTTTTTTTAAATCAATCTTAATATTATTTTCTTTTGAACTCATAGGTAATAAAGATTTATTATATTTTGGTAATTTATTAAAAAATGATGAATTATTGTTTGTTGAACCAGGTATAAATATAGAAAAATCAGATAAACTCATGTAATATTTTATAGGAGATTTTTTTTATAGATTGTAATTATTAATCTTGGTCTTCTTTCTAAATATCTATTATTAAAAATATTTTTTAAATTATTGTTATTGGTATTGTTATTGTGATTATTATTGTTATTGTTATCGTTGTTATTATTATAATTGTTATTATTATTGAGATTGGCATTACGATTGGTATTGCTATTGCTATTGTTATTGTTATCGTTGTTATTGTTGTTATTGTTGTTATTGTTGTTGTTATTGCTTTTGTTATTGCGATTGCGATTGGTATTATTGTTACAATTATTATTGTTGTTATTGGTATTGTTATTACAATTATTATCGCAATTGTTATTATCATTATTGTTATTTATTTTGCAATTGTAATTACTATCATTATTAACGTAATTATATTTATAAAAATTATTACTTAAATTTTTATTTTTTTTTTCTTTTAAAGAATTTTCTAATACTTTAATTCTATTTTTAAGTTCTTTTTTTTCTAATATCATATTTTCTAATAATTGTATATGTTTTTTAAGTAATTTATGAGTTTTTAATTTATCCATATATAATAAAATATTTTATTTTAATATGTTAATAAAAATTATTTTTTTTTTACTAGTTATTATCATATTAACTTATTATTATCATCATTATTTAAAAAATCATTTTTGGTATCATTTCGGAAAAAATCTTGGGAAACCAAAATTTTATTCTGGTAAACATCATCCAAATATTTATTCAAAAAAGAATTTAACAGAAAAAGATAAAATGGGTCTAGTCCAATTATACGCAAATTATATGCAAGGTGTAATTATAGATAAAGAAAAAATAGAATATTTTATTTCAACTATGCCATATCCTGAAATTTTTTATATGAAAGTTAATTTAATTTATTATGGTGCTGTAATGAATAGCATTATTGAAATAAAATATAAAAATAAAACATATTTATCTAATTTTGTAGATAATGCAATTATAAATAAAAATCATAGAGATAAAGGTATTTTTAAAGAACTAATGAATTATATAAGTAATTACTCTAATGAAATGAATGCAAAATTTATTATATTTAAAATTGACAAAAAACCAATTCCTAGTTTTTATGAATATAATTTAACATCAAATTATTACTATATGCAATGCCCCTTTAAAAAAGGGGCATACCCCCAAAATGCCAGCCTACAAAATGAAAGTTCCAATAATGCCAGCCCCCAAAATGCCAGCCTACGAAATGAAAGTTCCAATAATACCAGCCCCCAAAATGCCAGTTCCCAAAATATTATAATTCTTACTTATTCATTTAAGAGTAAAGAAGTTTACAATTTTTATAAAGAAACTGATAATTTGGGGATATGTCAGTTTTTTAAAGCAGATGGCAGTTGGGAGAATGGGGAAGAAAATTTTGGAGTATGTCCTTTTTTTAAAGAAGAATTTATTAATCAAACAATAATGATTTTTAAAAGGAATTCACCAGATTCGATTGAATTATTATATATTTATAAGCCAATTAAACAAAATATTCAGAATATTATTGAGTATTTACAAAATAACTACTCATATAAAATCCTCCTTGTAGATGATATTGGGAATAATTCACATCTTATCAAAGCATATCCGGAATTATTCAAAATAGCCTATCCGGTTTATCATTATATTCTAGGATTTAAAGAAAAAATTGAAAAAGAAAATTTTTTTTATTATTTCTAGAATTCAAAATCATAAAATCCATTTATTCCAGTAACCCTTGAAGTCTCATAATCAAATTCTTTATTTCTCTCTTCAACCGGTGGTTTTGGTCTAGGGATATAAATGAGTTCTGATGGTTTCAAAATCATCCCACCCTCAGTGAATTTTTCCAAATAATCTTTTGGATAACTCTGCCAATTCATAAATGTCATTGATATGCCCACTTCAAAATGATATGATGCATCATAATTCTGAGTATCTATCTTCGGATAATACCGATTATTATTATTTGGTAGACTCTCTTTTATAATCGCAACCAAATTAAACATTGATATTTTCACTATGTCCTCTTTCTTTGGAAATTTTGTTTTTATTCCACCAAATTCAATATCTTTATTTGTTATTTTATATAAAATAATATTTGTGCTATCTTCACTCATTACTCCATTTGTAATTTCATTTAAAAATCCATTTATTGGAATCCTATTTGTAAGTATTATTAACTTATTAATTGCCTTATCTACTGGTATATCCCCAATATTTATCCTTTGAAAACTATAATATTTATCCATAAATCTATTCGCACATTTTGTAAATAACTGTGAATAAATTTGATACTCTAATTTCGTATTGGGTAAAAATTCCATATTCAAATACAAAAATAATGGCGCATCTGATTTTCTCCACGCCAATTCATTGATTAATTCTAAACAATTCATAAATTCCAGATAATGTTTATCTTCTGATACACAATCTGAATAAGAAAGCTTACCATCAATTACATTACCAACAATTATTTTTGCATCATCTCCAAATGGATCCGCTCCTTTAAAAAAAATATCTAAATGGATAGCCCTTGCTCCAGCTAATAATACATCTTTTATTGCATTGTATGATACAAGGTCATCCGTATAACCACACGGTAAATACGTCTTATATGATGCTGCGTAAAAAAAATCACGGAGTCCATAATATTTATCCTTTTTGAAAAATTTATTATAATATTTTCCACCATTTGCTATTGGATTCTGTTTTATTAATGTATAATTTTTATAAACTGCCAAACATTTTTTTGCTCTATTTTTACATCTAGCAATAAAATCATTCCTTTTAAAAATTCCAATTATTGTACCAAATATTATAAGAACCACCACTATGAATATCCCAATATATATTATTAAACATGTATTATTCATTAAAATAGTCTGAGATTTTATTTTCTCTATTATTCATTTTGGGACAATAATTTTTTAATAAATCCATTTTTGTCTCCATTTTATTCTTTTGGTATATATTCTGAGTCTTTGACTCATCCTTCTTCTTTATATTATAAAATGTGTTGTAGATATTCAAATATTCCTCATCATTATTATCTTCCTTTGTAATATTATTATATATCATATTGGAATTCAAATTTGAGAAAATTTGGTCCTCTGTCATTACCTTTTTTATTGGAATTTTGGCGTTCGTATTCGATATTAATACGCTAATAGCTAATATTCCCGCCCTATCTGTGCATTTTGAATGATTATAATTGTGATAAAATAATTTAAATAGAGATTTAATAATTGTTTTATTAATCATATCATTTTTCTCACATTTCTGCCAAATTTTGTCCCAAATAAAATATTCCCAATAGCGCCCCCATTTCTCATATTTCCTCATTATTTTCATTGTTGGTGAAAATAAATAAGCTTCCTTCACTTTCTTCTCCATTTTATTCATCCAAGCAACCCAAAATAAGATTTTCTCATAATTCGTCTTATTCAGCTGGAATGCTCTGGTCTCATTGTAATAGAGTATTTCTCGAATACCTCGCGACAAGAGGGGCTCTAATTCCTTATTCTGTGAATCTATAACTGGATAAAATTGGCTCAAATTAGAATGAACTGCATATTGTTCAGAATGATGTGATTTATTCCCAATTTTTATTGCGTCTTTTTTCGAAATAATTTTCGCAGCTAAAAAAATAGAAATAATTGTACTATAATTATTACGTATTTCATTGGAATTAATAAGCCCAATATTTCTATAAGATTTTGGCAATGATTTTTGAACCATTTTCTTTTTATCAAAGGTTTTAAGTAAAAAAAATGCAACTGATATATCATGGTATAAGATATATTGGGATAAGTATTGAATAAAAAAATTTTCTATTTCTTTGTCATAAGAAGAGCAATGTAATTCCGCTATAAGAGCGTGCGAAATCTCCTTATTCTTATGATTTAAATGATAAAGTAAATGGTCAAATAGAGATTTCTTTTGGTAGCCAGAATAGGAGAGTTGCCCACATTTTTTATATTTTATTCCATAATTTATAATCACATCCATTGAAAATTATTATATAATAATATATTAAATTATATGAATTGTGCCCCACATCGGAAAGGTGATACGACGTGTTACACAAAAGAACAACTTATAAAAATGGCAAAAATTCTGAATGAAAAAGAAGGTTCTAAAATAAAATTGACTGGGACAAAAGATGAAATCTGGAATTCGATTCGCATGCATTTATTCGATGAATGTGATTATGAATGGGAATGGATGGATAATAAAACCATAAGAGAATTAAATGACCGAGAAATTAAATATGAAACATTTAAGCCTCCTATGCCAACAGCTTGGCTAAAAAATAAATTTACCTGGCTAACTACTACAGATATTCTGAATGTTATGAAGCAATATGAAAAATTATATAGTGAATTTAAATTTTTTGGTCCAGTTCCAGTAGATTGCCCGAAAGATATTTATTGCGAACTCACGAACATTGATTTAGGAAAAATGAATAACAAAGGAATTCAAATGGTTGGTGTTATCTTTAATTTAGACAAACATGATGAAAGTGGAAGTCATTGGGTCGGATTATTTGCCAATATGCAGGATAATTCCATCATTTATTATGATAGCACTGGAAACCCTCCACCGGATTACATTAAGTATTTTATTGAAATGTTGAAGCGTCAAATGCGAAGTGGAGTTGCTATTGATTGGAATAAGAAGAAACATCAATTTGGGGGTAGTGAATGTGGAGTTTATTCAATGAACTTTATAATTGAGAGTATTAAGGGGAATAAATTGTCAGAAATACAAAATAAAAAAATTAGTGATCATTCTGTAAATATCCTGAGAAATTATTTTTATAGACCTGCAAAGAAGACGAATGATTTAAAAATAATAAAAGTTGGTGGAAAATAAAATAAATAAATAAATATTTTTCAATATATCATATGGAAAAATTAGAAGATAATAATGATGAAATAGATGATATTTTATTCAAAGATGTTGAGGTAAATGAAGATAATATTATTAAAAATGCTTTAGTTAAACTTAATAAAGAACAAACAAATGACCTATTAATTAATGAATTAAGTGAATGCTATAAATCAAAAAAGAAATTAGAGCGACTAGAAGACCGTCTTATAAAAAAAATTTATGAAAAGTTTTCCATAATAGAGAAAATGGATGAGAAAGACCCCATTGATTTTGTTTATACTTATGATGAATCTGCTAAAAATATTAATTATTATACATTTTTCTTGAATTTAGAAATAACCCGACATTATCTTCCTTTTTTACGTAATATTATAATAATTACTCCTACTCCAAATCGTATTATTGAATACTATGCAAATGATAATCAAATATTTATTTTAAATGTGAATAATATTGAAAAATATAAAACAATGATAACCGGATTCCATCCTGAATATTTAATTTATTTCTTAAAAGATTTGAATTATGTATCTAATTTATTTTTTTATTCAAATGCAGAGTGTATAATAGCACAGCCAATTAAAAAAATAGATTTACTAGAGTTAAAAATAAATATGATACGAAAAACGCTTCATGAAGAAAGAAATCCCGCAGAATATAATACAAATAAAGCGTTTGAAAAAAAATTTGGTGTTTATAACCAATTAGTAGCAATAAATCAAGTGAATATTATTCGAAAAGATGTTATTATTATGATGAGTCGCTTATTTGGAATAGTAAATTATCCAATGGATTATTTAACATTGCAGTATATGATTGGTTACTATTTCAAAATTTATGATTTGGAATTGAAAGAACATAATTCGAGCGGTTTTTATCAATATACACTGCAATTTCCTTATGAAAGATTTAATATGCAAACAAAATATTTTTGTATCCAATATATTAATCAAAAAATTATTCCATATTATGTGAAATGTGGGCTAATACATTTAGGAATTATGAGAAATACTCCAATCTCTATCATATATTTGGTAGGACAAAAATTAAAATATTATTTGCCATTTTTAGAAAGATTGATTGGAGGGATGGTAAAATTAGTATTAATTGATAAAGTGAATAAACAGCGTGGGAAAATAGGTGATAATATATTTATTGTTGATTCTTCTGAAAAAATAGAAGTCGATACAATTATGCTTAAAGTAAACTGTGAAAGTATTGAGAAACTTATTCCTGATATTTTGTATTTTGGAAATATTTATTTGCCTCATAAAAAAGAATATGATGGAGATAAATATAAAGATAAGAGTAATTTATTACAAATTATTTACCCTAGAATTATAGTAAAAAATCGGATATTTCTTATACAATTACTGGGATATGGAGATTATAATGATGAAATATTTGGTGTAGTAAAGCGAGGTTCAATAGAATTTAAAAATAAAAAATGATTTAAAAATCATCATATATAAATATATATTATACAACGACAATGAGCCTATTAGAAAGAGCAAAACTTTCATTAAAAAAGAAAGAAGCTGAAGAAGCTGAAGAATTAGGAGAAGATGGAGAAGATGGAGAAGACAGAGAAGTAAATAATGATTTTGAGGAATCATTTAATTTTTATGGTAAAAAATGGGTAATTTCTCCATTTATGAATGAAATTAGTAAAGGGGACCTTGAAAAAATACCAATTGAATGTATGTTTTCACATTATATTCTTTTCTCTCAAGAATTCCATTGCTATTATATTGGGCTTCATAATCATGAAAGTGGTGATGAATTTGAAATGTATGAGTTTGATTGGGTTGGAGAAGCAGAAGAACCTGAATTCAAGGAGATTACGCAAACAATAAATGCCCAGGATTGTGCTAAATTTTTAGCTCAGAGAATTTTTGATGGTTATTTAATTTATATACCTGAAAGAGAAGAAATTGAAGATTGATTCAAATTCATTCTGAAAATAGAGATAAAAAACTAAAAAGTTTTTTATCTATTTGGTTTAAAAAATATATCCTAGAAATATATAACGGGAATGAGTTATTTGAATCAGCAAAATGTATTTGCAGTAGCAGGTGATATTTATAAATTAGTAAAAGAGCGCTATGGGCTCGATGTTGAAGGTCAATATTTAGACGATATCCAATTAATAATGACGAAATTATGGGATAAAAATAAGGATAAACAATTGAAATCTACACAAAATCAGCGCCAGTTTTTTGGGGCGTTGAACAAAAAAACTGTGGAATTGGTTGCACCTGGAGTATTCCGCAACATTGAAGCAGGCTATTTGAATAAGACCCAGAATAATATTTATGTTGGGGAGCCACAAAGGGAGCCACATAACCAAAATCCAGTGGATTTATTCGAAAAACTGAAGAAAGAGCGTGAAATGGAATCTGGTGGTGCTGGTGCTCCTTTAGATGAGCAGAGGAATATTTATAGTAGTAATAATTACCAGAATAAAGAGCTGACTTATGACAATCAATTGCCGATGACACAGAGGGTTCGCAATAATATTGAGCCAGATGCCGATGCAGACCGTTTTATTGATGGACAAAACAGTCGCCAAAATATTGTGAGGGATATTGGTCCTACGAATACACCGAGTAGTTTTATGCCAAATATGGGATTAGCTAATAATCAAGGAGACTTGGGCTCATCATTGGATGCATTTTTCAAAACTGCTGCGAATTTGAGGGGTGAAGACACTACTATTTTTGCTGAGAATCAAGAAGTTGATGACAAATTTGCTAAATTAAAGAAACAATATATGCAAGATGGACAGTTGGACCGCCCCAAAGATTCCAGCAATCGTGTTGAAGACCTATTATCAAGAAATGCCAATAATCGAATTGATGATGTTATTGGAAGAGGAGGGAAGGTAATGAATGACAAGTCATTCGTTAGTGTAAGTGGGGAACGTTCGTTCCCTCCAGTGGTCGAGAATTTTTTTGTGAAAACTGAAGAATCTAAGATAGCTGAAGACAATAAGAAAAGGGCGGAGCAGGAGCTCATCTTGACGAATCAACAGAGCAATAATGCGACGTTAAATTATAGCTTGATCCCTCCCGAGAAGCTAAACTATCAGACACGAAAATATTATATATCAATTGATAGTCTACAGAGAGATTTAGAAGCATACCCATTCCCGACTAATTTTCAGGTTCGTTTTGAGCAGCCTGGAACTGAAGTTGAGGTCCCCTCTTTTTTGAACAGCGACGGTGTTGTCATATATGGACCGCCAGTAGTCTATCAGAATATAGGTGGGAAAGGTGCAAAATTGGAGAATATTTATCAGAATGTAGTAGAATTAAAATGTGTTGATGCCCAAATTCCCTTAGATAAGGGCTATGTCGGTGGGCTGGCACCATATAATTTCAATGGACCACAAATTGATGAAAATAGATTGGTCCCTAATGCATTTCCGAGTTATCCATATGGTCCAGTTTGGAAAGAAAATTATGGAATTATGATTGATATATTAGATGAGCCGTATTTCTTTTTAATAGTAGACGAAATTGATGGAGCATATGATGGAACAACTTTGGCGAGTCGGCGGGCATTGGCAAAGCTAAATTATGATAAGCTCTATGGGGTTAGTCGACAGTTTGTAAATTTGAAGACATCGACAATGGAGGGAAAGACATTTTATCCATCGACTTGGGCAAAATTATCGCAAATGACACTCCAATTGGTGACGAGGTTTAACCAATTGATTAATGTCGGTGTGGACAAAGTGTATATAAAATCAATTGAGCAGGGAGAAGAAGTTAAACCAGGTTTTTTCTGCCCATTGAAGACTGGACAACATTTGACGAAAATAAAGATTATTGCGAACGATCCAAGTTATGGACAAGAGATATGTGGTGTTGGGTTATCACCGGGGGACCGTTTGATTTTTTACAGTATTTTTAATTGCAATCCATTAGGATCTGCTACAAAGTTGAACGAAAATGTTTATATTAATTTCGGGAAATATCCATCTATTTATTTTTATATGGTGTATGATTATCAGAATGAGCAGAAAGAGAAGAAAATAGATGTAACCCCATTTTTGAAAGTAGGAGATATGATTATCATAAACAATAAGTATGTTCTGGATATTGAGGCGATTGATGGTTCGGGGCTCAATGTGCGGGTTAAATCGAGGATGGGGGATTTTGACCCAAAAGTCACTGTGGTGTCAAAGGGTTTTGTGAATGTGAACAAGAGGGGGTCAAATGAATTGAGTTCTTGCTCATTTTTGGCATCAAATGGATTAAGAGTTGGGGGGCGATTAGATGACCCATTAGAATTCCAAATGTTGTTTCCATTTGAGGATATTCCGAACTATTTGAAATCACCGCCTTGGGGATTTTATAAGGAATATGAGTCGTTTTATATCCATGCGAAAAAACAAATATCTTATACATTTGAAGTGACACAAATGGAACAAAATATGGAGCGGTTGGATTCTAGAATTATTCCGAATGGTAAATAAGGGGGGAACTACCCGGGGTGCCCCCGGACCCGAATTGGAAAGAGAATTAGGGTTAAGGCGAGTCCATTTTACTCAACATTTTACATAAGGTATATGAAAATTTTATCTTAAGCTTTATATACACAATTAGGTATTGAATCAAACCACTACTTAAAATAGTATACCCATTAAATTAATTTTTATTTTAATTTATATTTAAAAAATAATATAATATATTATATAATGGGTGACAAATTCGCAAATGCTTGGTCAACTTTGACTCTTCCTAATTTAGTTAATAATAATGAATTTATTCCATTAACTAATATTGATTCGTCTAAAAGCTGGAAAATTTGTGGTGATTACTTGAAATGCTGTAGTCCTGGTTCTTAGCTGTTTCTAGCTCAATATCAATTATATAATTTGAACTCAGTTGATACAGGTAAGAACGCAACTTTAGAAGGATGGTTTAACATTAATGATACGAATATTCAAAACTATGCATCAACAAGTTATGCTCTCAAAAAAGATGGTTCAAATGTAATGGTTAATAGCCTTGCTTACAAATTTAAAAAGGGTGACAAAATTAAGTTTGGGGTTAGATCTACATCTATACAAGACCCAGCTGTTCTGAATATTGTAGCAAAAGGGTATACAACTTCATCTGGAGTTTATGCTGCTTCTTTAGGTCTTACCATAACTAGAATTACGTAAATATATTAGTTTTTGATTATCATATAAAATTTATAAAATATGTCATCAAGTGATAAAATCACCAAAAATGATTAGGCTTACAGTGCGACGTCGAATAGAGTGAGTCCCTATACCTATCGTGAATGATGATACTGTGGTACTTTTTCTGCTCCGGGTCAGTTGGATTGTAGCATTGATTACAATACCGACAGATGGCTTCTTGCCAACAAAAGTTAGCATTATCGGACCTCCGATTGAAGAGTCCTTTAGCTCCATGCAAATCGAGCATCCAGCTTTTTTCTCCAAGGTCGAACGCACATGAACCACAACCACATCGGTTGCACCTTTTTTCCCAAGTCTGGATATGTGACCACAACCAATCGTCTGATTCTGACGGTCTGGATACTTCCTCCCATTTCGCCTCATCAGGAATCCATTTCCAGCCAGGACCCATCATCTGGAACCCATGTTTTTTGAAGATGTCTGATCTTACACAGACATACATTGGTCTTAGAGACCAGAAGTCTTCCTGTTTTTCAGGGTGTTCAGTAGCAAGATCACACATATCAACTGTGAGTTCAAGTGCTTCGCACACATAATCACAGCTTCCTGGATGATTGACAAAAAGAAATGGAAGACAGCCAGATGCCACTATGTAAACACCAGGCTCAAAAGGTATCGCCTTTTCGGACGACTCTTCATCGGAATAAATAAAAATAATGGGTTCATCCATTTTAGTTTCTGTTCTTCGAACTAAATACTCTTAAATTTTAAAAAATAAACTCATCAATTTTTTATAAATATTGATAAATTTTGGTAATTGGCGGAATAAGCAGAATCTTTCCTAAAAAAATGATAAAAAATTACAATGAATTTTTTATAATATATTATCAATCAAATGAGCGTAATTCAGATTCGTGGGCGTAAGCCCAAAGCCAGAAACCAAGAAGACCAAGATGTTATTATTTGTGGTCCCAATTCTATCAGCATTTTTGATGGTCATGGTGACAATGGCAGAAATATTGCAGAAATTGTCGCCATATTATGCACAGAATTGATTCCTGTGAATGTAGAAATTTCGGCGGAATTATGTGCCAAATTGTGCAAAGATTTCCAAGACATGGTTTGCGCCAATTTTGAGAATTGGCGTGAAAGATTCCCGAATTCCGGCACAACCGTGCTGATTGTCGTTTTTTCTCCTGATAGACAGACCTATATGGTTGTCAAGCTGGGAGATTCCTACGTTCTTGAGGTCCCAGAAGGGTTTAACGGAGATGGTAGTCTCTTGGCTTTTGATTCAGTTATACTGGACAAACAAGACTCCGCTGATGAAGATGAATGTGGAACAACTAGGTCGCCATGGCAACTCTACATGAAGCACCGTCGCGAACCAGGAAGAGGAACTCTTGGTTCTACCGCATTCCTTAGTTATTATGGAGCAAGAATTGGGATGCGCGGGCATCTATTTATCCGCGATAATGTCCAATTGCGCACCATGGGAATTGAGCCTACACTTGTCATGCCAGGAGAAGATATCCGCAGAATTCTGGAGTCATTCACCGTCTGTGGAGTATTCCAGCGAAAAGCGGGTCATCGACTTGTCATTGCCAGCGATGGGCTACCAATTCATGAGCCGGAAATTTGGGGGATGTTGTCATCTGAAGCAGCCCTTTCAGCCTATTTTGCGGAAAAACCGGGTCATGATGATGTGACCGTTGTTGTTATTTAAAATTCTCGAAATTAAAAAATAAAATATTCAGTATATTATAAAATGGTGTCAACATACTTGTCATCCAAGAAAATCATTGATTCTCTCCTTGCAAACCCTCAATTTGTTAATTTAGCAAAAATTTTAGTTAATTCTGATAAAGGCACGCCTAAATATTTAGAAACTTATGATGCATTGAATGCCCTTCTTAAATCTCTTGGAATAACTGAACGAGTGCAAATAATAAAATCAGATGGTGGTTATTGGTATACAAATTTACGTAAACCAGATGATCCTGTACTTAATCAAAATCAAAATACTCGTCCAGAAGTTTTTATAGCAGTTAATTATGCATTCGGAAATCCAATTTGCAATAAAAAAATATATCCTTTAGACCTTCAATCAAGTGTTTGTTCTGGATATGGATTTGCAGAAAGACAAAGCAGTAACCGGTTTTTACCTTCTGAATATACCGCAAAAACATATAAACCAACTTCTAGCCCATTAAGCACAGATGTTTTTACACTGCGTGTAATTCAAGATGTATAATTATAAAATATTAAGTATATTATAAATGGTGTCGACTTACCTGTCATCCAAGGCTATAATTGACGAACTTCTTGCTAATGATAAATTTGTTTATCGTGCAAAACTTATTGTTAACTCAAACAGAGCAACTCCAGAATATTTAACTGATTATAGAGCATTAGATAATATTCTTAAAGAACTTAGAATAAATAACCAAGTAGATATATTTAAATCAGATGGTGGGTATTGGTATTCGAATATTCTTACACCAAATGATCCAATACTTATTAATAATTTTAATACTGCTCCTGAAATTTTTTCAGCACTTAATTATGCATTTGGAAATCCAATTTGCAATAAAAAAATATATCCTTTAGAACTTCAATCAAGTGTTTGTTCTGGATATGGGTTTGCAGAAATACTGAGTAAGTATTCATTTGTTAATGAACAGTATGTTGCAAAAACATATAAACAAACTTCTAGCCCATTAAGCACAGATGTTTTTACACTTCGTGTAGTTCAAGATACATAATTTTAAAATATTCAGTATATTATAAATGGTTTCAACTTACTTGTCATCCAAAGCTGTAATTGATTTACTTCTTGCAAATTCTCAGTTTCTTTCTCTCGCAAAAATTTTAGTTAATTCTGATAAAGGTTCAAAACATATTTAGCGACTTATGATGCATTAAATAAATTACTAGCATCTCTCGGAATAATAACTGACCGAGTTAGTATATTTAAATCAGATGGTGGTTATTGGTATTCAAATAACCGTACGCCAGAAGATCCTAGACTTAATGAAAATCAAAACACTGAACCAGAAGTTTTTTCAGCAGTTAATTATGCGTTTGGAAATCCAATTTGCAATAAAAAAATATATCCTTTAGACCTTCAATCAAGTATTTGTTCTGGATATGGTTTTGCAACTAGACAAAGTAGTAGACGTTTTATATCTATAGAATGTGTTGCAAAAACATATAAACCAACTTCAAGCCCATTAAGTACAGATGTTTTTACACTTCGTGTAACTCAAAATGTATAATTTTAGATTTTATAAAATATTCATTATTTTATAAATGGTCTCAACATACTTGTCATCTAAGAGAATCATTGATTCACTCCTTGAAAACCATCAGTTTGTTAATCTAGCAAAAATTTTAGTGAAAGAGGATGATAATTATTATTTTTATAAAAATTAAAATTCATTTTTATAAAAATTAAAATTCATTTTTATAAAAATAATAATTATCAATATCTTTCAAAAATATACAAAATAGCTCCGCATTTGGGGGTTAGCCACTTTCAAAAAGGGGCTTTTTATTTAAGTGTTTGCTGAATTTCAACCTCTTGGATGATTTTTGTTTTATTAAAATTCGGGTCCTTAAATATTTTTTCAAGTAGCTTATCAATTTCTTCATCAGACTTAATATCTTCTACTGAACATAATTTCTTGATAGCAGATTTAATACGTTGGCGGAGGGATTTTTCCTTTTCTTCATAAGTTGTGTTCACTAAATCTACAATTTCACTATGAGACAATTTATCTTTTTTACGTTTTTCGCATTCTTCACTATAAATTTTTTTGACATATTTATAAATAACTTGTTCTGCTATATCTTCTGGTAACATTATATAAGGGTAGAAATACATTTTATATTTTAACCGAGAATAATTTATAAATAAAATTCTTCTCTATCATAAAATAAATATCCAATTTTGCCTTTTATAAATTCAAGCGATTGTCGCATTTCTTCATATGATTTTGTGTTACTTTTTAGCTTTTCTAACAATTCTTCTGATGGATATTTCTCTATAAAATAATCAATAATTTGCGTATTCTTACATTTTTGAGTAAAATTTGGAATTCTTTTAGATAATTCTTTGAATTCCAAAGAATCTCTCATTTCTTCTATTTCATATATAATTCCAGAATTGCATTTTTGAATATACTGGAATATCAACTGGCTAACATGACCAATAAAAATAATATATAATTCCTTTGGTAATTTATCTATTTTTTCTTTCTTTATCATTTGAGTATATATTTTTGAATCACTTTCTTTTTTTATTTTGCTTTCTTCTAGAATTTTATGAATTTCTCTAAGTTGCAGTATTTTTTTATCAACCATATATTTATTAAATAAGTTTTTACATTCTACAATAACAAGTTTACTTGTAGGAGAATAAGATGTTGCTGCTGTTTTATTTATTTTTAGCATGTCCGCAACTGCTTTTTCATTTGTAATTCGATTATATTTTCTATTTACAATATTACTAATAGAATGCTCTGAGTGATAATCTTTCGGATGAATAATATAGCACCCATCAAACTCTGTTATTTCTTTTCCTTTGCGATTATAAAAATATTTTAAATTTATTTTTTTATAATGTGTATTATGCATATTGAAAAAATCTTCAACTAATTTATTAGCAGTAATTTCTTTTACTTTACTTTCGGTTGAAAAATATTTATTTATTGTTGATACATCAGATTTCAAAGAAGAAACTAAAAAAATTATAAAAGATAGTGGTAATTTTTTATTATATACAATTCCTTATCATCCACGTCTTAATGCAATAGAACAATGGTTTAATCAAGTAAAACATTATATAAAATTAGATAAACCATCAACATTTATAAAATTAAAAGAAAGTCTATCTAATTCAATATTAAAAATAAAAATAGATAATTATAAAAATTACTTTATTTATGCATATAACAAAGAA
>Ga0315284_10005066_pt1 | contig 18723 bp, 18 predicted proteins | sample YL17G09_16_MG_FD_203696 | JGI IMG/M metagenome (GOLD analysis project Ga0315284, IMG submission 203696) | Sediment microbial communities from Yellowstone Lake, YNP, Wyoming, USA - YL17G09_16 | ecosystem: Environmental > Aquatic > Freshwater > Lake > Sediment | place: USA: Wyoming | collected... | reverse complement strand
TTGGTGGAAAAGGAGGCAATGGATACCAACCTCAGGGTTACGATTTTTTTGATGGGAATGATCACAAAGGCCATCCAGGTCACGACATCTTTATTCGGGATAAGAATCAAGATGGACTTGACGATATGACGGGCAAACCAGTGGAGGTTATTTCTGCGTCTCCAGGAATGGTGGTCTCAGTCCATTCTGATTGGAAATCGTCAAGCTCTCTTCGGGGAGGAAATTATATTTGGATCTTCGAGCCGATCAAAAATCGATATTACTACTACGCCCATTTAAATGAAATCTTCGTCAAAGTTGGCCAGATTGTTTCTAAGGGAGATCGTTTAGGAACAGTGGGAAGAACAGGAGTAAACCCCGTTAGAAATTCCAGCGGGGCATTAAACCCCGCCGGAATTATTATAAAATCTAACCCCGCTGTAGAACAACGGGGCATTATTTCTAACGGGGTAAATGCCTATCCGAAAAGGTCACCTACCCACCTTCATTTCGTTGCCCATGAGTCAATAAACGGTTACCCCAAACCAATCAATCCCCACACAGAATTAATTCAAACACATTAGATCTCATTACAGTCAACGGAATCGCCCCTCACCCCATCCCTCTCCCCAGCGGGGAGAGGGGAAGGTGAGGGGGACCCCATGTCAAAGAAATAAATGCGTTTGTATTGGTAGGGGAAAAAAGGGAATAAGATTTGAGCTTCGGAGGAGTTTTGTTTAACAAATGCACAGCTGTGGGATTCTGATCATTATCACTCTTCAAGGCGAAAACATTTTCTGCGGGCCTCCACGTTCTCTTTCTCCTGGCGGATCTCAGCCATGACCTCTCTGTCTCGATTGTTGACCAGGCCGTGTCTCTCAAGACAACCAAATTCAGATTGAGGGTTATGCCAGAAAAGTTTTTTCCCGGGGTCCTCTAATTCCCACCAAGCGGCTGGCCTTAGCCGATCCCAATCCATATCCTCAAGAGGTGCTCGGTCTTTAGGAGGAAGGTTGACAGCCGCTACAATTTCAGATCGATATTTGAAATAAAGCGTTCGGTACTCCTTTTTACTGCTAAATGGAAAATCCATGTTTCCTTCACTCGGTAGCACCGAAAAGCACCATCCGTTAAAAAAATAAAGTTTTTGATTTTGAGTTAACCCCTTCCTTTGCTCCCGCTTTGATCGTTTAACTGGCATACTGGTTGGGGGTCACCCTATTGACTCTTGACACCTAATTTTGAGGCGATCTGTCGGTTGATGACCCTGGAGGCCTCTTCATCGCCGAACATCCCCACTCGGATCCTCACCGAAGTCGTGTCAGGTCCTGCCGGTTCCAAATTAATTTTGACTTTCGTCCCATCCGCCTTGGTCGCTTCAATATCCCCTTCGGTGGCGTCTTTCTTACTGCTGTAGACATTGATTCGGAGATCTTTCAGGGCACTCAGGGTAGCCTCCCAGGTTCGATTGAGAGAAGCTGCATATGTTGTTCGAAGTTCTCCCTTAACGTAGGCAACTGTAGCTGCCCCAGCACCTGCGCCCACTCCTACAGCAAGCAATAGACACCCTTGAATCATGAAACTCATACAGAAGAGGACCAAAATGATTCCAATGATTGCTTTCATAAAAATTAACCTCCTCTATTCTTATCTTTTCCCTTGAGATTTCAAATAATCCTTCCAGAAAGGTGAGATATCCCGTAATTTCTGAATGATCGGAGGGAGATGCTCAATGATGTAATCCATCTCCTCTTTGGTGCTGTAAATGGAAAGACTGAAACGGATAGACCCGTGGGCAGCTGTAAAAGGAACACCCATAGCCCTGAGGACATGGGAAGGTTCCAATGAACCGGATGTACATGCAGAGCCTGAAGAGGCACAGATGCCCAGATCGGAAAGCAACAAGAGGATAGACTCTCCTTCCACGTATTCAAAACTGACGCTTAGCGTATTGGGAAGTCGATGAATCCGCTCTCCGTTGACTAAGGTATTCGGAATCTTCTCCAAAATCTTCTCCTCAAGATAATCCCTCAATGCCTTGATCCTTGAATTCTCCTCGCCAAGATGGGCTTTGGCCAGCTCGCAGGCCTTCCCGAGACCAATGATATAGGGGACATTCTCCGTCCCTCCCCTCCTCCCTTTTTCCTGGTGGCCACCCATCATGAACGGAGAGAACTTCGTTCCTTTTCGGATATAGAGAACCCCAATCCCTTTCGGGGCATGGAGTTTATGCCCAGAGATGGAAAGCATATCCATCTTCGATTTTTTCATATTGAGGGGAATTTTCCCAGCGGCCTGGACAGCATCTGTATGGAATGGAATTCCTTTCTCCTTCACAATCTCTCCGATCTCATCAATAGGAAAGATCACGCCTGTTTCATTATTTGCATACATGATCGTGACTAAAGTGGTCTCTTCTGTGATGGACTCCCTCAATTCATCCAGATCCAACCTTCCTTCACGATCTACAGAAAGCTCAGTGATGCGATAACCCTTTCGACCTAAATAGGTACAGATATTTCCAACCGCAGGATGTTCGACCCGTGTGGTAATGAGATGGCGCTTTTCAGGATAGGAATCAAGGGTTCCTAATATGGCAGCATTATCACTCTCTGTTCCACAACTGGTGAAGACGATCTCTGAAGGGTCACCTCCTAAAATATCAGCGACCTTCTCCCTTGCCTCGTTCACCTTTTTCTGAACCTGTCCTCCGAAGAAGTGCATACTGGAAGGATTTCCATAATACTCAGAAAAGTAAGGCAACATTACTTCCAGGACTTCGGGAGCCACTTTTGTCGTTGCATTATTATCTACATAAACGGTCTTCACGGTCTGACCTCCTCCACCTGGATATCTTCGCTGACAAATTCTCTCAACTTCGTTTCGATATACTGTTTTAGGGTAACTTCGGAACTGGGGCAGAAAGAACACTTTCCCCTCAATGCTACCAAGACTTTGTTTCCTTCAATATCGATTAAATCTAAATCTCCACCGTCCGCCTTTAGGGCCGGGATAATTTCTCTTCCCAATGTCTCCTCGATTAACTTGATTTTCTGAATGTTCGTCAACTTCTTTTTCTCTGGCTTGAGAGGAGGAGCCTCTTTCTCCATCTCCTTTCTTACCTTTTCGATGATCGCTTCAATCTTTGGATGACACTGACCACATCCACCTCCAGCTTTTGTATAATAAGTCACCTGTTCTACCGTCTTAAGATCATTCTCTCGAATGGCTTTGATGATTTCTCTATCTGTCACGCCAAAACATTTGCAGACGATCTCAAAATCCTCTTTCACTGCTTTTTGCCCGTGATAATTGGCAATGGCTGCTTCGAGAGCTTCCCTTCCCATGACCGAGCAGTGCATCTTTTCTTCAGGAAGTCCCCCTAGATATGCAGCAATATCTTGATTGGTCACCTTCTCTGCCTCTTCAAGAGTCTTTCCTTTGATGATCTCGGTCAAAGCAGAAGAAGAGGCAATCGCACTGGCACAACCGAAGGTCTTGAACTTCACATCCTTAATGCGCTTTTTTTCGTCTAATTTAAAGGTGAGCCTTAGGGCATCTCCACAAGCGAGAGACCCCACTTCTCCAGCACCGTCAGGACTCTCAATCTCTCCAACATTTCTTGGATTCAGAAAGTGATCCTTTACCTTCTCTGTGTAATCCCACATAGAAAAACCCCCAACATTTTTACCCCGCTAGAAAGCCCTGCCGCTCATGGCACGGACGCGGTCAACCCCGTTAGAAAGTCTGCTTTTGAAACATCGAATTGTCAATCTCCGCTGTCGCTCCTTTCGTAAGTGAATTTTCTAACGGGGTCAATGAATCTATGATTCCTTTTAGAAAGGGCAGGGGTAAAAGCTCCGTCCTTTCTAACGGGGTTAATTTATTATAAGTTTAATTCCTTTATATCGTCAACCCCTTTTTAATCTCATTAGCCTATTAAAGGAATAGGAGCAAGCTCTCTTCCTATTCATTGTTTTCTATTTGACAATTCCCCTTCCCTCCCGATATAAAAAGAGAAAAGGATGTTTGATACACCTTCTCTTTTCATCTATAGATGTTGAAAAATCACTTCATCGAATTATCTAATGTTACAAAAATTTATCACCAGGGAAACAACCCTGTCGTGGCTCTTGATCACCTCAATTTAAGGATGTCAAAAGGGGAGTTTTTGGCTATTACAGGCAAAAGTGGTTGTGGAAAATCTACTCTGATCAACATCGTTGGAGGATTGGATACTCCTGATCAGGGCCAGGTCTGGGTCGATGGAGAGGACATTACCCAGATGGACGATTATCGATTAACCCTCTTTCGCCGAACGCGGGTCGGGATCATCTTCCAATTTTTCAATCTCCTTCCCATCCTAAGCGTTGAAGAGAATATCGCCCTCCCCCACCTCCTCATGGGGAATTCAAAGCCTCCAGAGGCCAAAATCGATCGTCTCCTTCAGGAAACGGGGCTCTTTGAAAGACGGCATCATAAACCCCATGAGCTTTCAGGTGGAGAGATGCAGCGTGTTGCCATCTGCCGCGCTCTGATCAACGATCCTGAACTCATCCTGGCGGATGAACCAACGGGTAATCTCGATACAGCCTCTGGAAAACAGGTCTTAGAGATTCTGAAGCGATTAAAAGAGGACCAAGGGAAAACAATCCTCCTCGTCACCCATAGCCAGGAAGGGGCAGCGATCGCTGATCGGGTCCTGAGGATGCAGGATGGAAAGCTCCTCTGAGAATAAATCCCCCTTCATCCCCCCTGCCTACCGGCAGGCAGGCTTTTTTTAAGGGGGAATCCTATCCCCCTCTTTAGCAAAGAGGGGTGAGGGGAGATTTCATGGCACTATTATACCTTTTCAAAAACATCACTTTTCGGCACCTCCGCCTCAATAAAGGAAGGACCTTCCTTTCAGCATTGGGAATTGCTCTTGGGGTCGGTGTCTTCATCAGTGTCCAGATCGCCATTTACACCGCTATTAAATCCTTCAATTCGACGGTTGATCACGTCTCGGGAAAAGCAAACCTTCAAATCATATCCTTCGGTAGGGGATTTTCTGAAGAGGTCTACCTGAAGGTTAAAAAGGTGCCCGGGATCAAGGCGGCCACACCTGTCATCCAGTTTATAGCTAAGATCGATGACCCGATTGGAGAACCCCTTTACCTCCTGGGAATTGATATCTTCAGCGATCAGCAGTTCAGGGATTATCAATTTCATGAGGTAAATGAGGAGGAGCTCAATTTTTTAAGGAATCCAAGAGCAATTGCCATTACGGAAAAATTGGCTAATCGACACAATCTAAAAAAAGGAGGCAATCTCACACTCATTGCCGGCTCCAAAAAAATTGATCTGATTATCACAAACCTTCTAAAGATGGAGGGGCCTGCAAAATCCTTAGAGGGGAATTTTGGTCTCATGGACATCGCCTCCGCTCAAGAGGCCCTGGAGAAGGTGGGTCTGATTGATCGGATCGATCTGATCATCGACAATTCTGTTCTGTTGGATCAAGTCCAAAAGGAACTAAAAGGGGTGATCCCACAGGGGATTGAAGTCCGGCGATCCGATACCCGAAGTGGTCAGATTGAAAAGATGGTCTCTGCCTTTCACCTGAACTTAAGCGCCCTCAGCCTCATCTCGTTAATGGTAGGAATGTTTCTGATCTATAATGCCATTTCCATATCCGTCATTCAAAGGAGAAGGGAGATCGGAATTCTTCGAAGCATCGGGATCTCCCGATCTCAGGTGCTCTGTCTCTTTATATGTGAGGCAGGACTCATCGGATGTTTAGGAAGCCTTGTAGGAATAGGAATGGGCTTGGGTTTAGCGAAGGTCATGCTTTACTTCGTTTCGAGGACAATCACTGCCCTCTATATACTCGTGAAGACAGAACATCTTGTGATCCCTCCACTCGTTTTATTCCTTGGGTTTGGCATGGGATTCTTTGTGTCCATTCTATCCTCTATCGGCCCTGCAAAAGAAGCTTCCAGAATTGCGCCGAGGGAGGCCCTCTCCTTGGGAACCCTGGAAACGAAAGTAAAGATTCGTCTCAAACAGTTCAATTGGATTGGCTTTGGACTTCTGATCCTCTCTTTTCTTTTTGCCCTTCAGAAACCGATCTACCAGAGGCCCATCTTCGGTTTCTTAGCCGCCCTTCTCATTCTCATCGGAATCTCTTTCATGATTCCTACTATCGTTTCCCTTCTCAACCGTCTCCTCTCGCCCTTGCTCCATTTCCTTTTCGGCATTGAAGGGAAATTGGCCAGTCGGTACCTTCGTGACTCCATGGTGAGAACAGTCATTACGATCACGGCGTTGATGACCGCTCTCTCCATGCTCATCAGTATCTCCATCATGATCTTGAGTTTTCGAAAAACGGTCGACCTTTGGGTGGAGCAATCATTGAATGGCGATGTCTTCATCTTTCCAGGTTCCTATTCCATTACGGGTTATTCTGCTCTCCTTCCTCTTGAAGTCTCGAGGGATCTACCCTCCCTTCCCGGAGTGAAGGCCGTTGACTCCTTCAGGGCATTAGAGATTGAGTATCAGGGCCAGCCAGCCCTGATCGCTGCGGTTGATGGCCAGGTTTTCATCAATATGAAAGTGATTCGTTTCACCCGGGGAGATCCCCAGGCCATTCTCCGTCAGTTTGCATCGGGTCAGTCTGTTCTCGTGACAGAGAGTTTTTCTCTTCGGCATCAGGTTAAAGCAGGAGACCAGGTAAGACTCCAAACGCCACAGGGAGAAAAAGAATTTTTTATCTCCGGTGTTTTCTACGACTATTCCACAGATTGGGGAATGATCTTAATCGAAAAGAAACTCTTCCAATCGCTCTGGGAGGATGAAACTCTTCATAGCGCTGGACTCTATCTGAACGAGGGAGTCTCTCTCGAAGCATTTAAAGAGCTCTTTCGAGAGAGATATTCAAAACCCTATCGACTCTTTTTAGTCTCCCATCGGGAGTTGCGGAATGAGATTCTTAAAATCTTCGACCAAACCTTTGCCATTACCTACTCTCTTGAATTGATTGCGATCATCGTCGCCATCCTCGGTATCATCAACTCCCTGAATGCCTTAATGATTGAAAGGCAGAGGGACATCGGTATCCTAAGGGCAGTCGGCGGATTCCGGAGACAGATTGAGAAGACCGTATTGATCGAGGCGGGAATGATCGGGTTTTTTAGCCTCATCCTTGGCCTGCTCTGCGGCTTTCTCCTCTCCCTTCTTCTCATCTATGTCATTAACAGGCAATCCTTTGGATGGACGATCCAGTTCTCCATCCCACTCTGGAGTTTACTTGAGTCTGGGTTGGTGGTCATGCTCACTTCCATTGGCGCAGGATGGATTCCAGCCAAAAAGGCTACCCAAATGAAGACAGTGGAATTGTTGAGAATGGAATGACAACCAACGATGAGTTATAAGTGGAAGGATGGAATGATGGAAAAATGGAATGATGATTTTTAACCCATTATTCCACTATTCCAATACTCCATTATTCCAAAAAGAGCTGAAAATGGAACGAGATATCTACAAACGATTAGCGAAGCATTTATCTTCTTTAGGCATGGGTTATCCTCAAAAAGAGGAACTCATCGATATTCTCTGTGAGAACTTCACCCCTCAGGAGGCCGAGGTGGCATTGGCGATTCCTACAGATAGAATTCCTTTCGAACCTGTTTCAATCGCAGAGATCTCAACTCATATGAAACTTCCAAAAAAAGAATTGGGTTCAATTTTATCAAACTTAGCCCATCGAGGCCTTCTCTTCTCAAAAAAGATGAAGAATGGGAAAACGGGTTACGCTCTTCAACAATTTGGGTACGGTTTTCCGCAGACCTTCTTCTGGAAAGGAGTGGAAACACCCCATGCAAAAAGGATGGCCGAACTGATCGTCAAATATTCCAAGAGGGATCAACTCTATGAGGCTTATGGGAAAACCGAGACAAAACCACTCCGTTATATCCCCGCATCCCGATCGATAGACCCTGAGCAACATGCCGTCTTTCCCTTCGAGATGATGGAGGGAGTTATTCAGAAGGCCAATGTGATTGCTCTCGTCCATTGTCCTTGCCGGGGTACAGCCCATTTGCTTGGAAAAAAAAGATGCAACCATCCTCTTGAAAACTGTATCAAATATGATGAACTGGCAGAATATCTGATCGATAAGGGGATTGGAAAGGAAATTTCAAAGTTAGAGGCCCTCGATGTGATTAAAAAGTCTGGGGAGGCAGGCTTGGTCCATCTTGTTGACAATGCAAGGGAGGGCATCAAACATACCTGCAATTGTTGTGGCTGCTGCTGTTGGTCTGTGGGGACGATCAGGAGGAAGAGGATTCCGAGGGATGTTTTGATGGCCACCTATTTTCTCAGGGAGACAGATAAAGGAAAGTGTACGGGATGCGGAAAATGTATCGAGATCTGTCCTGTCAACGTCATCAAGATGGAAGGCGATTTCCCTGTGGTTGATCGAGAATGGTGTATCGGTTGCGGGGTGTGCGCTATCCCCTGTCCTTCCTCAGCGATCAAGCTGGTGAGAAAAACGGACGCCCTGCCTCCGAAGGATTTCAAAGAGTTGCATGAGCAGATTCTGAAAGAGCGAAAACCCGCAGCATAACATAAAGCCCACCGGGGTCGGATTTATCGGCATCCGCTGGAAGCGTTGTTACTCCGTCCCTACGCCGCCTTTTTGAGAGTGACTTGCATGCCAGCTCTTGTCGCAAGGGTGATGAGCATTTCGAGGCTAAATCTCTCCCATTTACCTCTGATCAAGTCTGAAAGCCTGGATTGACTAACGCCCAGGATTTCCGCAACCTTGGCCTGCGTTAGCCTCTTGGCTTTGATCCACTTCCTGAGATCGGCCATAAGATCGGCACGCATCTGAAGAATTGCGGCCTCATCCGGAGAATACCCGAGATCAATGAATACGTTTCCAGAAGAATTAACAATGGCCTCGCTCATAAATTACCTCCAATCTGCCTGTACCGTTGGCGAGCTAAATCAATATCATGCCGGCTCGTTTTTCGGGTCTTCTTTTGGAATGCGTGAACCACATAAACCGCATCGCGAAGCTTAGCGACATAGATTACTCGCCACTCGCCCAAAACGTGGATACGGATTTCGTTCACGCCTGGGCCGATCACCTGCATTGGTTTCCAATCGCTTGGCTCGAGTCCGTTTTGAACCGCACGGAGCTCGAAGCCTGCTGCCCGGCGGGCCTCATCTGGGAAATTTCGCAGATCGTCCAAACTCGATCCTAAAAATCTAAGTGGCTTCATGGTCACTATTATATTATATAAGTTTTTATATATTTTGCAAGTTCAATGATCAAGGTTTTATCGTCTGGGGTAACAATGCGGCTAAGCGGCGCTGCGCGATAGCGTGGCGTCCACCTTGGGCCGGTGGTTAGGCCGAGTTCCTTATGGAGAGATACTTTGTTGAACCTGTTTACGGAATTCAAGTGGGTTTTCAATATTTTTAAAAGGTTCTTTGGTGCCACCTGTCCCGGTAACAATAATTGTTCCATAGCCAAATATGCGGCCAACAATGCCTTGATCAACTCCGATGCCCTCGACTTTTTGCAGGAGCAATTCAAGGGAATGCCGCCGGATGAAACCCACTTTGATTAGAACACGCTTATTTGTGACAGCAAACTCAGATGATTTATACGCAATAAAGCGCAATACTCCAAGGAGTATTCCCACAAGAAAAAAAGATGAAAAGATCCCGAGAGCTGCCGGGGCATCGGAATGCATTGAAAAGACGAAGACCAAGCCGATAACGATTAGAAAAATGGGAGAGGCAAAGACAATCCAGTGAAGTTTAGTATGATATCTGATATGCTCGCCTTGCATAAGGTTCTTTTCAATGTATCCCATATTAGCCTCCCTTTCTCGACGCAATGCATAGGCCTAACGAGTCTGTAGAAAAAGCCTTATTTTTGCTATTTTCCGATCCGTAACCATTGATTTTATTGATAGCGAATTTATAAAAAATGACTTTTTCTACAGACTGCTTAAATTAACGGGCGGCTATTCGCCGTCCCGTTGAATGGCTTAGAGGCTTCTTTATGATTCTTGATTTCAGAGGGTATTTTTGAGGATTTTCAAGGTTGTCAATTTCTAAATCAACATCCAATTCTGGCCAATATAAATGATAACCATGAAGCAACTGAACATTTTGTATGGAACTCAACGTTTGACCCTTAAAATAAGGATAATCCTTATAACTGAGAAAGTATTCCTTTTCTTTTACAAAAATCCATATGCCAAAAGGGGTTATATTTTCAACGCTTGCTGAAATGTCTTTGCCACGCTTCAAGGATTTCATCTTTGTGCTCCTCCACAATTTTCTGAATTTCATTCAACTTTTTTGGATTCAATCCACGATATACAGCTAACGACACGATGGGTTCAATCCAGAATTTAGCTTCTCCTTCCTCCCTTGTTACGTGGATATGGATTCGCTTCTCTTCGTTGGAAAGGAAGTAAAATCTATACCCTTTTTCCCTGAAAATTGTAGGACTCATACTGATTTATTCTAACATCTAACGGTTGAGACAAGCCACTATTAAATATCTTTATATCTTGTAATTACCAGATGTCCCAATCCCTTACTCTGTTTTGCTGGTAATGTCTTTTCAATGGTAATGTGGTAAATTTGCTTGTCGTTTGGGATTATAGGGAACCACCGACTAATTTTCTTTGAACCACCTGCTCGACCCTGTAAAGCGTCCATGATGTCTTTTAGTCTGTTGTCCACATCGTGACAAAAAAGTGCTGTGCTATCCATGTAGAGTTTTACATTGAGTTCAAGTTTGTCATACGAAAGATAAGATATACCCGCCTTGCTTGCTGCTGACGAAATAATGGTATGCAATGTCTGCCGCCACGAATTTCGCGGTGATTGATATTCGGGTATTCTAATGGACAATTTGAATTTGCGTTTTCCCATTTTTAATCATCCGACGCTAAGGTCACCAGGAGCCGGATTGCCCGGCGATCCGGTGGAGCCGCTCGTTAGGCGATAGTCATTTTAGTGACATTTCACTAAACTCAATAATTAAGTCTGACCCCACATCTTCTGCCTGACCCCAAAATTGGATTCTGACCCCAAAATTGGATTTTCAAACGCCACAGGGAGAAAAAGAATTTTTTATCTCCGGTGTTTTCTACGACTATTCCACAGATTGGGGAATGATCTTAATCGAAAAGAAACTCTTCCAATCGCTCTGGGAGGATGAAACTCTTCATAGCGCTGGGCTTTATCTTAACGACGGAGTCTCTCTCGAAGCATTTAAAGAGCTCTTTCGAGAGAGATATTCAAAACCCTATCGACTCTTTTTAGTCTCCCATCGGGAGTTGCGGAATGAGATTCTTAAAATCTTCGACCAGACCTTTGCGATTACCTACTCTCTTGAACTGATTGCGATCATCGTTGCCATCCTGGGGATCATCAACTCCCTGAACGCCTTAATGATGGAGAGACAGAGGGACATCGGTATCCTAAGGGCAGTCGGCGGATTCCGAGGGCAGATTGAGAAGACCGTATTAATCGAGGCGGGAATGATCGGGTTTTTTAGCCTCATCCTTGGCTTGCTCTGCGGCTTTCTCCTCTCCCTTCTTCTCATCTATGTGATTAATAGGCAATCCTTTGGATGGACGATCCAGTTCTCCATTCCTCTCTGGAGTTTAATTGAGTCTGGGTTGGTGGTCATGCTAACTTCCATTGGCGCAGGATGGATTCCAGCCAAAAAGGCTACCCGAATGAAGACAGTGGAATCGTTGAGAATGGAATGACAACGAACGATGAGTTATAAGTGGAATAATGGAATGATGGAAAAATGGAATGATGATTTTTAACTCACTATTCCAATACTCCATTATTCCAAAAAGAGCTGAAAATGGAACGAGACATCTACAAACGATTAGCGAAGCATTTATCTTCTTTAGGCATGGCCTATCCTGAGAAAGAGGAACTCATCGATATCCTCCGTGAGAACTTCACTCCCCTGGAAGCGGAAGTGGCATTGGCGATTCCTGCAGATAGAATTCCATTCGAACCTGTTTCAATCGCCGAGATCTCAACTCATATGAAACTTCCAAAAAAAGAATTGGGTTCAATTTTATCAAACTTAGCCCATCGAGGCCTTCTCTTCTCAAAAAAGATGAAGAATGGAAAAACGGGTTACGCTCTTCAACAATTTGGGTACGGTTTTCCGCAGACCTTCTTCTGGAAAGGAGTGGAGACACCCCATGCAAAAAGGATGGCTGAACTGATCGTCAAATATTCCAAGAGGGATCAACTCTACGAGGCCTATGGAAAAACCAAGACAAAAGCCCTCCGCTATATTCCTGCAACGCCATCGATTGTACCCGAACAACATGCCGTCTTTCCCTTCGAGATGATGGAACAGGTCATTCAGAGGGTCAGTGTGATTGCCTTGGTCCATTGTCCTTGTCGAGTAACAGCCCATTTGGTAGGAAAGAAAAGATGCGATCATTCTCTTGAAAACTGTATTAAATATGATGAACTGGCAGAATATCTGATTGACAAGGGAATCGGAAGGGAGATTTCGAAACAGGAGACCCTCGAGGTAATTAAAAAGTCTGAGCAGGCAGGCTTGGTTCATCTCGTTGACAATGCAAGGGAGGGCATCAAACATACCTGCAATTGTTGTGGCTGTTGCTGCTGGTCGGTGGGGACGATCAGGAGGAAGAGGATTCCGAGGGATGTTTTGATGGCCACCTATTTTCTCAGGGAGACAGATAAAGGGAAGTGTACGGGATGCGGACAATGTGCGGAGATCTGTCCTGTCAACATCATCAAGATGGAAGGCGATTTCCCTGTTGTTGATCGAGAATGGTGTATCGGCTGTGGGGTGTGCGCTATCCCCTGTCCTTCCTCAGCGATCAAGTTAGTGAGAAAATCTGAGGCCCTGCCTCCGAAGGATTTTAAAGAATTGCATCAACAGATTTTGAAGGAAAGGAAAATGAGAGATTCTTCGTCGTTTCACTCCTCAGAATGACACCCTATCTTGTCACTCCGAGCGAAAGGGCCCCTGTCATTCTGAGTAAAGCCCTGCACCACATGGTGTACAGGGCGGAGCGAAGAATCTAAATAATTTTCGAACTCTCGATGAAACAATATTACGTTTACATCATGACCAACAGATCAAAAACATTATATACCGGTGTAACAAATGATCTCATCCTCCGGGTCTATGAGCACAAAAACAAAATGATCAATGGTTTTACTAAAAAATATAACATTACGAAATTGGTGTATTATGAAGAAACAGAGGATATTATTTCGGCAATTGCAAGGGAAAAGCAGATCAAGGGATGGTTGCGAAGTAAAAAGATAGCGTTAATCGACTCTTTAAATCCAAAATGGAATGATCTGAGCGAGGAATGGTTTTGATTAGAAAAATAGAGATTCTTCAGTCGCTTCGCTTCCTTCAGAATGACAAGAACAGGAATGTCATTCTAAGCCTTTCACCTGTCATTCTGAACCCTTCGCCGACTGTCACCCTGAGCGTAGCGAAGGGTCTCGGTTTTTGTCTCAGGGTAAACTCCGCGAAAAACATCTTGATTTTTGTAATCCTCTTTAATCTCCTTTTGACTCCTTCAAAAATATATGCTGAAGACTTTAAGCGGGCTCTTCCAGGAAGAATCTTCTCTTTCCCACGAGACCATTTTTCTCATCCTGAATTTAAAACAGAATGGTGGTACTACTCCGGCCATCTCCAATCACAGACCCCGGATAAAAAGTCCTATGGCTATCAACTCACCTTCTTCAGAACAGCTTTAAGGAGAGAAACGAAGAACCAAAAATCAACCCATTCGACTCCCCGGCCTGAAGCCCGGGGTATGCTCAGGGTTGATACTGAGCGGTGCTTTTTATCCCGATTTAAAAATCAGGGTTTGGCGCCGTCGAACGTATCAAAATGGTCCATTCAAAACCTTTATTTTACTCATCTTGCCCTCACGGACGAATCTAAGAAGAAGTTCGAATATCGAGAAAAGATGAGTCGGGGAAGCCTGGGGGAGGCGGGGGCTTTGACTTATAGAAAAGATGGAAGCCCTTTCCGGATATGGATTGAGGACTGGTCCGCAGAGTTAAAGGGTCCAGGGATGAGAGACCATCTTCTCAAAGGTGGCAATACGGATTTTGGCATTGAGTTGATGCTCATACCCGAAAAAAATCCTGTAATCCATGGTCAAAATGGGATTAGCCAGAAAGCAGAGGGAGAAGGATATGCGTCTCATTATTATTCGATCTCCTGCTTGAAAACGGAAGGGAAAATTTTCCTGAAAGGTAAGGAGTTTCCTGTTCAAGGGATCAGTTGGATGGATCATGAATTTGGCTCCAGCCAACTTCGGGAATATCAGGCGGGATGGGATTGGTTCGGCATTCAATTGGAAAATCAGATGGAACTCATGTTTTATCAGATCAGGCACAAGGATGGGAAAATCGACCCCTATTCAAGTGGAACCATCATCTTTCCAGATGGGGGATATCAACATCTTTTCAAAAAGGAATTTCAGATTGAGGTTCTGGATAAATGGAAGAGTCGAAAGAGCGGAGCAACCTACCCTTCCAAATGGAGGATTAAGATTCCTGACCATCGAATCGAATTATTACTTACCCCAACCGTAAAGGATCAGGAATTGATCACAAAAGAATCGACCCGAGTAACTTATTGGGAAGGAAGTGTAAAGGTTGAAGGGAAATACCAAAACAATCTTGTCAAGGGGAGGGGTTATGTGGAACTCACCGGATACGCCAGACCCTTCACCAAAGGAATCTAATGCTATTCGCCTCCATTCTATCAAACCTGAAGATTCTCTAACCATGTAATTGACGCTTTATCGAAAAATTACAAAATTCGTAACAATTTAGCTGTTTGAAATTGTCTTGTAAAATCCCTCCCAACCTCCCTTTGCCAAAGGGAGGAGAAAGGTTTCCCCCTTTTGACAAAGGGGGATGAAGGGGGATTAGATCAGTTTTTTTCAAAGCACTAAAGTGATACCAAAATTCAAATTTTGGCTTGACAAAGAAAATTTTTTATGATTTTATTATAACTGGTTATAACCAGTTATAATGTGCTTTTTTAGTAAACCCCGTTAGAAAGGACGGGGCTTTAACCCCGCCCTTTCTAGTAGGAATTGAAGCTTTATTTAATATTATCCCCGCCATAAATGGCGGGGCTTTCTAACGGGGTAAAGCCAATCATCCATTTCAAAGGGGTAAAGTTGCTTAAGCCTCAAGAACCCACTCCACTATACAAACAGCTCAGCGATCTGCTTCGCCGGCAGATCGAAGAGGGAAAAATTAAACAGGATCACCCTATCCCCTCCGAGAGAAGCCTCTGCGAGAAATTTAAAATCAGCCGTATTACAGTCAGACAGGCGATTTCAGAGATGATCAATGAGGGGATTCTCTATCGAAAACAAGGGAAAGGGACCTACGTCGCAAAACGAAAAATCGCCCAGGGATTGACCCGTGTTATAAATTTTACCAGAACGGTATTGGATCTAGGGATGAAACCATTGACAAAGATATTGGGGAATGAGACCCTACCGGTTGATTTTCAAATTGCTAAGATTCTTGATATTCCCATCAACAGTCAAATCTTGAAATTGTCTTTACTGGGAATGGGAGATGGAGAGCCCTTGGTGCTTTATGAGTCGTATTTTCCTCTCTCCCTTGGGAAAAAAATGGCAAGAGAGGCGATTCGAAGGGAAAAAAGAGGTTTGTCTTTCTCCACCTACGACCTTTACGGAGAATCCTCTGGTGTTTTTCCTACTTCGGTGAACCAGACCTTCGAAGCGATTAGCTCGGACGAGCGCCTCTCCTCACTTATGGATGTAGAAAAAGGGACTGCAATCTTTATGATTACTTCTGTCTTCACGGCTCAGGACCAACGCCCCTTGGAGTTCAGAAAAGCCATGTATCGAGGGGATCGGTACAAGTTCTATATCACCCGGGAGTTATCTGAGAATTATCATGGAAGAGGAAGAAACGGAATGATGGTGAAGTAATCTCACACCATTCTAAGCAGTTTGTGATTTGATTTTTTAGCTTATCTTCGCAGCAGAGGGAAAAATGAAGAGAAACCAGTTACGTATTCTCTGTCCAAATGGGCACCTTGGCTTTGCTCCCACCAAAGAGGAGAGCTTCTGGATTGGAGCGGAAACCAAACCGGATTACTACTGTTGTGATTCAGGAAGTGATGATATCGGTCCTGGACCTTTAGGAAGCGATACCAGTGTGAGCCCTTACGAATGGCAAAAGCATGATCTTGAATTGATGCTTATTGCTTCCCGGAAACAAAAAGCGCCTATGATGATCGGATCTTCCGGCGATACAGGGACTAATAGCCGAGTGGACATGTACGTGGAGATGATCAGGGACTTGACTAAGAAACATCATCTGGCTCCGTTTAAACTTGTTTATTTCTATTCCCAATTGGATAAGGCATATCTCCAGAAGAAAATGGATCAAGGTATCATGATTGAAGGGCTGGATGGCAGAAAAAACCTAATCCTGGAAGAACTCGAACGAACAGACAGGATTGTTGCCATGGCTGGTGTGCATCCTTTTATCAAGGCCCTGGAAATGGGGGCGGATGTGATCATTGGAGGTCGGAGCAGCGATGCTGCCATTTTTGCAGCGGCGGCCATCTATGAAGGCTACCCAGAAAGCCACTCGTACTATCTTGGTAAGGTTCTCGAATGTGCTTCTTTTTGCGCAGAGCCTTATATGGCCAAAGAATCGGTTATCGGAACAATTACGCATGAGGATGTGAAGGTAACAGCAATGCATCCAAATCAGCGCTGCACGATCGCCTCAGTTGCCGGTCATGCGATGTATGAACGTTCCAATCCCTTTTTTGAGTACTTTGTGGGCGGCATGCTGGATATGACGAACTGCAAATATGAGCAATATGACGAAAAAACAACAAGAATTACAGGACAGATTTTTGTGCCCACACAGGGGAAAATAAAGGTCAAGCTCGAAGGAGCTGGCAAGGTTGGGGAACAGTACATAGGGATCGTTGGTATTAGAGACCCCTATTCCATTCAAAACATTGATAAGGTGATCGACTGGGCTCGAAGTCAGGTGGAGGAACGGTTTTCAGGGAAAGAATATCAATTGTTCTACAACATTTACGGCAAAAACGGTGTCATGGGGGATTTGGAGCCAGTGAAAGAAATCAAATCCCATGAACTCTGTATTATAGTGGAAGGAATAGCTCCTACAAAAGAGATGGCTGAAGAGGTAACATTGATAGGATCGAGACAGATATTCTACGCCCGACTTCCGGAGGTCAAAGGGACGGCAGGAACCGCAGCATTTGTAATCGATGGGGTGTTGCCTGCGCCGCCCGCTTACAGGTGGACGATGAATCATGTCATTCCCGTCGATGATCCCATGGAATTCTTTAAAGTTTACGAAACAACTGTTAAATGATGGTGGAGTTCTCCGATGAAAACCAAAAAATTAGTTGAGCTTGCCAAAACGATCAGAAGCAAAAATGCCGGCACGGATAAAATTACCTTTGATATTATTTTCAGGGAAAAAGAAAATTACGATCTGATGAAAAAAAGCAAGGTCCTGACGAAACAGACGATAGCGAAATTGTTTAATATCCCGGAAGAGCGGATTAGTGATTTCGTCGAATTCGATCCTGCCTTCGCGTTAAAATTTACCATTTTTCGTAATCAGCCAAGTGGATCTCCTGGAGAAACCGATGTCTTTGGGTGTCAACAATATCCCCCTCTTTTGGACATTGAGATTCCAGTGGAACAGTAAACCCCGTTAGAAGGTCTTCGACCTTCCAACGGGAGGGCTCACACGGGGCTTTAAACCCCGTGTTCGCTCTAAAAGGAATTGATCTTCACCCCGTAAGAGACCATAGGTCTTACGGGGTTCATCCCCGCTGCAAGCAGCGGGGCTTTCTAACGGGGTATTTGATAGGGAGGAGAAGTGGAGCATCAACCTTAACTTTTAGAAAAGGAGGAACAAGAAGATGAAAAAGTTAGCTATTCTATCTCTATTATCGTTATTGGTTTTTATCCCTTCATCCCACGTCTACTCACAAGACAAGACCCTGGTGGTAGGGATCATGAGTAACGTGCTCAGCCTTGATCCGGCTAATCACAGGGACAGACCGACTGAGACGGTTCTCCGGAATATGTTTGACGGTCTGGTGACCCGGACACCCGATGGTAAAATTGTTTCTGAAATTGCGGAATCATGGAAAAATCCGAGCCCCACGATCTGGGAATTCAAGATCAGAAGGGGCATCACTTTCCACAATGGGGACCCTCTGACAGCGGATGATGTGAAATTCACTTTTGATAGGATTATCACAGAAAATGCCATTGATGGTAAGACGGCCATGAGGAAGGGACTGATCGATCCTCTTCAGAAAGTAGAGAAAATCGACGATACCAACGTCAGATTTCATTTGAGCGACCCATGGCCCATCTTGCTGGCCATGTTACCGCACCAGCAGATTATTCCCAAAAAATATCTTGAGAGTGTGGGAACAAAGGGTTTTCTGGCAAAGCCGATCGGGGCTGGGCCTTTCAAATTTGTGGAAGGAAAACTGGACGAACGAATTGTGATGGAGCGATATGATAAGTATTATGGCGGCTCTCCTGAAATCAAACCTGTTGGACCACCTCCTCTAAAAAGAGTCATCTTTGAGGTGATCCCGGAAACAGCTACAAGGATTGCTGCCCT
>Ga0315284_10005065_pt1 | contig 18725 bp, 17 predicted proteins | sample YL17G09_16_MG_FD_203696 | JGI IMG/M metagenome (GOLD analysis project Ga0315284, IMG submission 203696) | Sediment microbial communities from Yellowstone Lake, YNP, Wyoming, USA - YL17G09_16 | ecosystem: Environmental > Aquatic > Freshwater > Lake > Sediment | place: USA: Wyoming | collected... | reverse complement strand
TACCGCCGCGGCCTTGATGAACTGGGGCCGTGCTCCGAGTATGGAAATGACATGTATCATCCGTAATACTACCTCATGATGCGACGTGTATCCGTGGAGAGCCACACGGGAAGTGCCACACGGGAAGTGCCGCACGGGAAGCGCCGCTCCCTGATGGCAAAATAATACTTCCCCCGCAAACAGTCAACCGGCAAAGGATGCACAGAAGAAAAAAATTATGCAATTACGGATAAAACGCTGGTAATCGGGCTTCAATGGATACGTGTCTCTAAAACGGAGTATTTCACTGTTTATCAGGATTATACGTAGTAAAAACTTAACAATTCAGTATGATAAAAATACTTGCTAAAGAATTTTATAAGAAGTAATATTCTTTTATCAAGATTGTGGTGAATTTTGACTGCTCATGATTTTGATATGGGGAATATCGGATCAAACACCTATCAGTTTAAAAAGGGGAAGCGCTTGTCTGAAACAGAAAAAGTCTGGGAATACAGGAAATATGTTTCCCGGAAGGTTGCCATAAAAGTATAGGTAAGGGTTAAAAAAAATTGCATATCAAAAGGAGGAAACAAATTAAAAAAATTATATTTATAACCATGTTAACGGGAATTGTTTTTTTTCTTGCACCTGGGTGTAATAATCCTTTCTCAAGCGACAAAGATAAAGAAAAAAGAAAAGAAGATACAACCTACAATCCCGTAATTAATCCCAGCGATTTTGTCGCTCAAATTGACAATCAGTATTACCCGATGGAGCCGGGTACAAAATATTTCTATTCTTCAGAAACCGAGGATGGGGTTGAACGCAATGAGGTGTACATTATGCATCAAACCAAAACAATTCTCGGCATCGTCTGTACGGTTGTTGATGACAAAGTCTGGCTTAATGATAGTCTGGTTGAAGCAACACTGGACTGGTATGCTCAAGACAAAGACGGGAATGTATGGTATTTCGGCGAAGATTCCAGTGAGTATGAGGATGGCAGGGTTGTCAGCACCGAAGGTTCATGGGAAGCCGGTGTTGACGGCGCCAAACCGGGAATTGTGATGAAAGCGAATCCTCAAGTGGGCGATTCATACCGTCAGGAATATCTCTTCGATGAAGCCGAAGATATGGGAGAGGTGCTTAGTCTGAATGAAACCACAGTGGTTCCCTATGGTTCATTTACAAGCTGTTTGATGACAAAGGATTGGTCGCCGTTAGAAACTGATGTGGTTGAAAACAAGTATTATGCCCCGGGTATTGGTGTCGTTCTCGAGGTTACTGTAAAAGGCGGCTCGGAACGTGTTGAATTAACTGATATTACTACTGAGTAAATTACTGAACTGAATATGATATTTGATGGTGAGTATAGAGAGGATAATCAGTTTGAAGTAAAAGTGAAAGTGCAAAAAAGTGAATTACAACTGTGTTTATGTCCTTAGAATACGCAAACAAATTATCGGTTATAACCATTGCACTTTCGGCTCTGAATTTTATGTCGCAGAAGTCGGGAATATTGCTTATTAAGGTAATATTCGTTTGTCAATAAGTTTATGGTGAATTATGACTGCTCATGATTTTGATATGGGGAATCCCGAAAAAATAGTTTTGTGGATGATGGATTTTTTTATTAGTTTAAAGGCTGATAAGAACACTTCATGAAAATGGGTAGACTCTTTTCACGGATGATCCCCTGGTCCTGACACTCCGGGTGTCTCGTATGAAACTGCTGCCATCAATTCTTGTCTGTTTTCTCTCCGTGCTCGTACATCCCATTTCAAAACCGGTCCATGCAGAACCCCTGTTATCGTTCTACAAGGCGGCAGTGGAACATTTCCCATCCCTGAAATCATTCAGTAACATGGAACAGTCGCTGCTGAACGAGAATAGAGCGCTCGGATGGCAGAAACTTTTGGATGTAGATGCGGTAACGAACTATTCCCATCTCTCCACCGTAAACCTTGGCAGGTACTCAAGCGGTGAATTCGGCATTGTCAACACGTTCGATATCTTCAACAAGAAGGGTATGGACAGGGCGATAAACCGGTACAAGATGCAGAAGAACAGATCCTTGACCGATGTGGAAAAGAAACATATTTTTTCCATGGTAACGGAAGCGTATTTCAACATCATAAAGAATTCCCGGTTGCTGAAAATACACGAAGAAAGCCTGGAGTGGATAGACAGGAACATACTTCTTGTTCATACAGGCGTTGAAAAAGGCGTGTTCCCCGCCACCGAGATCGCCCGGTGGACCATCGAGAAACTGAACCGGCAGAATTCGATACAATCCGATACCCTGGAGATCAGGCGGTCCGAGGAAACCCTCCGGATTCTGACAGGTTTGGCCACCGTGTCGCCCGATGAAATCGGGGAGATTGAATATACGGAACTGTCTGAGGGGAATATCCTCGAGCATTCGCCAGAACTGCCAGTATACGAGATGGAAAAGAAGCAGGTGGAAATGGAAATCCGGAAGGAGACCCATGATCAGCTCCCGGACCTGCAGGTGGGCAACTCCTTGGTGATGGATCATGAGCCGGACAGCCCCGGGGACCACTATGTGGTGTCGGCGAACCTTAACTTCAAGTTGTTCGACGGCGGCAGGAGATACCGGATTCTGTCTGACCGGGCAAAGATACGGAGCATCGAAAACGATCGGAAGGCCGAACAGGCGATGCTGGAGGATTTCTACCGTACAAAGATCCAGGAGATGAACACCAGGAGAGAGATGCTGAAGAACCTGGAGACCGCCCGGGACCTTTCCTCGGACAATCTGAACAAGCTGTTGATCGGCTACCAGAAGCGGTTTGTCGACTTCACTACGCTCTTCAATGCCTTCCGGGAGGATGTCGCACTCCGTGAGAACCATGTGGATACCTTCATCAGATTCAATCAGAGCTACCAGTATCTGTACCATCTTTCACTCGGAGACATCTACTTTTGAAAAAAAGAATTGTGGCAGGGGTTGCGTCGATACTGGCGGTTATCGTCATTGTATCGCTCGTCAGATTGCTGACTCACGGCGCCGGGTCATCCTCTGACCAGGAATCCTCTGAGACACGGGTGGAGGTGAAGGTCGCCCGGCCTGTCGGGGTCGCCGACACCCTTGTCTTCGATGCCCAGGGCACGGTGACGGCGAAAAGGAGCTTTTCGGTGGCCGCCCTCTCGGAGGGTAAGATCAAGAATGTGTACGTTTCGGTCGGCGAGCCGGTGAAAAAGGGGCAGGTGATTGCATTCCTGGAAAACAGCGAGCTCGACCGTGAGCTTTCAATCCAGAACGACAAGCTGCAGCTGAGCCGGAAAACGGTCGAAGACCTTGAAAAAAAGGTGAAAACCGCCGAGGAAATGCTCTCGCTGGGGATCATCTCTGAAAATGATCTCCTGTCCCTGAAACAGGAGTTGAACGCGCGGAAAACAGAGGCGCATGACCAGGAAATCACCGGCGAACGCCTCAAGGCCAGGGAAAAAAATTACCGGATCGTATCCGATGCGGATGGATACATCTCTGACATTCTCCCGGAACAGAGTTATGTCACCTATGGGCAGGCTGTGGCCGGCATCATCTCCCTCGAAGACGAACAGATCGAAGCATTCGTACCCTACGACCAGCAGAGCCAGCCGCCGCAGGGAAGCGATGTGCTCATATCCTGCAACGACCTGACCATTACCGGGAAAGTGTCGCACAGTTTCCCCTCTGCGAATTCGAACCTCATCAGGGTAATCATTGCTCCGGACAAACCTATCCCAATGAATCTGGAGGTTGGGAAACTTGAAGAAGGGGCTTCGGAATTGACCGATATCCTTTCTCACCTGCAGAGGAACGCGCCGGAAATATGAGAGCCCTAATATTTATCGAAAATGTAACATATTTATTTTACAGTAACTTAAATTCATGGAGCCTCAAATGGCTGCTATCGATGATCATACAAGTAAATATGGCATCACAAGAAATGTGTTCGTAATGGGCCTGATCAGCTTTTTCAACGACATCGGATCAGAGATGATCTATCCCATCATTCCCATATTTCTCACTTCCTTTTTAGGCGTTTCGGTGGCGATTGTCGGAGTTATCGAAGGTATTGCCGAGTCAACTTCCAGTATTTTAAGAGTCATTTCCGGTTGGCTTTCTGACAGAACCCAAAAAAGAAAACCATTTGTGCTGGCGGGCTATGCGTTTTCCGCACTGTCCAAATTATTCCTGGCTGCAGCGGCAAGCTGGCCGATGGTGTTGGCCGCCCGGTTCATCGATCGTTTTGGAAAGGGGACCCGTACTTCTGCCCGTGACGCATTGATAACCGAAAGCTCGCTGGAAATCAACCGGGGTAAGGCGTTCGGATTTCACCGAGCCCTGGATACCGGTGGCGCTGTAGCAGGTCCGCTCCTCGCACTTCTTTTTCTCAAACTATTTACCAGCAACTACCGGCTCATATTCCTTATTGCATTTATCCCCAGCTTTATCGGCCTTCTTCTCCTGATCTTTTTCGTTCAGGAAAGCAAAAAAATTTCCTACCAGACAGCAGTAACCTTCAAAATGAGCGACCTAAATACCTCGTTTCGAATATTTCTCTTTATCAACTTAATTTTCGCGGTAGGGAACAGTTCGGACGCCTTTTTAATCTTACGGGCGCAAAATCTGGGCCTTTCGGTCGGCCTGACCGTTTTCGCGTATGTGCTTTTCAACTTTACTTATGCCGTATTCTCTCTGCCGGCCGGAATAATCAGCGACCGAATCGGCCCACGAATCGTCATGGCAGGTGGATTTTTGCTGTTTGCGGCGGTTTACATTTTGTTTGGAGTCGTCGGTAAAGCAATTTATATGTGGGTTCTGTTTCCTGTTTACGGAATCTATATGGCCCTTACCGAAGGAATCGGGAAAGCGTATATCTCCCAACTGGTTCCATCGGAAAAATCCGGGACCGCCTTTGGTCTGTATCAGACATATATCGGCATCTGTACTTTTCTGGCGTCCTTCATAGCCGGTTTGTTATGGGTGCAGATTAATCCCCGCGCCCCGTTTATTTTCGGGGGGATTACAGCAGTTCTTTCCGCTCTCTTTTTTTTAGTATGGAACGGGGCAAGTAAATTTAGAACTTTACGATGGGTGCGGTGATACATGCTGATCGTGCCTCTTTTCTTCATCGGCCTTGTATGCGGCGTGTTCTCGTTTATTATGTCTTTCATCATAACCTATGAGGAATACCAAAAACATCATTTCGTCGGAAAACAATTATATCGAGAAGCATTCAGTGTGGCTATCGCGACGTTTCTGATTTTTATGGGGTTATCGCTGTTGTCCGGTTTTATCTTGGATTTGATGCTGTTTTAAAAGGAAAGGAGCGATGGAGTCCGCCTATGACTGCAATAACGCTGATGACTCCTGTCCATAATCAAGAAAGGACAGAGTATTATGCATGCGGATGCAATACCGTTTTTAGTTGGTTTGCTCATTTTTATCTCCAGTTTGATTTCGCTGAAACTCGGAATATCGGTGGCGATTATCGAGATTATTCTGGGAACAACCGCTGGAAATTTTGGTCTCCACTCCGAGCAATGGATGCAGTACTTGGCAGGTTTTGGAGGGATTGTGCTTACCTTCCTGGCAGGAACGGAAATCGATACGGCGCTTCTGAAAAAAAGATTCCGCGAGAGCTTCCTGATCGGTTTCTTCTCCTTTCTACTGCCTTTTTCCGGTGTATATCTCTATACTCATTATATCGCCAGGTGGAGTATAGCCGCTTCGTTAATTGCCGGTGTGGCGCTGTCCACCACCTCGCTGGCAGTGGTGTATTCGGTGCTGGTGGAAACGGGGCTTTCCTCATCCGAATTGGGTAAGCTGATCATGGCCGCCACGTTCATCACCGATATGGGGACCGCTCTGGCGCTCAGTATTCTTTTTGTCAAGCCCACGCTCTATACCTTTGTCTTTATACTCTCTTCCATTTTGGTTATCATGGCCGCCATAAAATTTTCTCACAAGGTATTTCATGACCGGATGTTAAAAAACAAGGTAATAGAACCGGAGATCAAGTATATTTTTCTCCTGCTGCTGACCTTCATGTATTTTGCGAAGCTGGGGGATGGCCATGCAGTGCTTCCTGCATTTGTGATGGGACTGGTCATGTCCGGACATTTTACCGAAACCTCGGAGACAAAAGCAGTCAGAACCCGTCTCAGAACAGTCGCCTATGCGATCATCACTCCGATTTTTTTCGTTGTGGGCGGAATTAATGTGTCGCTTCCTCTTATTTATTCGGCGCTGGGGCTTTTTGCCATCCTTTTTTCCCTGAAGATTGTAACAAAATTTCTGGGAACGTATTTTTTAGCCAAGAAATATATCCCCAGCGGAAGTATGTATACCACCCTGCTCATGAGTACCGGGCTCACCTTCGGAACGATTGCCAGTGTTTTCGGGCTCAATTCAGGGCTTATCAACCAGGTTCAATACTCTGTACTGGTCGGTGTGGTGGTTGCGAGCGCGGTCGTACCCACTTTTATCGCGCAAAAGTGGTTCATGCCGGTACATTCGGAAGATGTGGTCGATATCGATGGGGGGAATGGTAAATATGACCAGACATGAAGTGTCGCCGAATTCACAAAATTATTTTGTGCTTAGCGCTATTCGGTAGTACGAAGGATGGCATCCGTATGTTGTATAAGCGATCATGTCAATTCGCACTTGGCGGGTTGCTCTCACGGATTGCCTTTTCCGTTTCCGCAAGAGCAGTTGACTTTTTTAGATATGCCAAAGCTTCCGGCGACTCTTGAAAGCGTTCGAGTGCGTTGAAAAAACCGTCTAAAACATCGCCCTCCCGACCGGGACGTCCCTGGACGAGAGCTACCGTGAATTCCGTGATATCGGAAAGATCATCGACAGCATCCCCGAGGTGAAGGACTGGACATTGCGGATCGGGAACTCCCTGGGCCATATCTCGGAGCAGCCCAATGTCGCCGATTTCCTGGTAACCCTGAAGAAGGACAGGAAACGCTCTATTTTCGAAGTCCGTGATGACGTGTCCAACCGTATCAGCACACGATACCCGCATTTTCTGGAATTCGACCTCCCGATGGTGCTGGAGGACCGGCTGGGGGATATTATCGGCGAGGAAGGTCCTATTACCGTTCTCCTCTACGGCTCCGATCCCGACGAGCTGATCACCTGGGGCGAAAAAGTACGTGATTCGCTGCGGGATGTGAAAGAGTTGGAGGAGGTGAACCTGAAAACCACCTATGCTTCGCCGTTTATCGGGGTCAAGCTGAAACCCGATGCCGAAGCCCTCTACGGTATCGACATCAACACCCTGGCATCGCAGATTAACTCCCTATACTGGGGAACAGTCGTCGGGAATGTCATTAAAGGCGAGAGAATCCTTGGGATGCGGGTCATCACTGAGAGCCCTGACCGTGACCCGATCGAGTATCTGCGGAATTCCCTGACGGTATACTCACCTGTAACACGGCGACAGATTCCCCTGCGGTATGTGGCCGATGTGGCGATCACGGAGAATGTGCCGGAAATAACCCACTATGACCTGTCCCCGGTGTCCGTTATTTCGGTACGGTTCAAGGGGAACGACATGACGCTCGCAGTGGAACGTGTCAGGTCAGTGCTGAATAAATTCAACCTTCCGCAGGATATAACCCCTGAAATCGCGGGATTCTACCGTGAACAGCAGCAGTCTTTCCACGAGTTGGTGTTTGTCGTGTTCCTGTCCATTCTGATCATGTTCACCGCGCTCCTGTTCCAGTTCGGAAGTCTGCGGATAGCGTTCATCATACTTCTCGGCCTCATTCTGACCCTCCTCGGGGTTTTCTCGGGACTGCTGGTGACCGGCAAGCCGCTCGATATCACTGCCTTCATGGGCATGCTGATCGTGCTGAGCATCGTCATCAACAACAACATCCTGATTTTCGATTACTTCCTGATACAGAGCAGGAAGCATGAACACGAGGAGGACGCGATTCTCCTGGCGGTCCAGACTCGATTCCGTCCCATCGTCATGACCATGCTGGCCAACGCTTTCGCCCTGCTGCCGGTGGCGTTCGCCCTGGGGACCGGAACGCAGATCATCCAGAACATGGCCATTTCCATCATAGGCGGCCTGACCTTCGCCATCTTTGTCAACCTCTTCGCCATTCCCCTTCTCATGCACTGGTGGGAAACTACCCCTCTGTTCCGGAAGTTCTGGAAAGAAAAACACTGACGTGAATCTCCATTCAATCGATTCAGCGGAGAGCTCCGGTGTGATACGGTGTAAAATCTGGTAATTCTGGTAATCATGGCAATCATGGCAATCATGGTAATCATGGTAAATGGTTAATGGGGGTGCCAGCGGCTTTATTCAACTTGATTTGACATGGCCATTTCTTTATTTTAAAAAATATTTATGTAAATTCGTTTGGCGTTTGTGGAGAAAATTACATGAAAAATGCCCTTGATATCTTGGAGGAACGTGAGGTCATCGCCCAGCTCTCCGACGAAGCGACGCTTTCGCGAAGCCTCAGCAGTGATACGTTGACCCTGTATGCCGGATTCGATCCCACCGCCGACAGCCTTCATCTCGGTCATCTGTTTCCGCTGTTGTGCCTCGCGCGGTTTCAGCGGCTCGGCCACCGCCCGATAGCGCTCGTGGGTGGCGCCACGGCGATGATCGGCGATCCGTCGGGGAGATCTGAGGAGCGGACCCTGCTCGATGCCGGTGTTATAGAAGCAAATGTGGTTTCCCTCAGGAAACAGGTCGAACGCTTTCTCGATTTCGGAGGGAAAAACGGTGCGGTTCTGGTCAACAATGCGGACTGGACGAAGGATGTGAAATACCTCGACTGGCTCAGGGATGTGGGGAAATACTTCTCGGTCAACTACATGCTCAACAAAGAATCGGTACGGCGCCGTATCGATGACCGTGATCAGGGCATATCCTATACGGAATTTTCCTACATGCTTCTCCAGGCTAACGATTTTCTCGAACTGTACGACCGTTACAACTGCACGCTCCAGGTGGGCGGGAACGATCAGTGGGGCAACATAACCGCGGGTATTGACCTTATCCAGAAACGCCGTCAGAAACAGGTCTATGGGATCACATTCCCGCTGCTTACCACATCGAATGGTGAAAAGTTCGGTAAGTCGGCGGGAAACGCGGTGTGGCTTGATCCCGGCAGAACGAGCCCGTACGCACTCTACCAGTACTGGATACGGACTGACGACCATGATGTGATCAGGTACCTCAAGTACTTCACGTTTCTTTCGGTCGAGGATATCGAGGAACTCGCCGGCGAGGTCGAGCTGAACCCGGAGCGGCGTGAAGCTCAGCGTGTGCTCGCCGAAGAATCCACCCGCATGATCCATGGCGAGGAAGGCCTCATGAAAGCCCGTAAGGCTTCTGAGGTGCTCTTCGGCGGGGAAATGACCGATCTCACCGACCGCGAGCTCATGGATGTGTTCACCGATGTGCCGTCATCGACGATTACCCGTGAGGAACTCAACCGGGGCATCGGTGTGCTCGTACTCTTCACGAGGGCCGGACTCACCAAATCGAACAGCCAGGCGCTCCGGATGGTAAAACAGGGCGGTGCGTATGTAAACAATGTCCGCATCGATGATTCACGCATGGTTGTGTCGGCCGGGCATCTTGCAGGCGAGTCGATCATGGTGCTCCGGAGCGGGAAAAAGAACTATCATCTGCTCAGAGTCGAGGGCTGATTTTCTGTTCGCATAGTACCGTGAAGAGAGTGTATCACTGAACGTGGGAATGCGGTTTTTTTATTTGTAACCCACACAAACCTATGGCAATCTACACCATCACGCTCACTAACGACAAGTTAGGTAAGGAAATCTCCAGACGGGTCTTTCTCTTTGCCAATTATTGAAAAACTCCCATTTAAGACATTGTTATTATTGATATTATACCCAATATATTAATGGACTGAATCATAAAAAGCAAGAAAATTCTGAGAGTTTTTCAAAGGTTTCGAATAGATTTGGCTAAAACAAATCCTGATAATATCCCCACGGATAGTATCCCACCGATCCCTGGCCCCAATCACGAATCTTCCTGCCGTTCAATTCCTCTTCACTCTCGACTTCCACCTTGATTTCATGGGACGCCCCATAAAGTCTTCCGTCCATGGGATACACCTGAAAGAGATACTGTACCTGGTTAATTTCATTGCCGTCATATTCGGGGATTTGTGTCAGGTGGATCACCGGATGCAGTTTTCCATCAATCCAGACTTTGATATTTTCCGCCGTGAGTTCCGGACCGATGGCGGTAAAGGAATGCTTGAGCGCTTCGACCATGGCGTCTCGCTCGCTTCCTTCCACCAAGCCGTTGCCGTCTCTGTCGAATTTGAGCACGCGGGTGAGCGCCGTCGGCCGGAACGCCACAAACAGGGTTTGGGGCCCGCCGACGACTTCGAATACACGGATGCTGTAGAGTTCGATGCGCCCGATGACGAACTCGTCCTCACGTTCGCGGGTCAGGTCGTAGTCCCACGCCCAACGCTCCATGGCGTTGAAGCTGTATCCCTCGCTATTGACATTCATTACACGGTAGATGCGAGCAGGAACCATAGTGTCGAAACGGCCGTCCTTGTCGACAGGTATGAAAATTATACCGGGAGCGTTGAATTTCATAGGCTGCAATTCTATATATGCATCCGATGCATCTTGCGGATTGAGGAAAGTGACTTTTCCGTGGAACCGCGACCACTTTAGCGCCGCGACACCGCTGAACGGAGCGACGTTCTTTCCTTTGAACTCCCAGCGCACTCGTTCGACCGAAGGGTATCGCTTGTCGAGTTTCTCCTCTTGCGCAAAAAAGCCGCTTATCGCCGTTCCCGTGAAAGAACCGCTGTACAGCGTCGTTCCGCCGCTTTCGATAGAATAGTTTAATTGGAACTCGCCATCCGAAACACCAGTTCCGGTGATCACCAATTGAGGATATAATTCGATCCTATTGCTTTCATGCGGATACGGATACGTTAACACCACCGAATCTTTTCCCGGATTATAGAGATACGCTCTCACCGTAACATCAGCTAACGCTATGCCCGACAGGATGAGGAAAACATACAGGATTGCTGCAACTCGGAAACAACGCATGGTTGAACCTCCCGTTTTATTGATTATTGAAATAGTTTACCAAAGTATAACTGTCATTTCCCATGAACAACAGAATAACTCGGTACGTTTCACTATATATTAGACGAGAATCGGGGCGGTAATATTTCAGCCGACATTCCCCATATCAAATTCATTGATGATAATATTTTGACTCAATTATGTAAATGAATAATAAATAGCCTTTTATCAATTTATAGCAAGTGTTCTTTTTAATCAAAAGAATTCCTCGGAGTTTTACTCCGGGGTAACATGTCTGCTATCTCTCGCCCTGCCCCGAACTCACCCTTCGGCTCCCTCTCGTGCCTCAAGAGAGGGAATGTCTGGCACGACAGTCTTTTTCGGTGCAAAACCCCTCGTTCGCATGCGAGAGAGGGGTCGCCCTGAAAAGGCGGGGGTGAGTGTTTAAACGGTGATACCTCGCAGCTCTGCTGCGGGGTAGTTCATCATGTTATGACATATTTAACAAGCATTTTGTTGGTTTAATATGAGGAATACGGGTCTTTAATACTTTCGCCCCCGGGGGGCTGGTGAGCGATGTCACTACTTCATATTATTTTACATTGATGATAAAATATTATTGAATTTTCAGTTTAAAGTAATATATTTGACATAATAAACCGAATTATTCATAATCGTCCGGATTAACTCCAGTTTTTACACACTCGCCCCCTTACCTCCCCCTCTCCCCTTCACGAAAGCGTGGGATGACAGGTGTGAAAGAGGGTAACGGTGGGCTCACTACCGTTCTCTTGCGGGCACAGGAAGGGGCAGAGAATGAGTATGATAAACAATAAGTTTCATATGAACTTACTATAATATTTGAATAATACAGGCTCTATCAATACGTATTAAATGTTATTTTCACCGTTCGACAAGAGAGGCGATACCGTGTCAGTTGCCCCGAACCCGAATACTCCCTGGAAACCCCAGCGCACGGAAGAAGTGTCCCAGGAAACGCTCAAAAACATTACATCTGTCATTGAAAAAACACCCGAAATGCCGATTTCGGTCCAGCGGATCATCGAGAAAACCTCCAACAGCGAAACCGATCTCGAGGAACTTGTCGAGCTCATCCAAGCTGATCCTATACTGGTTTCGAATATCCTGAAAGTTGTGAACTCCTCATATTATGGGTTGAACCGTAAGACTGACAACCTCCATCTCGCCGTTGTACTGCTCGGCTTCAAGGAAGTGAGAAGTATTGCAATGAAGGGCTTTTTTACCAAGAGCCTCGGCAAAGGTGGTGTGGTGGGCTCCTATGATATCCGTGGTCTGTGGGAGCATTCATACATGGTTGCGGTCTGCGCAGAAACGTTTGCCGACGAGGATGATACCCAGATGCGGGGCTTGCTGCTGACACTGGGATTGATGCACGATATCGGGAAATTCGCCCTCTATAATATTGCATTCCAGATGAAAAAAAAGGGAATCGGTCCACGGGGGTTGAGCGTCAATCCTCAAACGCAATATCTCCTCGAAAAGGAAGAACATCTTTTCAATATCAATCATCCGATTATGAGCGGTATGCTTGCCAGAAAATGGAAACTGTCCGACCGGCTGGTTTCAGTGCTCGAATGCCATCATTACCCCTCGTTTTTCGACAGATCCGAATTTCCGCCGGCCTATCACGATTATGAAAGGGAAATTACCGTCGCATGCTTCTCGGATATGCTGGCGCGGCTGTATGTCGAACAAACAATCGTTCTTCCCGAGCCGTCCGATTATTTCTTCCAACTGCTGGGGCTCGAACCCCCTCTTGAGAAACACCTGACGTTCGAAATGAAGGAGAAACTGGAGAATGCCCGGTTGTTTATCCAGATGCTTGAATGACCTTCAATGGACGTCGAACCACAGACAGGTCTGAACGGGGCCCCGTCCGCCTTTCCTCACACATTTCCCCCGGAACTGGTGACATGGTGCGGCTGTACCGTTTTTATGAGGTGTGAAGTGCTCGTCCCCGGGGAGCCGGTAATTGAATACGCCCTTCGGATTGAAGAGGCGATGAGAGGTCCTGGGCATGTGTTCGTTCTCGGGTATACAACAGGGGATTCCGGGTACATTCCGGTCGCCCACATGTTCGCCGAGGGCGGGTATGAAACCCAGGGTGCATATACACCTGACACCGAGCACCAGATTCTCGAAGGTATCCTGCGGCTTGTCGACAGCATCCGATGAGAATTGAATGCCACAGAACGAATGAGGGGTTCGGAAATATGCTTGACTTTGCCGACTATTCTTTTTATCTTTAAACTCTATTATCGAAAAATTTATTTATTGCCATGTGGATACCACGTCTTCATAGAGCGTTTCCGGAGGAGAGTTGATGTACGCGATAGTTGATATAAAGGGTTTCCAGTATAAACTGGAAAAAGGCGAACGGCTTCATGTTCCCAGGTATGATGTGGAAGTCGGGGAAAAGATATCAATTCCCGATGTGCTCCTGGTCGCCGATGGCGATGCGGTTTCCGTCGGAACGCCGTTTGTCGAGGGTGCGGTTGTCAAGGCGACTGTTGCCGCTCATGATAAAGACAAAAAAATCATCGTGTTCAAGAAAAAAAGGCGCAATGATTACTCGGTTAAGCGCGGGCATCGCCAGGAATACACTGAGATCGTTATTGACGATATCCGGATCGTAAAGCCAAGAAAAGCGAAAAAAACCGCCGTCAAAACTGATGCTCCCGTGGAAAAACAGGCTGAAGAACCCCTCGCCGTTCAGGTGCAGGAAGAACCCCTCGCCGTTCAGGCGCAGGAAGAACCCCTCGCCATTCAGGCGCAGGAAGAACCCCTCGCCATTCAGGCGCAGGAAGAACCCCTCGCCGTTCAGGCGCAGGAAGAACCGGTCGCTCAGCCCGCCGGGGAGAAACGGACGCGGTCAACGAAATCACAACCTGCGAAAAGAAAAAAAGTTCACGACGACAATACAGTCGAAGGTTCGCAGAACGAATAATCAGCGGGCGGGCTTCGGCGCGGACTTTTTACCGTAAGAACCCGGCCGGATGAAATGTAACCGATCGAGGATAATCGGAGGAATGTGATATGGCTCACAAAAAAGGTGTTGGAAGCTCGAAAAACGGCAGAAATTCCCCGGGGCAGCGGCTCGGCGTCAAAAAATTTGGCGGCGAGAAAGTCAAAGCGGGCAACATCATTGTCCGCCAGCATGGCACGAAAATACATCCGGGTGAAAATGTCGGCATGGGCCGTGATTATACGCTGTTCTCACTTGTCGACGGGAAAGTGGCGTATGAGCGCATGGGCAAGGTACGAAAAAGGGTCAGTGTATATCCGGCCTGATGGACATACAACATCCGGGCGGTTGAACATGCATCCGGGACGGTCGACGTCCGGGAGATTTAACGAGAGGCGTGGTTTCAAACGCCTCTTTTTTTTTAAGTGAGGAGCATATCCGGTCTCAGGGGAAAAAATACTGCACCGGACTTTTTTCTGTGATTACCTGTGGCGACATACTTGTGTATTATGGTATATTGAAGCCACCGCTCCGTGAGGGTGGAAAAGGATGGTGTCGTTGAGAGTAGGGCTGTCCGTTCTGCTGGTGATCCGGTGCTGCCGGGGGGAAGGCATTCATGAATGTGCTGGCGTATGACCGTGTCGTCGAGACGGTCGAGAAACTGGTGATGGAGACGAACTACCGGCTTCCGGCGGATGTCCGTGCGGCGCTCGAACATGCCCGCGAACTTGAAAATTCCGATCTCGCCGTGTCCATACTCGACCAGATAATCGACAACGCCCGCATCGCATCCACGGAAATGCTTCCACTATGCCAGGACACCGGTGTGGCGGTTTTCTTCGCGGATATCGGCACTGGTGTGACCGTTGACGGCGATGGTGTTGAAGCCGCCATCCAGGAGGGAACGCGGCGCGGTTACCTGAACGGCGCTCTCAGGATGTCGATAGTCGGCGACCCCCTCAGGCGCCGGAACACGGGCGATAACACCCCGGCGATCGTTCATTGCCGTACTGTGCTGGGTGAGGGGCTGACCATATACTTCTGCCCGAAAGGCGGCGGCTGTGAAAACATGAGCAGGCTTTTCATGCTCTCTCCGGCCGAGGGACGTGACGGCATAATGGGCTGTGTGCTCGAAACAGTCCGTCAGGGCGGCGGCAGACCCTGTCCCCCGATTATCGCCGGTGTCGGTCTGGGCGGGAATTTCGAGTATGCCGCGCTGCTTGCGAAACGGTCGCTCCTGAGGGCTGTCGGCGAACGTAATCCCGATGCCCTGTACGCGGACATGGAAACAGAGCTTGTGGAGAAAATCAACGGTCTGGGGATCGGGCCGATGGGTCTCGGCGGCAGGACGACCGCCCTCGAGGTGTTTATCGAAACGGCACCGTGCCATATCGCCAGCCTGCCGGTGGCGGTTAATATTCAATGCCATGCGGCACGGCATGGGAAGGTGGTTATGTAAGGGCGGCAGGATTTGGACCCTGATTTTAAGGATTTATTAAGATTACCAGGATTAATTAATCATGAGAATCGTGGTATCATCATGGTAATCCTGCTAATCCTGGTTTAATCCTGCTAATCCTGGTTTAATCCTGCTAATCCTGGTTTAATGTGGTTTATAGCATGATACATATCTCGACACCGCTCAACAGAGAAGAACTCGCGGATCTTCGGGCCGGCGACCGGGTGACCCTGAGCGGCGATGTCCTCGTCTTCCGCGATCAGGTTCACCGGATACTCTGCGACCTGATCGCCCGCGGAGAACCCCTCCCGTTCAGCCTCAGGGACAAGGCGCTCTACTACTGCGGCCCAACACCGCCGCGTCACGGGATGCCGGTCGGTTCCGCGGGGCCCACGACCTCGAGCAGAATGGATCCGTTTACCGGTCCGCTCCTCGAAAAGGGACTGGCAGTGACGATCGGTAAGGGAAATCGTTCGGACGAAGTCGCCAGGCTTTTGAAAAAATACCGTGCCGCATACCTGCTCGCTGTCGGAGGAGCCGGGGCGTTCATCGCGAAGCACATCACAGCGGCATCGGTGATTGCCTATCCTGAGCTCGGTCCGGAAGCCGCACGGATATTTACCGTCAGGGCTCTTCCGCTGATAGTCGGAATCGATGCGAACGGGGAAAGCGCTTTCGTATGATGCTCTCCTCAAGACCGGGAAACGGGGAAGAGATTTTACGATATTAACTATTTGTATATAAATTAGTTATTGCAAATGCCATGAAAAGCCATTCTCTGAAAATTTTGTGACAGTCGTCACCGAATTCCGGTGTGTCTTCACCAATATTGGACTTAGCAGGAAGACCGGAACAGGAAGAATGTGAAAAAAATGCTTGAAAAAAAACACGATAATTGTTAAATATCTGACTGTAATTAAATGACAAAATATCAAAAAAATTCTTGACAAGTTCAAGTACTCGTTATATAATTGCTATTACTTAAATATATATGAAAAATATTTGAATTAAAAAAAAGCTTGATATTGTTTCGATTATTGTTTAATTTGACTGTGCCGAGTGCCAATTAGTATATGATTTAATACACTGCATTCATACATAGTGTTATATGCTTCAGCATTGCACGAATGCAAACCACGAAGGGGAATAATAAACCCGGCAAACAGACAAACGGTGAAACCTGAAAGGGGGGCAGACATCAAACGCGTTTACTATATTTTTATCTTTTTGAAACAGAACAGGCTGGTATTAACTGCATGTGCAACCTAAGAAGGAGGGCATTGTATGCGCTAAAAAACCTTAATGAGCATGAGCATCAGAGATTAAGGTAATTTATCATGCAATTTAAAAGGAGATGGGTAATGAAGTTTAAATTAGGTTTAGTTTTAATAATGACCTTGTTTGTGGCCTTCAACACGAGTGTATTTGCGGGTACGGTGGCGCCATACACTCCCGACAAGATATTTTATGTGGATAAGGCTGCGTCGGGCAGTGGCACTGGTCTAACCTGGACAAATGCTTTTACTACAATCCAGGCTGCCATTGGTGCTGCTGCTGCTGCTACACCTGCAGTTACCGCAAACTGGGGTCACATCATATTGGTCAAGCCGGGGACGTATCCCGAGAATCTTACTATTTCTAACGATGCCGACCTCGTAGGCCTGAAAATTATGAGCACCGATCTCTCGAGTTCGGTGACCGTACAGGCTGTAACTCCTGCTTCTCCTACGTTGACATACAATGGGCTTGGCTCGGTTACTATCAAGGGGCTCAAGTTTGTTGCCGTAGCCACTCAGAATGCGGTACTGTTATCAATACCTGGTGCTGGTGGCGTAGAAGGTGCGAATTTACAGTGCATTAGCTGCTATTTTGACATTGGCGCGTTAGCCATTCATGCGGTCAATATAGGCGCAGCAATTGCTATCACTAACACAAGAGATATGTTCGTGAACTGTACGTTCGACCTGGATGCGGCTACTACAGCACAGGCCGCTGTAAACGTCAATTCGGTCGCTAAACTAACTAACTTAACCATGACAGGTTGTACTGTCCTTGGTAAAGCAGCCAATGTGCCAGCTCTCAATGCTCTGGCATTAAATGTTACTGCAACGTCAATATTCGACGTCATTATACTCCAAGGCAACACGTTCAACTATGCGAAAGTTTTAGTTCAGTTTGATAATGGTGCTGCAGGTGACCAGAATAATCTCGACATTCTGGGTAATCATTTTTACATGACTGATGGTGTCCAAGTTTTAGCATCAGCTGCCGCAGAAGCTAATACGCAGTATGACGGTGAAATCAATGTTATCGGAAATCATTTCACGCTGAATGATGTCACCTCCGCTACTCCGCGTGATGATGCGTATGCTCTACATATTGGCGCCGGCAAGGTTCAAATACTTCCGGCAGATGTCATTTTCCAATATAATAACATTACGGTAAAACAGCCTGACGCATCTCTTACTCTCGGCGGCCATATTGCTGTTACCAATGCGGGTGGTGCGGCAACTATATTTGCGGCCAACGAGATAGCCGCTGCTAAAATTGCAGGCAACTGGTGGGGAGTTGCTACGGGTCCGGTTGCAATAGCAGCTGGTTTAGTTGCTTCGCAAGATGCAGAATTTACTGCTGCTGTGGTCGCGAATTGCTGGGGAAATACAGGCAATCCGTACGTTGTCCCTGTTATCGATCCGTCGTCGGGTATCCAGATGTACGATATCGATTTCGACGGCCATCTTGACAAGGCAGCCATCAATTTCACTAAATCAAGCGGATCGGTTGAACCCATGTTGTCTCCCGGTTCGCTGCCCACGGTAGCTTCCGGTGCTATCCTGATGGGCAGCAGCTACGTTGTTACAAACATATCCCTGGATATCTCCAACTACAGAATAGTTAACGTCTATTTCCAGGAGAAGACCGACTGGGATACCGGCGCTTTGCCGCAGGTTGTATATAACTCCGCTTTAAATGCCACTAACTTTGGTGGTTTGAGCGCTGGCAGCAGTGAAAAGATCGCGTCATGGCAGGAAGTTGGCGCTGTCGAGATTGACGAGGCTCAGCCGGTATTTGTAAAAGCGGAAACGCAGGATGTGGGCGCCGGAACGGGCACCCCCGCCCCCGCCGCGAACAACGGTCTGCTCGACGGCATCAAGCTCACATTCTCCGAGCCGGTACAGACTATCAAGGCT
>Ga0315284_10005063_pt1 | contig 18734 bp, 12 predicted proteins | sample YL17G09_16_MG_FD_203696 | JGI IMG/M metagenome (GOLD analysis project Ga0315284, IMG submission 203696) | Sediment microbial communities from Yellowstone Lake, YNP, Wyoming, USA - YL17G09_16 | ecosystem: Environmental > Aquatic > Freshwater > Lake > Sediment | place: USA: Wyoming | collected... | reverse complement strand
CCTCCGGATAGTATATGCACCTGTTCTCCATGATAATAATAATTCTTGGGGTGGATTTGTAAAGCTCAAACATCAAGATACGCATCACATAAAAATGGGGAAGGGATGGGGAGAGATTGGTCGCTCAGAAAAATGAGAATACAGGTTAAAGCCTACAAACCCTCAAATTCATTGGCTCCCCGGGAGGGATTTGAACCCCCAACCTAGTGGTTAACAGCCACCCGCTCTGCCGGTTGAGCTACCGGGGAATACGTATCGTATCTAGGATGATTGATACACGTTGTCAAGCAGTAATGAACCCCAGATCCTGGCACTTCTGTGCTGATGGAATGATAAAATCTGACTCCCTCTGGTCTCAAGGGGGGGGTGGGATTTTACGGAACCGGGTCACTCAAGCGGGGGTCTGGACGGGGATTCGACATCAATCTGCCCGGTATTCTTCCGCCCTTTGCCTTCATACCTGGTTGCGGGATCCCAGGGGAAAATAGCCCTCCTCACCCGCAAGACCTCTTTGCGCAGGTAATTGATCTGTGACGCCAGAAATCCGAAGGACAGGATCTGCATGCCGCCCAGGATGAACAGGATCATGAGGGTGATCAGGGGGCGATTGGGGTTCAATGCGGCATGGAGATAGAGGGCGAGGATATAGATGCCGAGGCCTATGCCGATGAGGGCGAGGATGATGCCCAGGATCCCGAACAGGAGCGCAGGTCTTTCAAAAACCGTGAAGAGGAGGTGGCTGATGGCAGTGGCGCGAAAGGCAAACTTCGATTTCCCCTTCTTCCGCGCGGTCAACGTTGCCGGTATCTCCTTGACGCTGAACCCCATAGCAAGAATCTTGGAGAGGATTTCCAGGTGGATCTCCTTGCCGTTTGACTCGAGATCAAGGCTCGTTATGACTGCTCTCCGGTAACAGCGTACAATGCATGTCAAGGTATGGAGCTTCTCGGACATGGCCAGCCTCAGGATCCTGTTCCCAAGCTTGCTGATGAGGAGCCTGTCCCTGGGGACCCCCTCGGTGGCACCGCCTTCCATATACGGACTCGCGAGCACCACATCGATGTCGCTTTCCTCGTCCAGGACCCTGATCATGTCGAGAATATACCTTGGATCATAGGAAAGGTCGGCATCGATCGTGGCGATATATTCCCCGCGTGCTGCCTTGAACCCATAGCGGAGAGCCTTGCCCCGCCCGCCGTTCTTCCAGTACGAGACCACCCGGATGCGTCCATCCTGGGAAGCCATCTCATCGAGCACCCTGAGCGTATCGTCCGTGCTGCCATCGTTCACCGGAATGATCTCATATGGGCGGCCAAAGGTCTGTAGGGTTTGCTGCATCCTTCCCAAGGTGGTCTCGACGTTCCCCTCCTCATTATACATGGGGATAATCACGCTCAAGACCGGCCTGCGTTCTTCTTGCACCATGGATGAGTACTATAGATGCAAATCTCAAAAATGTAAATGCAGAGTTGCGCTCATAAAGAAAAGAAAAAGGCCTCCGATATCGGAGGCCCCATTTTAAAAGGATATGAATAGGGCTAACGCTACTGGCAAAGATTATGATTACGGCTGATCCGGATCGCAGGCATCGCCCACACCATCGCCATCGGTGTCTGTCTGATCAGGATTGCGCGCCATGGGGCAATTATCGCAGACATCGCCCACACCATCTTTATCAGAGTCCATCTGGTTTGCATTCGGTGTGGCAAGGCAGTTGTCGCAGACATCGCCCACGCCATCGCCATCAACGTCTTCCTGATAAGGGTTAGCGGTAAATTGGCAATTATCCAAGCGGGTGCCATCTGCATTGAAGTCGCTTATCCCGTCATTGTCGTCGTCCGGGTCGCAGAGATCGCCGATCGTGTCTTTTTCGTTATCTTTCTGATCCGCGTTTTTCAAATCCGGGCAATTATCCACGGTGTTCGGCCAGGTGTCATCATCGGTATCGAAGGGCACGATCACCGCATCGTACGTGATGTTGACCGGCCAGCAGGCATAATCGAACACCCGCACCTCGTCGATGCTCATGTTCGGTGCGAAACCAATGCTGTCCCCGCCGATATACACCGCGGCACTCGCGGCCGGGAACTGGTTCTGCGGGATAGTGGTCTGCTCGGCCGATGCCACTTCCTTGCCGTTGATGTAGATCTTCATCCGGTCATTCGCAAGGGTGAAGATCACACTGTACCACATGCCTGAAGAAATCGGCTCGCTCGAGGCCACTGTCGTGGTGTTCACCGTAAAGGTCAGCCCCCCCGCCATATTGATCGCTCCGCGGATCGTGTCACCGATCTGGAACAGGGGTGGGTTGCCGGAGAGGTTAGCAGCATTTACCCACATCTCGAAGGTAAGCCCCGAAGCCCCGGTAAAATCAAGGGTGGCCTGAGGTGTAGCGATGAGGCTCGGAAGCAGGGTCATCGCCCAGTGATCCCGCTCCTTGGACTGGATCGGGTGGAACTGAGAGGGAACCACAAATTGCACGCCTGCGCTGTCGTATACAAGCGGATACGTTGTCGACCCGGTAGCAGCCAACGCATTGTTCATGCCATTTTTGTCAAGGGGCCATGACGCGAGCGGGTGCCTGGCATCCTTATACCGGTACGGGGTATAAACATCGACCCGCGTGTTCGTGAACTTGCCACTAAACCGGACGGAATGAAAGGGCGTCACATAGGGAACGCCTTGGTATTCCGGTGGCCCCATGATAACCTCGGTGACGTTCGGTATCAGATCGACCAAGGTAAAGACATACAGGCCGTTGCTCTCTTGAAAGGTCTTCTCTACTTCTCCCCCTGTCTCCGGGTCTACCACAATCATGGGTATGGTATAGACCTGATTGATAGGTATATTGTTGATTGTGACATAGGCATTCTTGATCGTGGCCGTTCCATCCTGGCGATTGGTCCAGATTCTCAAATCATATTGACATACACTCGCCCCCATGAGCAGAAACGCCAGGGATCCGAATATAATGGAATAAACTATGCCTCGTTTCTTCATCAACTTAGTCCTCCTCGTCTAGCCGCATAGACCACTTGGGTGATGAAATGCAATGAGAGTGCCAATTGCCTTACCTCTTGATAAAGCTATGTTTTTTTGATGAATCCAAGGAAATACTCCTCTGATGCTGAGTGGATAAGTGGGTAAACAATTGCTTTCTTTATGAAAATATTTTCCCTTTTTATTCCTCATTTTCCCATCATACTGTTTCCGATCGCTTCCCCCGAGCGAGAGGACGGGATTGAGCAGCACACGCTTTTTTTCTCGCGCTGAAGGTTGTTAAATAAGGCTCGTGCTGAAATACCGCTCCGCCCGGTCAGCGAGAACAGTGGCAATGATCTTGTCCTGACCATATTTCTCCGCCATCTGCGTACACGCCCAGACATTGGCCCCGGACGACGTGCCCACGAGCAGCCCTGCCTTTCTCGCCAGCATCCGGCTGGTGGAGATTGCATCTTCATCGCTCACCTCGACCACCTCATCCACCAGGGAAACATCCAGCACCTGCGGGACGAAACCGTCCCCTATCCCTTCGATCCGGTGCAGCCCAGGTTCATGCCCGAGGAGGGCCGAGACGTTCTTTGGCTCCACCGCTACGATCTTGGTCATACGGTTGCGCTCCTTGAGGAACTTACCCACCCCGCCCAGGGTACCGCCGCTGCCCAGACCCGAAACAAAGATATCAACGTGATGACTGAGCTGCTTCCATATCTCCGGCCCTGTCATCAGGTAATGGGCCAGGGGATTGTCAGGATTCTCGAATTGATTGGGGATAAAGACGTTTGGCATGGTCGCCTGGATCTCCCGCACCTTCTTGATGGCACCCTCCATGCTCTCGTTGGCCGGGGTCAGGACGATCTCAGCACCGAGCGCCTCGATGATCTTCTTCCGCTCCTGGCTCATGTTTTCCGGCATGGCGATAATCACCCGGAAACCCATAAGGCCGCCGACCAAGGCAATGCCGATACCGGTATTCCCGGAAGTGGGCTCGACGAGGATGTCACCGGTCTTCAATGTACCCTTGCGTAAGGCCTCCTCCAACATGAACAAGGCCACCCTATCCTTGATGCTCCCGCCGGGGTTCAGGTACTCCGCCTTGGCAAAGATATTGGCATCTGTCACCGATTTCAGGCATACAATGGGTGTATTGCCGATCTGATCGAGAACCCCCTTGGTAAACATAGCTAAACTCCCACTCACGTTAGAATATGTTTCCTTGATTTCCCTGTTCTCCACTATCTCTCTACACACTTCAGCAACGTCATGAGCGTCCCCCTGTCAACTCCGGTATCTCCCAGGGACGCCCCATTCCGGTCAGATCCGTGATAGTCGGTCCCGCCGGTGAGGATCAGGTCAAGTGCTTTGGCGATCGACTTATACAATCGTGTCTGTTCCCGCGTGTGTTCTGGGTAATAGGCCTCAATCCCCATGAGCCCGTATTGCTTCAAATGCAGGGTAAAGTGTTTCAGATCATCATCACCGAGCTTAAGGGTGAATGGGTGAGCGAGGACCGGGACACCCCCATGTCTGTTGATAAGCATGGTGGCTTTCTCGCAGGTGAGTTTTTTCTTTTCTACATAGCCCGGTTTACCCTTAGCGAGATAGTTGTCGAACGCCTCATCGAAATCCTTGACATACCCTTTCTTCATGAGGGCCTTGGCGATATGGGGCCTCCCGATCTGCGCACCCCCCGCGATCTCGGTCACATCAGTGAGGGTGATCTTCAATCCCATCGCATTGAGCTTCTCGATGATCTTGGGGAATCTATCCGATCTGCCCTTCTGGACATACTCCAGGTCCATTTCGAGCCCAACAGGATATCCCCTGAAATAACCCAGGATATGGAGGGTGCCTGGATCATAGATGGCGCTGATCTCAACGCCGGGGATGATATGGATGCCATACATCCCCCCCGCCTCCAAGCCTTCCCCAACCCCCATGAGGGTGTCATGGTCGGTAATGCCAAGGGCAGAAAGCTTCTTCTCTTTGGCCAGCGCCACGAGCTCCAGCGGGGAAAGATCCCCGTCCGAGGCGTTGGTGTGGGCATGAAGGTCGGCATGAACCTGCATGGACTCACCATTTCCCAGGCACTCTGGTCTCCAAAACCTGGCTGATCTTCTTCTTCAGTTCGGTCAGATCTGACGACTTGACCACATAGGCATCGGCCGCAATGGACTTGATGTCCACCTTGTAGTTCCCATAGGCGCTGCACAAGATCACCGGGAGGTTATAGTACTTGTTCCTTATCTCCTGCAGGACATCCAGCCCGTCACTGTCCATCATCTTTATATCGAGCACAATGACATCGGGTTTTTCCCGCTCGAGTCGTTCAATGATATCCTTTCCATCTGCGGCAACGGCTACTTCATAGCCCTCCTCCTGCAACACTTCAGAGTAGAGGACCCGGATATGCTTTTCATCGTCGATAATCAGGACCTTTGCCATAACCTGCTCCTTTCCTCTTCCTACCACCTATCTATGAGATAAGGCTTTGTTTGCTCAAACTGCATACATATGTCCTCCAGTACTTCCTCAGCCTGCTGTATGGACATCCCGTCCGTCTTGTTCGCAAACGACAGGATCATTCCCTCGTAGAGCGGGATAAGGACCTCGATCGTCTTGTTCTTGGTTGCCACCTTTTTATGGAAACCGATCGCAAAATCGAAGAGGATCTTTGCCCACACCGGCACGGGCATCTCGAGATGCTCCATGCTCAAGGACGCGATCTCCCTGAGTTTCTGGAAATTCTCCGTGGAGAATATGCTCCGGTAGACCTCCCAGTATTCGGTAAACCCGCCCTTGAACCGCTGGTACAGTTTGTCCTTGTTCACTTCGACCGGGGGCGGCATCTCCGGTTCTTCTGTATCAAAACCGAATATGGCCGTCGGCTTGCTCCATTTCGTCGTGGCCCATTTGTCGTTATATGCCCCCATCAGGGCAAAGATGGTGCTGATCACCTGTCGGAAGGGAGGCCCCGGTTCGAGCATGTTATCTTTGGACTTGTGTATCTTCGGTCTCCCCAAAAAGGCCTGACAGATGGGGACCCCTTCATTCATGGCCAGGGTGGTCATCCAGATGTCGATGCCGAATTGGGCGACGTCCTCGTTCCACAAAGGGCTTTTCAGGAAATTATTGACCATGTTCCGGGAAAAACCGCATTCACCCCCACTGGGCTGCTTTACCCGTCTTCCATAAAGGCAGCGCGTTAAAGGATAGGTGATGGTGTTGTTTATTGTATCTTCATATTTATGCCGCATGTAAAGGGGAGCGACAAAGTCAAAGTCCTTGAAGAGCGGCTCTCCCAGGTTTTTTATCCACGTGGGGGTAATGCTCTTCAGGTCCGCATCAATCACGACAACCGCCTTCGCATCAAGTTCCAACACCTTCTTGAAGAGATTCCTGAGATTATTCCCCTTACCCCTGATGCCTTCAGGTGTTGCTATATACATCTTGGGTATGTCATCCGTATCGGCGTTCATGAAATTGTCACCGGTTCCATCCGTGCTGTTATTATCACAGTTGATGATCACCGCGTCAAACTGACCGAAATATCTCTTCAGACCGATGGCGGTCTGCTCGGTGGGATAGGCAATCGTAGCGGCCTCGTTGTGCGATGGGATACCGACGACAATATCGGCCTTTTTCATTCCACGCGGATTTTTCTCAAGCATCTTCATGAATAATCTCCCGAAAGTACGCGATCTAAACCCATTCTCCGATATTCAGGAATGAATATCAACAGGAATTTTCCCTCTCCATCCCTCTATGGCATAGGTCAAAATTCCTCGTGACCACCCACAAGTCGGCAGGTTAGCCGAACGGGATAAGTCGAAAGACCTGCCCGAAGGGCTCGGGCAAGGGGCGGCACGAGCCAAGTCTCAAGGGGGGGGAAGGAAATACAGTCGCTTATACATAGGAGTGCGACAAGCCATACACCCTGGGCGGGGTCTAGAGAATCCTTACCTTACAATAGAGGGTGCCCCACCAAAAATGACCATTGCCTTTTCTGTCTATCTGTGTGATCTTTTATAATTCTGATGAACGAAAGCGATAAACCTGTCATAGTACAGAGCGACGGAAGCATCCTCCTGGAGGTGATGTCCGATGTCTTCGAGGATGCCCGGGATGCGATCCTGCCCTTTGCCGAACTGGTCAAATCGCCCGAGTATGTCCACACCTACCGTGTGACGCCGCTGAGTATCTGGAATGCGGCATCCTTGGGTCTTTCGTGCGAAGCGATCATCGAGCGCCTCAGTCGGTACTCAAGGTATGATCTCCCGCCCGGGGTCACCTTCCGGATTCGGGATGCATTCGCACGCTGGGATGCGATCCGCCTCTACAAGGCGGACCGAAAACAGCTGCGGGTCGAGGTAAAAAGCCCTGCAGTACTCAATATGCTTCTGTCTCATTCAAAGATCAAGGAATACATCATCGATGTGTCCCCTCCAGATACATTTCTGATCCCTTCCGATATCCGTGGCCGGTTCAAGCATATGATCATCAAGATCGGGTTCCCGGTAAACGACCTCGTCGGGTATGAACCCGGCGAACCTCTTGACCTCGAACTGCGGAAGGAAACCCTCTCCGGCAGGCAGTTCATGCTCAGGCAATACCAGATGGAGGCGATCGATAATTTCTGGGCGGGCGGGAGCGCAAGAGGAGGGCAGGGCATTGTCGTGCTGCCCTGCGGTTCTGGAAAGACCATGGTCGGCATGGGCATCATGGCGAAGGCGCAAGCATGCACCCTGATACTCTGCACGAACGTGGCTGCCGTTCACCAGTGGATCAACGAGCTCATCGACAAGACATCGCTCATCCGTGAGGAGGTCGGGGAGTATACGGGATACAAAAAGGAGATCAAACCGGTTACTATAACCACCTACCAGATCCTCACCTACCGGAAATCGAAAACAGAACCGTTTCAACACATGCAGCTCATGATGGCCAGAAATTGGGGGCTGCTCATCTACGACGAGGTGCATGTACTCCCGGCCCCGGTATTCCGGGCCACAACGGAGATCCAGGCCAAACGGCGGCTCGGTCTCACCGCCACCCTCGTCCGTGAGGACGGCCTCGAGGAGGACACCTTTTCTCTCATCGGCCCGAAATGTTATGATGTACCCTGGAAGGAACTCGAGTTCAAGGGGTTCATTGCCGAGGCCATCTGTTACGAGATCCGACTCCCCCTGCCTCCGGAAAGAGAACGGGATTATACGCTGGAAGCGGAAAGAGCCCAATTCAGGATTGCATCGGAAAACCCGTACAAGGATCGTGTGGTGGAGTGGATCATACGCAAGCATGCAAATGAACCGGTTCTCATCATCGGTCAGTACATCAGCCAGCTCAAGCGGATCGCTTGGCACCTTAAGGCACCGATCATTACCGGTTCCACCTCGACCACGCGACGGGATAATCTCTATCAGGCGTTCAGGAGGGAGGAGCTTCCGGTGCTCGTGGTATCGAAAGTTGCCAACTACGCCATAGACCTTCCCGATGCATCGGTTGCCATTCAGGTATCTGGCACCTTCGGCTCACGACAGGAGGAGGCACAACGGCTCGGCAGAATCCTCAGGCCGAAAAAGCGGATATCCACTTTCTACAGCCTTGTCACCGCCAATACGGCCGAGGACATCTTCGCCCACAAACGGCAGGTCTTCCTTGCCGAGCAGGGCTATAAATACATGATCGAGGAATGGAACCACGATGACTTCCACCCGTGAGCTCATTGCCAGCATTCCCCCGTACATGGTGGGGATCATATCCAGCAAGATCATCGGACAAACGACCGATGCCATAACCTTGTCCGAATGGTTGAGTGACGCGCAGAGGTTGCAGCAGATCATCCTGTCCCTTAACGATCATGAGAAATCCATTCTCAGAGATCTCTTTGAGCTCGGCGGACAAATGGAATGGCGGGTCTTCCTCCGGACTTACCGACACGAGATCAATAAAGCACATACGACCCTCGAGAGACTGGGCATGCTCGGCCTTGTATTCCAGGACGGCCTAACCGGGAGGGACCCGGTCATCATGCTCCCATCGTTGATAACGGTGATGGAGGAAATGCTCAAGGCCGATTCCATCCCGGATGATACGGTTGTCTGGAAAGAGCCCCAAGAGATTAGTATCTGGTCGCACATTATCGTGCTGAACGCATTCCGCGCGGGGAAGATACGGTGCAGGCCAGGCATGGAACCGTTCAAGAAGGGATGGGAGAGCATTGAGGAGCGGATTGGAGAATCCGTTGATGTCAGGAGGATATACTGGGAGCTTGAGGTTCTGGGGTGTCTAAGGGATAGCAAAGGCACCATTATCGTATTACCGGGCCCATCCATGAGTTTGGCCATTGATGGGGAACTCAGGTACAGGATCTGGCGCTTCTTCCAATCATGCAAGCTTTACCAAGGCCTTGAAGGCAGAATCTTTAAGGTCTTAGGGGAAAAAGGGCACGCAAAAGAGACCTTGCAGAGAACCATCTTCTTCTATCTTATCCATGCCTTTCCCGAGATGGAAGATGTCGAGCAGATTCCCTCGGATCTCATCTCCCTCTGGCTTGAACTCGGCATACTCCAGGAGGATATATCCGGAAGATGGGTGCGTTTCTCGGACGAGGTCTTTAAGGCATTAAGAACAGGCAATATACGCGCTCCCCTGCCTAGCTATAAGGATGAGGTCATCATTCAACCCAATATGGAGATCCTAGTGTCAAAGGATTTTGATCCTGTGGATCATCTCAATATCGGCGAGGTTGCGGAACTGGTGCGAGCAGATGTAGTCAGCATCTACCGTATAACCCGCGCATCAGTATTCAGGGCTATCCGTGACGGATGGTCTGCAGAGAAGATCGGGAATTTCCTCGACCGCATATCCCGCCATACGGTTCCGGAAAATGTCTTGAAGACCATAAAGGGATGGGCAGCCTCGCTCTCTCAGGCACATATCATCCACGGGACATTCCTCGTCATCGAGAATTGCCGGGACAAGATCCCACATGGGCTCGATGAAGTATTACCCGGGATATACCGGATCCCCGAGCGATGCGAGGATGATGTGATCACTTTCCTCGACCGGAGGAGCGTCATCATTCAGCGCTCCGGATGCAACCATGAGGAAGAGGGCGAAATGGACTGGGGGAGGTCGATACCGCTGAAGATCCCTGAACATGGCGAAGACAAGGCCCTCCAGAAGGAAGGCATCTATCCCTTTGGCATGGTCAAACCCTTGCCCTATGGCCACAAGGGGATAGAGATCTTTGAAGAGGCCATCGCCCAGGAAAAATCACTCATCATATTCTATCCGAAATACGGGTATGGGGAGATCCAAGTATACAAGATAAGCCCGATCGACATCTTCACCAAGGGCGGGGGCTCTTTCATGGAGGCCTCGTGCGATGATTCAGGTGTGACCGAGGTGTTCGATATCAGCAAGATACGAGCATATCTAAAGCATACCTAATTCGATCGCTGTACCTTCTGAATCGTCTCCTTCATCTGTTTCATGGCCTCTGATAGGTCGGCACCGAGAGATTTCTCCTCCAGGGCCTTATTAATATGGAAGAGACTGGCCTTGTAGTTTTGCATGGAGAAGAAATACCGGGCAAAGGACACATGCGAAAGACCTGTATTGCCTTTCTTCTCGTAGAGTGTGCCGAGGGTATAGGCCGCACGGGGGTTATCCCGGTAGGGCAGGAGGGTAGTTATGGCCTCATCGATCTGCCCCTTGCCGGATAGGATCTCGGCTACAGCGATGCCGATCGCAGCATTCCTCTGGTATCCAAGGAGGTAGGGGTATGCCTTGTCCTTTTCCCCTATTCCATACAAGGCAAGCCCCTTCCATCCTTTTGCCAGGGGGAGATCAATCCCTTCGAGGAGGACGAGCCCCTCCTTGTTCTTTCCTGTGCGTACCTTGCTTATGCCCCAGGCCAGTTTGCCAAAGGGCTCAGGCATACTCTGGATGCGCGCCTGCACCTCCTCCTCGGGCAAGAGCTCACCCAAGATGGAGGCATACAGGGTCCAGAAGCGTGTCTCGGGATGGGGAGGTGTCGGCTCTTTCTCCACGGCTGCTATGCGATCCTGGGTATAGGGGTGGGTCAGGAGATACTGGGGGATGTTGGGGGAATCTGCATAGGTGCGCAGCCGCACAAGGAAGCGTGACATGGCGGCAGGGTCCATGCCAGAGGCCCCCATAAGGTTCCTCCCGAATTCATCCGCTTCCAGTTCCTGCTTTCTGGAATACTGGAGCTTCAGATTCTCCCCACCTCCCAACGATGAAAAAATCAAAGCGCTGCCGACCTCGGGACTGCTCGAGGAGAGAAGGATGCCGGCAAGGACACCCACCAGGGAGGCCGTCGTTATCCGCTTTTGGACTTCCATGGCCTCCGAAAAATGCCTCATCTGACAATGCCCCATCTCATGGCCGATCACCGAGGCAATCTCGTCCATATCCTTGCCTACCAAGACTGTGCCCAGGTTCAGAAAGATATTGCCGTCAGGGATGGCCATGGCATTGATCGACTTATCATTGATGAGATATATCTTGAAAGAGTACACCGGCTCCTTGATATGGTCAGCCATCAGGTCGGTGACTGACTGGAGCATCCAGATGACATCTGCATTGTGGATGATGAGCCCTCTGGCCTCGAGCAGTGAGATGAACTCCTGCGATACCTCCCGCTCCTTCTCATACCCCAGGGCATGAACAGGGGGGACAATAAGCACGAAAATGGCCATCAGGAAAAGCAATATCCTTTGCATGCCTTCCTCCATACATCCGGGGAAGGAGTTTTTGCAAGTGACAAAGCGCCTCAGCAGGGATGCCTCAATTATGGGCGGGTATCTCTCCTGACCACCCATCCCACCTCGCTCCCTAAGAGGGCTGGACATCCCAGGGGATCGGAAGGATTCAACTTTCAGGCCCCTCTCATCACGGAAGTGATTTTAGGCTCCACAATCACTGCTTGCTAAGCCGGGTAGGAATGGTATAATATTTTTCTGCCATGAATTCGATACAGGGGTATAAGATGAGATTGACAGATGGTATCCTCTATGGCCTTTTCGCGCTCTTGCTGATCATCTCTGGATGCGGGGACGATTCCCAGGAGGCGCAGCAGGCCGATTATGAAGAGGCCCTCTTTTTCTCGTATGCCACGACGAAGAGCGGAGAATATATGAACGATATCGCCATCAACGACATGATCGGGGTGGTAACCGTCCTCCAGTTGATGGTTACGCAATATTATATGGATAAGGGCAACCTCCCGACCAGCATCAACCTCAGCGACCCTGATATCATAGATTATGTCCCTCCCGGCATGACGGGAACCCTCAGCACAGATGGTACGTCCAAGGTAACCGCGCACCTGACGCTCGAGGCCTGTTTTCTCGATGTCAATAAGACGAAGGAGTATACCGGGACCTTCAATGCCGATGGAGTCTTCTCTATTGAAGCAGGGGGCTTCACCCTCCTGAACATCAACGCACCCTCCCTCACGATTGCATATACGGGCAAGAGCTATGCAAAGGCAGTATATTCGAGCTTGACCATCGGAATCGACAATACTACGGACTCCTATACGCTTACCGGCAGCATAATCGTCGATGACAAGGGGTACAGTTATGCCAGCCTTCTCTATAAGCAGACGAGCAGTACGGCCTTGACCGTGAGCGGCACATTCACCATCAGCGGGATGGAATTCGAGATCTCAGGGAGCCCGACCCTGGATCCCGCAGGGGTCTGGACCTCCGGCACCGTCACCCTCACGAATGCGGACGCCACGGCGACCGTGGCCTTGAACGGCACCACGGCGAGCTTCACCCTGGATGACGGCACGGAATGGGAGAAGGACGACTGGTACCTGGATAGGCTTGTGCCATAATTATAAGGGTATATAGGCTCTGAAACCCTCCCTCTGAGCGCAAGGAAAAGGATTTCCATCCGAGGGAATGTTTTATCCCTAATCGCATATATTTCCAATCTGAGCGTGCGTATTTTCATGCCCGGGGGAAAATGTGGATGGGGATGAACACCAGGATTAACCTTCAGATGCCCGGGGCGCAGGTAATGCATTCAATCCCGATGGGCATTTATACCGAGCATCTTCGCCGGCACTTGACATTGTGGTTTTTCACCTTAAATTTAAGATAGATTGTTTCTAGGATGTAATGAGGAGGAATCAGCATGAAGCACAGACCATCCTTTATCTTCTGGATCCTAATGGCAAGCTTGCTCCTGGCACAGTACGTTTACGCAGAGGTCCCGTTTCCGAAAGCGCCATCGGGCGTAGATGTCTATGCGTATCAACAGTACTGCAAGCTCAAGGATGAAAGCGGCAATATCCTCCCCTTCCCTGCGAACTACAACCGGAACAAGGGCGAGTACTGGAAGTATACCTCTGACCGCTCGGGCAACAGTTCCATCGATAACAAAGCGCAGGAACTCTACGGCGTCATGGGCATGAGCGTCGACAAGGCCTGGGAAATTACCACGGGCAGGCCCGATGTGATTATAGCCATCATCGACAGCGGCATCAAATGGGACGATAAGGGCACCCTGGTCATCAAGAATAAGTTCTCCCTGAATCGCGGCGAATTGCCCCTTCCCCAGGGGAGCATGGCCTACGATGCAAACTACGATGGTGTTTTCAACATGCTGGATTACATAAATGACACACGGGTGAGCGATTGGAACGGGAATGGATTCAAGGATCCCCAGGATCTCATCAAAGCCTTTTGGAACGGCGGGGATGACGACGGAAATGGATACGTTGACGACATCTGCGGCTGGGATATGGTGGACGATGACAACGACCCCTTCGACGACGTCCACTATGGTCACGGAACCGGCGAAGCGGAAGACTCTTGCGCCGAGGCGTATATCGACAGCACCGCTGGCTTTCCCGGCACCTGCCCGAACTGCATGATTTTGCCCATCCGCGTGGGCCTGAGCTTCGTAGCGAGCGATGTAGACTTCGGCCGCTCGGTGATCTTTGCCGTGGACAGCGGCGCATCCGTGATCCAGGAGGCATTGGGCACCATCAACGGCTCCGCCCTTTCCCAGGCCGCCATCAACTATGCCTATTCCAGGGATGTTCCCATCATCGCCTCAGCCGCGGATGAGGAAAGTTTTCACCAGAACCTGCCTGCCGCTCATGAGCATATGATCACCTTCAATTCGGTCACCAAGTATGAGGAAGATATGTATCCACAGTCTTACCTCTTCCTGAATGGCTGCACCAACTACGGCGGCAATATCGCCGCCTCGGTCTCATCCTCCTCGTGCTCGTCCGAGGCGGTCGGGAGGGGTGCCGGCATAACCGGGCTCATCCTATCCGCGGCAAAGAACAGGGGCATCCGGCTCACGGCGAACGAAATCAAGCAGATCATCACCATGAGCACCGACGATATCGATTTCAGCGGCAATTACTGGTGCTATATCCCGCTTACTCCGACCAAACGTTTCGAATCCGGCCCCGGCTGGGACCAGTACTTTGGCTACGGCAGGATGAATGCGCATAAGGCCGTCAAGATGGTGGAGGACGAAAAGATCCCGCCCGAGGCCGATATCGTGAGTCCCGCCTGGTTTGCGACCATCGACCCCGTCAAGACCCAGAAATTAGATATCATCGGCTCTGTAGCTGCGAACAGGGCTGAATCCTATACCTACTGGTTTGAGTACGCCCAGGGAATCGATCCCTGGAAGAAAGGCTGGCAGAGGATCCCTAATTCCATGCGTTCGGCAAGAGCGCCGCAATCCGGTATGCTGTACGCGTGGGATATCGGTGCTTTCCTGAACGATGAAGCCCCCGTTGGCCCCAACGACTTTACCTATTGCATCCGCATGGTGGTCAATGACAACCGAGGCAATCGGGCCGAGGCGCTGAAAACCATCTATATCCATCACGACCGAGACCTCAAGTCGGGCTTCCCCAAGGTAATCGGCAGCAGCGGCGAAGCCTCTGTCAGCATGGCCGATCTCGACGGGGACAATATCGACGAAATGATCATCCCCACCACGGACGGGATCATCCATGCCCTGAATGCCGACGGGAGCGAGGTCCCCGGCTGGCCGGTCACGACGGACCTCCTCGCATACCGGTATGTGGGCTCGAAGGCATTCACGACCAGCGCCATGAGCAGTATCATCTATGAAGCCATCGGCTACGGCGGGGTCGCCGTGGGCGACCTGGACAGGGACGGTGACCTCGAGGTCGTGGCAGCATCCTTGAACGGCAAGTTGTATGTATGGGAGCATGACGGGAGGATGAGAAACGGCTTTCCTGTTTCCCTGAACCCTGCCTATTCCCTGAACCCGAGATTCAACTCCAAGGGCTCTGAGCGTGACTTCCACAACCGCCGGCTCTTCGGCGTCGTCTCCTCGCCCGTGCTCGAGGACATGGACCTGGACGGACGTCTCGAGATCCTCTGCGCCGCCCTGGACAGCCATGTCTATGTCTGGAAGGATGGCGGCGATCTCATGCCCGGCTGGCCGGTCCTCGCCATCGATCATAGCCGATTCGATGTCCTCGACCTCATCACCGACAAGATCATTCCCAAGGACACGGAGATCTGCGAATACTACCTCGGCGAAATCGTCTCGACACCGGCCGTCGGCGACATCAATAGCGACGGCTACCCCGAGATCATCGTCGGCACCAATGAACAGTATAACGAACCCATGAACATTGCCCCAACCGAAGGGCTCCTCGGTTTCATCGCCCAGCTTAACCTCCTGGGAGGGAATGCGCGCCTGCATGCCTTCCATCATGACGGGAATGAGCATTCCGGCGGGCCGTTCGTCGAAGGCTGGCCGGTGAGTATCGCCCTCCTCATGCCCGAACAGCTCCCCTATATCGGCAGCGGACATCCCGGCTCCCCTGTCCTAGCCGACGTGAACCATGACCGGCGGCTGGAGATCGCCTCCTTCGCCGCCCAAGGCCCGATCTACCTCCTGAGAGGGGATGGCTCATCATACTATAACCGTCCCGGCGACAAGGGCCCCTACCGGGTCATGGATACGGGTTTTCTTGGCCAAGACGGGAAGGATATGCCTACCGTGCCTGCCATCGGTTCCGCCATATTCGCCGACATCAACCAGGACGGCAGGATCGAATGCGTGGCACCGTCCGCAGGCCTCAAGCAGGTTGCCGAACTCCAGTATGTCGAGGATCAGATCGGCAATGAGAACCACATCACTGCCTGGGATGCCCAGACGGGGAGAATCCTCCCCAACTTCCCCCTGTACATGGACGACTTCCAGTTCATCACCAGCCCGGCGGTTTGTGACCTCGATGCGGATGGACGGCCTGAGATCATCGAGGGCAGCGGTGGTTTCCTCCTCAGGGCCTACAATGCCTGGTCGGTAAATCAGAAAGACCAGCCGGAAGGTTGGCCGAAGTTCACCGGCAAGTGGATCCTATCATCGCCTGCCGTGGGGGATATCGACGGTGACGGCCTCATGGAAATCGCCGTCATGACCCGCTCCGGCGATCTCTACGTCTGGGAGACCAAGGGGAGAGCCTGCGAGGCCTGCAACCGGCAATGGAACACCTTTCACCATGACAGCTGGCATACCGGCCGCTCCGGTAGGGATGCCACCCCGCCGGCACGGCCGCTCGATTTCAAGGCCGCCGTCGAGGGCGGGAAACTCACCCTGAGTTTCAGCGGAGTCGGCAATGACGGCCAGTGCGGTATGGCCAAGGGCTATGAGATCCGCGGCGCAAACGGCAACTCCCCGGAATGGAACACGGCCGCCCCTGTCCAGACCATCGGCCCGCTCTCAGGCTCGAAGGCTGTGTTCGAGATCGATGATCCCGGATTCGCTGCCTACGGGATCCAGGCCAAAGACAACGCCGGCAATGTTTCTATGGTCGTCTGGAAAAAACCAGGTTCGGGCACGGCAGGTCCAGAAGAGTTCCGCGCACCATCGGACAGCGACGGCAAGCACTGGTACCAGTGCTTCATCGCCACCGCCGCGCTGCAATAAACCTCATTCAATCCCCGGCCCCCTTTGATCTCAAGGGGGCCAAGGATCAGCCGGAACCGCTTTTCGCCAGCCATCCAGACCGGCGAGAAGCAGCTCCGGCAAATGTCAAGTGTCCCTGAAGATTTAAGGGGGATGGGGAAAGTATGAACAAAAACCTTCCTGCTTTATCCTGAGGGGGAGATATACGTGAATAATGCTTCCAGTCCTGTGATCGGATTCCACGATCAGGTAGTCATTGACAGAAATATCAATGTAGAATATGCGGAAGATCACATAAGGTTCCGAAGAGATACGGAACGTGAAAGGAAAGGATAAAAAAAGCGGATATACTCCTAAGGTACACCATGCAATGACGTACATGATGCCCTCGCGCATGCCATAGGCAGCAGAGATTCGGGAGGAGAGGAATGGAGCAGACCCAACCAGCATCGAACAACCATCGCAATAAGATCATTGTCCTGGGAGTCTTTTTTTTGGTTGCCTTCATAGGCGTATCAGGCATCTTTGCCTATATCCGGCATACGAAATACTATATCATGACGGATGATGCCTATGTGACCGGCAGGATCCATAGCATCGCATCAAAGGTGCCTGGAACTATCAAGTCCCTGTATGCAAAGGACAATCAGTATGTAAAAAAAGGCGATCTCCTCCTGGAGATCGACAGCACCGACTATGATGTCAGGGTGAAAGATGCCCAAGCCGTGCTCAATGCCGAGCGATCAAGGCTCAATGAGTTTTCCATTCGGATCGATGTGGCAGAGAAACAGCTTGCGGAAATACGGTTCCGGATAGATGCCGCGCAAGCCAATTTGAAACTCCAGCAGGCGAACCTGCATCAGGCTCTTCTGGATTTGAACAGGGCGCAGCGGCTCTTCCAAAAGGAGATCCTCCCTGAGGAGCGGCTGGAAAAGGCAAAAACCGGATATGATGTGGCCCTAGCCCAGGTGGATGCGGCACGGGAGCAGTTGAAGCAGGCGCAGGCGGCGCTTGAGACGCAAAAGGCCGCGGTGGTCCAGGCCAAGGCAACCTATAGCTCACAGGTGTTCACGATCGCACAGCGGCAGGAGATACTCAATGCCGAACAATTGAAACAGGGCTATACCAAGATCTATGCACCTACAGACGGGTATGTCACGAAAAGGGCGGTCGAGGTCGGGAATCAGGTGCAGGCAGGACAGCCCCTCATGGCCATCGTGCCCCTCAATGATGTCTGGGTGCTTGCAAACTATAAGGAAACCCAGCTTGAGCGGGTAAAGCCGGGGCAGAAAGCCAGGATCAAAGTGGACACCTATCCCGGCACAATATTCCGGGGCACCGTGGAGAGTATCATGGCCGGCACCGGGAACGTGTTTTCGCTCTTCCCCCCCGAGAACGCCACGGGCAACTACGTGAAAGTCGTGCAGCGCATTCCCGTAAAGATCGTGCTCGACAAAGGCACGGACCCCGATCACCTGCTGAGGGTTGGCATGTCGGTCATTCCGACAATTTCCATCCGGGAACGATAAACCCTCTCCAGACACCATGGCAGTCAAGGTGAACAAATGGCTGGTCGCATTGGCCGTGATGCTCCCCACGCTCATGGTCATCATCGATACCTCCGTGGTCAATGTCTCCCTCACCCATATCCGGGGCAGTCTGTCGGCCGGCATCGACGAGGCGACCTGGTCGATCACCTCCTATCTTGCAGCTAACGCCATCATCATCCCCATGACCGGCTGGCTCAGCAGGCTCATCGGCCGGAAGCGCTACCT
>Ga0315284_10005061_pt1 | contig 18735 bp, 17 predicted proteins | sample YL17G09_16_MG_FD_203696 | JGI IMG/M metagenome (GOLD analysis project Ga0315284, IMG submission 203696) | Sediment microbial communities from Yellowstone Lake, YNP, Wyoming, USA - YL17G09_16 | ecosystem: Environmental > Aquatic > Freshwater > Lake > Sediment | place: USA: Wyoming | collected... | reverse complement strand
TGCCACATTTACACGGAGCTGTCCACTCAGATAGAGCGGGCGTTGAAGTACCGCTGCCGGCTGGAAGATTGCAGCACCGGCGACTGTCACAAAATGGCAGAAGACGCAACCGTCCATCTTTTGACGCACCTGCCGAAGATTCGAGGAATGCTGAAAGGCGACGTCAAAGCCGCGTTTGACGGCGACCCGGCCGCAAAATCCCCCGAGGAGATTGTCATAAGCTATCCCTGCATAATAGCGATTGCGATATATCGCATCGCCCATGAGCTTTACCTTAAGGAGGTTCCGCTGATTCCCCGTATTATGACCGAATGTGCCCACGCCAAAACAGGCATCGACATCCATCCGGGCGCCAGAATAGGCAGAAATTTCTTCATCGACCACGGCACCGGTGTGGTGATAGGGGAAACGAGCATCATAGGCGACAACGTCAAAATTTATCAGGGCACGACCTTGGGGGCGCTTAGTTTCCCGAAGGATGAACGCGGGAGGATTATAAAGGGCGGCAAACGCCACCCGACGATTGAGGACGACGTAACGATTTACGCCGAGGCGACGATACTGGGCGACGTAACAATCGGCAAAGGCGCGGTTGTCGGCGGCAACGTCTGGATTAAGGAATCCGTGCCCCCGGGCGTTACCGTTGCGACGCCGAATGCCGAGCTTGTATATAAAAGGCACCAGCCAGGGAAAAAAGCGAGCGGCAAATGAGCACGCAGTTGACGGATAAAATCAGACAACTCAAGGCCGAGCGCAACGCCGTTATTCTTGCGCATAATTATCAGTCCGGCGAGGTTCAGGATATAGCGGATTTTACGGGCGATTCTCTGGCGTTGAGTGTCAAGGCGGCTCAAACGGACGCCGACGTTATAGTTTTCTGCGGCGTGAAGTTTATGGCGGAGACGGCGGCCATACTGTCGCCGGCCAAAACGGTGCTTTTGCCGGATAAACACGCCGGCTGTCCCCTCGCGGATATGATGACCGCCGAACAGCTAAGAGAGTTGAAACGCAAACACCCCGGCGCCGCTGTGGTCTGCTACGTGAACAGTTCTGCTGAAGTAAAGGCGGAAAGCGACTACTGCTGCACAAGCGCAAACGCCGTCGAGGTGGTGGAATCACTGCCCCGGGATAAGGAGATAATCTTTGTGCCCGACCAGCATTTGGGCAGGTTTGTCGTTGAAAAGACGGGACGTGAATTGATTTTGTGGCCCGGCTATTGTGTAACACACGCGGCGATTACAGAGGATGACATAAAAAATGCCAGGGCGGCGCATCCTGACGCGGTTGTGATGGCACATCCGGAGTGCACCGAGCCGGTAAAAACGATTAGTGACCAGATACTCAGCACGGGCCAGATGCTCAAATTCGCCAAACGAAGCGAAGCCAAAAGATTTATTGTCGCAACGGAAACGGGAATAATTCATACGCTCAAAAAAGAAAATCCCGGCAAGGAGTTTTTCGCCGCCAGCCGGCGAGCGGTTTGTCCGAATATGAAGCGAATTACTTTGGAGAAGGTGCTCTGGTCGCTTGAAGATATGCATTATAAAATAACTGTGCCGAAGGAGATAAGAACTAAGGCGAAAAACGCACTGGACAAAATGGTGGCGATTTTGCCTGCGAAGTAGAAAGGGCTTGAAAAATGGGCGATGAGAAAAAGTATCACTTGGAAACGCTGGCGCTGCACGCGGGCCAGCAGGTGGACTCGGCCACGCGCAGCAGGGCGGTGCCGATTTACCAGACGTCAAGTTACGTCTTCAAAGATAGCGAACACGCGGCAAACCTCTTTGGGCTTAAGGAATTCGGAAACATTTACACCCGGCTGATGAATCCGACAACCGATGTGCTCGAAAAACGCTTAGCTGCACTTGAAGGAGGCGTGGGCGGGCTTGCGTTAAGTTCCGGCCAATCAGCTATTTACGTCAGCATCTTCAATATCTGCGGTGCGGGTGGCCATATCGTATCGTCAAACTCGCTGTATGGCGGAACGATAACGCTTTTCAGCCAGACGTTTCGCAAATTGGGTATCGAGGTAACATTTGTTGACCCCAAGAAGCCCGAAAACTTCGCCAAAGCGATTAAGAAAAATACCCGCCTCATTTACATCGAGAGTATAGGCAATCCCAAAAACGATATTTTGCAGTATGAGAAAATTGCAGATATCGCCCATAAGCACGGTATGCCGATTATTTGCGACAACACGGTGCCGACGCCGATACTGTTCAGACCGATTGAATATGGCATCGACATCGTGGTTCACAGTTGCACCAAATTCATCGGCGGCCACGGCACCAGCATCGGCGGAGCGATTGTGGACTCAGGCAACTTCGACTGGACAAATGGCAGATACCCCGAGCTTACCGAGCCCGACCCGAGCTATCACGGCGTCAAATACGTTGAGAGTTTCGGCAACCTGGCATATATCCTCAAGGCAAGGGTCCAGTTCCTGCGGGATATGGGCTCGTGTATGTCGCCCTTTAATGCGTTCCTGTTCCTGCAGGGTATCGAGACGCTTCATTTGCGTATGCCGAGGCACAGCGAGAACGCTCTCAAACTTGCGCAGTGGTTGGAAGGGCATAAACTGGTCAACTGGGTAAACTACCCCGGATTGCCTTCTCATCCGGATTATAAATTGGCCAAAAAATATATGCCGACGGGGCAAGGAGCCATTTTGGGCTTCGGCATAAAGGGCGGAAAAGACGCCGGGGTAAAATTTATAAACAGCGTCAAGCTCGCCAGCCACCTTGCAAATATCGGCGACAGCAAGACGCTTGTGATACATCCCGCCAGCACGACACACCAGCAGTTGAGCGAGCAGGAGCAGCTCGCCGCGGGCGTGACGCCCGATTATGTTCGCGCCTCGGTTGGCACTGAGCACATCGATGATATAATAGCTGACTTTGAACAGGCGCTTGCGGCAAGTCAAAGGTAACGATTATGTGGGAGTACACAGATAAAGTTAGAGACCACTTCTTCAACCCGCGAAACGTCGGAGAAATAGAGGATGCCGACGGCGTGGGAGAAGTTGGTTCATTAGCGTGCGGAGACGCGCTGAAGCTGACGTTCAAACTCGATGAGAACGGCAAAATCAAAGACGCCAGGTTCAAAACCTTCGGCTGCGCAAGCGCGATTGCAACGTCGTCGGTGCTGACGGAAATGATTAAAGGCAAGACCCTCGAACAGGCCGCGAAAGTAACGAACAGGGACATCGCTGATTATCTCGGCGGTCTGCCCGAACAGAAAATGCACTGCTCGGTTATGGGCAGGGAAGCCCTTGAAGCCGCTATTGAAAACTATAAAACCGGCGGGAAGAAAAAACACGAGCTTGAGGGCAGGGTCGTCTGCACCTGCTTCGGCGTTACCGAAAAAGAAATCGAAAGGGTCATTCGCGAAAACGACCTGACCACTGTCGAGCAGGTGACCAATTACTGCAAGGCCGGCGGCGGCTGCGGCGGCTGCAGAGGCGAGATTGAGAAAATCATCGAACGTATGCAGGGCGAAAGAATAAAGGAGAAGGCAATGGCTGCACCGACAAAAGGCCAGAAGTTGACCAATATTCAGAAAATCCAGTCGATTCAGCAGACAATCAACGAGCAAATTCGGCCTGCCCTGCGGGCCGACGGCGGAAATATCGAGCTGATTGATGTTGACGGCAACAAAGTTATTGTCGCCCTGCGAGGGATGTGTGCACAGTGTGCACTCGCGAATATCACAATGAAAGACCTCGTTGAGGCCAAGCTCAGAGAGTTTGTCAGCGGTGAACTCTACGTCGAAGAAGCGAAGGAAGCAACCGATGAGCAGGGGAAATAAGCGATGAAAACAGTGTACTTCGACAATAATGCCACCACTAAGGTCGCCGAAGAGGTCCTTGATGAAATCAAGCCGTATTTTTGCGAGCTTTACGGCAACCCATCGAGCATGCACACCTTCGGCGGGCAGATAGGCCGGAAAATCCGCGAAGCACGCGAAAAGGTTGCTGCACTCCTCGGCTGCGACCCGAGCGAAATCATATTCACCGGCTGCGGCACCGAGAGCGACAACACGGCAATCAAGGGCACGCTTGCCGCCTACCCCAACAAACGCAAGGTCATAACTACTCGTGTTGAGCACCCCGCTGTGCTTAGTGTCTGCCGGGAGCTCGACAGCCACGGCTATACCATCGTAGAACTGCCGGTTGATAGAAAAGGCCGGCTCGATGTCGAACAATTGGAAACGCAGCTCGATGACGACACCGCGATTGTTACGATTATGTTCGCCAATAACGAAACCGGCGTGATGTTCCCCGTCGAAAAAATCGCCGAAATGGTTACAGGCAAAGGCATTGTCTTTCATACCGACGCCGTCCAGGCCGTCGGCAAGGTGCCGATGATCCTGTCCAAAAGCAGTATCGATTTATTGAGCTTGTCAGGCCACAAACTGCACGCCCCCAAGGGAGTCGGAGTGCTCTATGTGAAAAAGGGGACCCGCCTGGCGCCATTTATGTTGGGCGGACATCAGGAGGGCGGCAAACGGGCCGGAACCGAAAATGTCCCCGGCATAATCGGCCTGGGCAGGGCCTGCGAACTGGCTATGAAAAACTTCGACCAGGAAAATAAGAAGGTCAAGAACCTTCGCGATAAACTCGAAAAGGCGGTTCTCAAAAAATGCCCCGACTGTATGGTCAATGGCGACACTGAAAACCGCCTGCCCAATACCACCAATATCAGTTTTGAGTTTATCGAGGGCGAGGCGATTCTGCTTATGTTGGATAAATTCGGCATCTGCGCCTCCAGCGGCTCCGCCTGCACGTCCGGCTCGCTCGAACCCAGCCACGTCCTGCGCGCTATGGGCGTCCCCTTCACCGCCGCCCACGGCTCGATTCGTTTTAGCTTGAGCCGATACAACACGGAGGATGAAATCGACTATGCCATTGAGAAGATACCCCCCATTGTCACCCGCCTCCGCGAACTGTCACCCTTCGTGGCCAAGTAAATAGGTGTTGGCAGAAATATCGCCGCTTCTAAAATCTCCTCGGGCTACGGTACCCTCAGAAGCACGGGGACACACCCGTTTTGTTGAAGCGTCTCTATGAAGTTAAAAAGGATGTAAATCCATATAAACCACATACCAATCGCCATATTCCTCAGGAAAATATCGGCGTTTACCACAAACTGTGAGGGGCTTTTATACAATGATAGTTTTGGCAGGAATCTCGGCGTGCGTTTGATGTAATCGAGATACACCTGGCCGAATTTATCAGTCAATCGCTTTTCCTCTGATAAAATCGTTAAAGGATAATATGACAGATAGAAGACGACCAGCGCCGCCATTACAAGGATGTTTTCTGATGCCAGGCCAATGCCGATTGCGCCTATGAAGCTGAAAAGATACAAGGGGTGCCGCACTATCGAATAAGGCCCGTCTGTAATAACTTCATGCGTTTTATGGCCGCTGATATACAGCAATGCCCACAGCCGACCTATGCTGCATACCGTCAGCAGGAATAAGCCGGATGTTTCGAGCAGCATATCTGCCCAGCCGCTCTGGTTGAAAGACGGCGCGGTAAAGATTGCCAGCAGAACTATAAGAATGGCAAAAATTCGGGATATTATTACCCGCCGGTGTGCAATCTTGAATAGTAGTCCGTCTGTCATCACGCCTCCGGGACACTGGTTTGGGTGGCTGGATTTTGGGGACGTTTGATTATTCGCATCTTCTTGAGGGTCCTGAGTATCACAAACGCCAGCAAACCCACACAAAGTATTGCTGCCCACATCCAGTCAAGCTGCCACCTGCCTTCGTAAAACCGGGCACCGAGCACATCGAGGGCGGCAAACGAAGCTGTTATAGTAAGGAACCCCGGGTACTCACGAATGAGAACGACCTGCCACGAAAAGGGCTGAGCCGGCTTGCACCAAAGCTTAAACTTGGGAATAACCATCGGCGTCTTCTCGGCCCATTGTGCAAAAGCCGCCCCGAATTTCTCCGAGAGAAACCCCTCCTCTGCGATGATTATCCTTTCGTAGTATAGAAAATACGCAAGGACACAAGCCGCCGTCAGCAACGTGGAACGGACAAGCAAAACGATTCCCACCCATATAATGAAGTTTCCCAGGTAGAGGGGATGTCTTACGATGGAATATATCCCCGTTGTATTCAGCTCCTGGGCCTTGGGTGTGCTTGTTGTCCTTCCCGATGTCCCCTTTGGCACGTGCCCGACGGTGTATATCCTTACCCCCAGTCCAAGCAGCGAGATTGCAAAGCAAAACAGTTCCCACAATCGGTCGAGCAGTCGGCTGCCCATAGGATAAGTGAAATGCTGCAGGCCTATAAGGAAAAACGGCACAATTGCCAGCGGCAAAAAACTTCTCCACCGAAAGAGCCAATTCCCCTGATTTCTCATTTCATCGATATATGCCATACATCCTTTGCTTTATTCCTTTTTTCACGCAATATACACGACGCACTACGCACAACGAATACTGCCGAAGGAGGGAGTCGAACCCTCACCCTGTTGCCAGGACAGGATTTTGAGTCCTGCGCGTCTGCCAGTTCCGCCACTTCGGCCAAGGCGAAGTGATTATTGATTATTTGAGGCCGGCCGTCAATCGCAAACAACGGCATCCCTAACCGCGCAACCCTTCATTTCTTCTTGCATCCTGCTAATAACATTATTAAAATACATAATTCGTTTGGGTATGACAATCGCGGGGTTCGGCTGCCCCTGTTTGTGAATCCTTAAGGAGCATTATGTATGGGTTGTAATGTCGCAATCGCCGGCGTTACCGGCGCCGTGGGCCAGGAATTCCTCAGTATTATCGAAGAAAGGGACTTCCCGTTTGATTCTCTCAAGGTTCTGGCAAGCAGCCGGTCCGCGGGCAAGACCATCCAGTTCAAAGGCAAAGAATATATCGTTGAGCAACTGACCGAAAAGAGTTTTGACCGCGTCGATATCGCGCTGTTCAGCGCAGGCGCCGACCGAAGCAGAACTTTCGCGCCCGCCGCCGTAAAAGCCGGCGCAGTCGTGGTTGACAACTCGTCCGCCTTCAGGATGGACCCCAATGTCCCGCTGGTCATCCCGGAGATTAACCCCCAGAAAATCAAAGAGCACAAGGGTATTATCGCAAACCCCAACTGCTCCACCATTATCGGCATCGTGCCCGTCTGGCCCCTGCACAAGGCAAACCCCGTCAAACGTATGGTCGTCAGCACCTACCAGGCCGCAAGCGGCGCCGGAAAGTCGGCGATGCTCGAGCTTGAGCAGCAGTCACGCGAAATCCTGGCGGGCAAAAAACCCACCATAAAGGTCCTGCCTTACCAGCTCGCCTTCAACGTCTTCAGCCACAACTCCGCTCTCGACGCCACCGGCTACAACCTCGAAGAAACCAAAATGGTCAACGAGACCAGGAAAATCTTCGACTGCCCCGACATCGCCGTCACCGCAACTTGCATCAGGGTCGCCGTCCTGCGGGCGCACAGCGAAAGCATCAATCTCGAATTCACCGACCCGATTACCCCCGATGAGGTCAGGGCTCTGCTGCGAGACGCGCCGGGCGTCGCCATCTTGGACGACCGCGAGCACAACCGTTTCCCGATGCCCATCGACGCCACCGGCAAAGACGACGTCTTCGTCGGCAGAATCCGACAGGACTTCTCCATCCCCGAAAACCGCGGCATCAATATCTGGGTCGCAGGCGACCAGCTCCGAAAAGGTGCGGCCCTGAACGCGATTCAGATTGCCGAAAAACTGCTCTAACCGGAAATGGCGCTTCGCAACATAAAGCTGACCATTACCTACGACGGCACCAGGTACCACGGCTGGCAAATCCAGCCCGGAAAAAGAACCATCCAGGCGGAACTCGTTAATGCCGTCAGCGAGCTTCTCGGCTGGCGAACCAATGTCACCGGCGCATCCAGGACCGACGCAGGTGTCAGCGCCCTCGGCCAGGTCGCTCTCATCCAAATCGATTCCCCAATCCCCACCAAAAATTTCGCCAAGGCAATCACTGACCGCCTCCCCGCCGACATCGCCGTCACCGAGGCCGTCGATGTCCCTATGGGCTTCAACGTCATCGGCGACGCCGAATGCAAACTCTACCGCTACACCATTTTCACCGGCCGGGCCAGGCCCGTCCTCGTCCATCAATGCTGGCATTTGCCGGAAAAGCTCGACATCCCACTTATGAATCAGGCCGCCCAGTTGCTACTCGGCAAAAAGGACTTCAAGTCCTTCGCCGCCGCAGATGACCACCGTACCGACAGCGTCCGCACAATCCTCCGCTGCGACGTCTATTCGTCGTGCGACAAAAATACGAAATACGAAATACGAACGACGAACGACGAAATACGAAATACGAACGACGACTGGATATTCATCGATGTCGAAGGCGACAAGTTCCTTTATAATATGGTTCGCAATATTGTCGGAACGCTTGTCGAGGTGGGCGTGGGCAGGATGAAGCCGGAAAAAATTATCGAAATCATCGAGGCCAAAGACCGCAGGGCCGCAGGCCCCATCGCACCACCCGAAGGCCTCTGCCTGATGTGGATTAAATATTGATTTAGGATTCTGTCATTCCGAGCGAGCGCAGCGAGTCGAGGAATCTATTATATTTGTCATTGCGAGGAACGAAGTGACGAAGCAATCTCAAATAGTCTGCTGTTCAAAGTGAAAATTGTTCACATAATAACTCGTTTGATTCTCGGCGGCGCGCAGGAAAATACGCTGATTACCTGTAAACTGCTGGCCGAGCGAGGCCACGATGTTACACTCATCACAGGCCCGGCACTTGGCCCCGAAGGCGACCTCTACGAATTCGCCCAGAACCAAAACTTTAAATTTATTATCCTTGATAACCTCCGCCGGCAAATTAACCCCTTCCACGACGTTCTCGCCTATCGGCAAATCAAAAAATTACTCGTCGAAATCAAACCAGACATCGTTCATACCCACTCCGCCAAGGCCGGCATCTTAGGCCGATATGCCGCGTCTGCTATAAGACGAGCCACGAGTCACGAGCGACGAGCGACGAAGATTGTTCATACAATCCACGGCCTCGCCTTCCACCCATATCAAAACTCGCTCGTCAACCGCTTCTACATCGCAGTCGAAAAAGCCGCAGGCACTCGAACCGACGCGTTCGTCTGCGTCGCCGATGCAATGACAGCCCAGACCCTCGCCGCAGGTATCGGCTCACCTGACAAATTCACGACCGCCTATTCTGCCATCGAAGAAAATGATTTCCTGAAACCCATTGCACAACAGCAAAAAGCCGACTTCCGCCGGAAATACGACATATCTGAAAATGCGATTGTCCTCGTCGCAATCGCCCGGTTGTTTCACCTCAAAGGCCACGAATTCATAATCGAATCCGCAAAGACACTGGCCAACCGATTCCCAAACGTCCTCTGGCTCTTCGTCGGCGACGGGATACTGGCCGACAAATACAAACAGCAAATCAAAGACCTCGCCCTGACCGACCGCTTCCGATTCACGGGCCTTCTCCCCCCAAACCAGATACCGTTAGTCATCCAGTGCTCCGACGTCCTCGTCCACTGCTCACTCCGTGAAGGCCTCGCCAGAACGCTCCCCCAGGCATTGCTTGCCGGCAAACCCGCAATCAGTTTCGACATCGATGGCGCAAGAGAAGTGGTTAATGAAAATACAGGCCGACTGATTGAGCCGAAGAATATCGACCGGCTAACCGCCGCCTGCGCTGAACTAATTCAGGACAAATCCCTCCGCGAAAAACTTGGGCTTCAAGGCCGCGAAAGCGTGAAAGCTAAATTCTCCCCCGAAACTATGGTCGATACAATCGAAGCCGTTTACCGGCAGTTAGTTTCCTGATTTTCCCTTGTTAGCCGTCTTTTTTGTTTCGCTTGTGCTTTTGGTATCCGCTTTCGCCGGCGTCGTCGTTTCTTTCTTCTCGCTGGTTTTTTCCGGTTTTTCTTTCTTTGCCGATTCTTTATAGCTTTCGCTGCGATAATCGGTGGCGTAGAAACCCGAACCTTTGAATATCAGCCCCGCACCCGTCCCGATGAGCCGTTTCAAAGTGTTCTTGCCGCATTTGGGACATTTTCGCAACGCCCTGGCGGTGATGCTTTGAAGCTGTTCGAACTGGCGCCCACAATTATTACAGTTGTATTCGTATGTCGGCATATAATTACTGAATATCTTTTGTTTCGGACTCCTCCGCGGGTTGTTCCGTTGCGGGCGCCTTATTGACCACGACCCTGCTTGCGCGTATCACCCGGCCGTTGAGCTTGTAACCCTTCTGCAGCTCCTCTAAAACCACCCCATCTTCCTTCCCCGCCTCAGCCCTCTGCGTAATCGCCTCATGATGTGTCGGGTCAAATTTCTCGCACTGTGATTCTATCTGCTCCACTCCCTGCGCACGCAGAACTCCCTTGAGATGCTCGTATACAATCTTCACCCCCTCTGCAGCCGACTCGGCTTTCTCTGAATGCGCTATCGCTCTTTCAAAATCATCCAGCACCGGCAATAACGCCTTTATTATCTTCTCCTTCTCGTATGCGATACTGTCCCCTATCTGCCTCGCCGACCGCTTCTGATAATTATCATAGTCCGCCGCCACCCGCTGCAGCTTGGCGAATATATCGTCCTTTTCCTTCTGCAATTCTTCCACCTGCCTGCGCAACTCCTCAACCTGCTTCTGCGGCTCTTGTGCCCCCTGCTGGGCCTGTTCCGTCGGCTTGGGTCGATTCTCTTCCTTCGGGTTTTCCTTCTTTTTAGGAAACATCGTTACTTGCCGCCAAAATACTTCTTCAGATGCTCGACAAATCCCGTCGCCTTGGGAAACACGCTCTTGTTTTCCGTCTTCGCAAACTCCCTCAGCAGCTCTTCCTGCTTGGCGTTCAGCTTCGTCGGCACCTCGACCATTATCTGCACAAGCTCATCGCCCGTCCGCCGCGTCCGTATATCAGGCAGTCCCTGTCCCCTTATCCGGAACACACTGCCGTGCTGTGTCCCCGCCGGCACCTTCAGCTCCTTCATCCCGTCCAAGCTCGGCACCTCAATCGACGCCCCCAGCGCCGCCTGCGTGAAACTTATCGGCACAGCCGCAATCAGGTCGGAGCCGTCCCGCTCAAGAAATTCGTGCGGCTTTATCCTCACGTAACAATACAAATCACCTCTCGGCCCCCCGTCGCGACCAGGCTCGCCTTCCTCCGCCACGCGGACCCCCTGCCCCTCGTGAACTCCCGCCGGTATCTTGATATTCACGACTCGCTGCTTCGGCTCATGCCCGCTGCCTCTGCACCGGCTGCAAGGGTTCGTTATCACCTCGCCCGTCCCATGGCATTGCGGACACGTTGACACCATCTGGAAAAAACCCCCGCCTCTCGCCACCTGCCCCCTTCCGCCGCAGCTTGGGCACACACCGGGTCTTGACCCTTTCTCGCTGCCCGTCCCGCTGCACTCGCCGCACAAATCCTGCCGCGTAAATTCTATCGTCTTCTCCGTCCCCTTCGCCACCTCGTTGAGCGACAGCTCCACCGTCGTCTCCAAATCGTAGCCCCTCGCCGGCCCTCGCCTCGCGCCTCTCCGCCTGCCTCCGCCCACCCCGAAAAGGTCCCCAAGGTCGCCAAACCCGAATATGTCCTCGAAGACGCTTCCGATGTCCTGCCAGCGCATGTGCGAATAATCGCGCACGCCAACCCCGCGCAAACCGTCGTGGCCGAACTGGTCATATCGCTTGCGATTCTCAGGGTCGCTCAGGACCTCGTATGCCTCCGCGCACTCCTTGAACTTCGCCTCCGCCTCCTTTTTGTTGTCGGGGTTCTTGTCCGGGTGATGCTTTATCGCCATTCGACGATACGCCCGCTTTACCTCATCAGCCGATGCGTTCTTCCCTACCCCGAGAACCTCGTAATAATCCCTTTTCGCCATATTTATAAAACCCCCAACTTTACGTCGGGGGTTTTGCCTTTTTACTTTCTCTGCGGTCTCCGCGCTCTCAGCGGTGAAATTACCTTACAGAACCAGCTATCGGCTCTTCGTCTTTGTCCTTCAAATCCGTTATCAGCACGCTCGTCGTCAGCATCAGCCCCGCCACCGACGCAGCCGTCTCAAGTGCGGTCCGCACAACCTTCGCCGGGTCGATAATCCCCGCCTTGAGCATATCCACAAGCTGCCCACTGTTCGCGTCGTATCCCAGGTTCTTCTCGCCGCCCAATCGTTCCAATAGCCGCGCCGCTATCACGTCGCCGTGTTCGCCCGAGTTGTCCGCTATCTGCATCGTCGGCTTGCGCAACGCCTGGGCAATTATCTCGAACCCGATTCGCTCTTCGCCCTTCGCCTTGCTCTTTGCCTTCTCGACCTCCTCTATCGCACGCAAAAACGCCACTCCGCCGCCCGCCACAACCCCTTCCTCCATCGCCGCCCGCGTCGCGTGCAGCGCATCATCTAATAAATCCTTCTTCTCCTTCATCTCCGTCTCTGTCGCCGCTCCCGCCTTTATCACCGCCACGCCCCCCGTCAGTTTCGCTAATCGTTCCTGAAGCTTCTCTTTATCATAGCTGCTCGTCGTCTTGTCCATCTGGCTGCGTATCTGGTCGCACCTCGCCTGAATGTCTTTCTTCTTGCCGCCGCCTTCGATTATCGTCGTCGTCTCCTTGTCCACCGCTATCTTTTTCGCCTGCCCCAGCTGCGACAGTTCAATCTTCTCCAACTTTATCCCGAGGTCCTCGCTGATTACCTCGCCGCCCGTCACCACGCCCATATCCTGCAGCATCGCCTTGCGCCTGTCCCCAAACCCTGGCGCCTTCACCACGCAGACCTTCAAAACGCCCTGCAAACGGTTTATCACCAAAGCCGCAAGCGCCTCGCCTTCCACGTCCTCCGCCACAATCAGTAGCGCCCTGCCCACCTGTGCAACCTTTTCCAGCAGCGGTATCAGCTCCCGCACGTTCGACACCTTCTTCTCGTGCAGCAGTATGTAAGCGTCCTCCAGCACACACTCCAGCGTCTCGGGATTGGTCATAAAGTAAGGCGATATGTACCCGCGGTCGAACTGCATACCTTCCACTACGCTGACCTCGTTTTCCGTCCCCTTGCCTTCTTCTATCTCTATCACGCCTTCCTTGCCCACCTTCTCCATCGCATCCGCCAATAGCTCCCCGACTGTCCGGTCGTTATTGGCGCTGATGGTCGCTACCTTCGCTATGTCCTCTCGCCCCTTCACCGGCGTCGAAATCGACTTTATGAATTCGCTGGCTTTGGCGACCGCCTTGTTTATCCCCCGCTGTATCGCCATCGGGTTCACGCCCGCCGTAACGTACTTCAGCCCTTCCGTGTATATCGCCTCCGCTAATATCGTCGCCGTCGTCGTCCCGTCGCCCACCTCGTCCGCCGTCTTGCTCGCCGCCTGGTTCACCATCTTGGCGCCCATATTCTTGAATGGCTGCGGCAATTCTATTTCCTTGCTCACCGATACCCCGTCCTTCGTAACCTTCGGCGACCCCCAGCTCTTCTGCAATATCACGTTCTTCCCCGTCGGCCCAAGCGTTATCTTCACCACGTTGGCTAACTCCGACAGTCCCTCTTTAAGCTGCGCCCTCGCCGCATCATCAAACATCATTTGCTTCGCCATATCTTCCACCCTTTATTTTTACTTTTTCCTTTTTACTTTTCAATAATTCCCAGTATGTCATTCTCGTGCAGTATCACGTATTTATCGCCGTCAATCTCAACGTCATTGCCTAAGTATTTCGCGTAAAGAACCTCATCGCCTTTCTTGACGCTCATTTCGCTGCGCTTGCCGTCATCCATCATCTTCCCCGGCCCGACCGCCACAACCTTTCCCCTCTGTGGCTTCTCTTTCGCCGCATCTGGCAGTATAATTCCGCCCGCGCTTTTATCTTCCGCCTCCGACTGCTTTATCACAACCCTGTCATCCAATGGCACAAGCTTCATACCAATCTCCTTTTGTCTTTACCTGTTCGATGTTCTATGTTCATTGTTGAATGTTCAACGTTTTTCCCTTTTGCCTTCTCGTCCCGGCAGGTCGTAGGCCGGGATCCATTTTCCCCTTTTAACTTTTATCTTTCTTATTACATACCACCGTAATCATCCATACCACCCATTCCCATTCCGCCCATTCCACCCATGCCACCCATACCCGGATGCTGATGCCCGCCTTCCTTTTCCTCCCTCGGCTTTTCCGTCACCACGCAGTCCGTCGTCAGAAGCAATCCCGCGATGCTCACCGCGTTCTGCAGCGCAATCCGCGTAACCTTCACCGGGTCAATCACTCCAGCCGTTATCAAATCCTCGTATGTATCGCTGTCGGCGTTATATCCGAATGCCCCCTTGCCTTCCGCAACTTTGCTTACCACTAAATTCGCCGTCGCGCCGGCGTTCGCTGCTATCCAGTAGCAAGGCATAGTCAGCGATTTTGCGACGATGTCAGCCCCGGTCTTTTCATCGCCGGATAACTTCAATCTCTTCACCGTGTCGATGCACCGAATCAGCGCCACTCCGCCGCCCGCCACTATCCCCTCTTCTATAGCCGCTCGCGTCGCGTGAAGCGCATCCTCTATCCGCGCCTTGCGCTCCTTCATTTCCACCTCGCTCACTCCGCCGACGTTTATCTGCGCCACCCCGCCGGTCAGTTTCGCCAATCGCTCCTGCAGTTTCTCTTTGTCGTAGTCGCTGGTCGTCTTTTCTATCTCGTCCTGTATCTGCTTAATCCTGCCCTTAATCGCCCCCTCATCGCCCGCGCCCTCGACGATAATCGTGTTGTCCCCGTCTATCGTTACCTTCTTCGCCTGGCCCAATTGCTTTATGCCGATGTTCTCAAGCTCAATTCCCAAATCTTTGAATATCGGCTCAGCGCCCGTCAATACCGCAATATCCTCTAACATCGCCTTGCGTCTGTCCCCGTAGCCCGGCGCCTTTACCGCCGCGCACTGTATAATCCCCTTCAATTTGTTGACAACTAATGTCGCCAGCGCCTCGCTCTCCAGGTCCTCCGCGATAATCAATAGCGCCCTCTTGGCTTTCGCCACCTTCTCTAATAACGGCACTAACTTCGCCACGCTGCTGATTTTATCCTCGTAAACTAATATCAATGGCTTCTCCAACTCGCACGTCATATTGTCAAGGTTCGTCACAAAATGAGGCGACAAATACCCCCGGTCAAACTGCATTCCCTCCACAAACTCCACCGTCGTCTCGAATCCCTTACCCTCCTCGACCGTTATCACGCCGTCCTTGCCCACCCGCTGAAACGCATCCGCCATCTTATTGCCTATCTCGGCATCGTTGTTCGCCGATATCGACGCCACGTTCACAATGTCCGTCCTCTTGCTGATGTCCACCGGCTTGGCCAGCGTCTTCAATTTCTCCACCACCGCCTTCGACGCCTCCTGCATCCCGCGATTCAACGCCATCGCGTCCGCACCCGCCGCTAAGTTCCGATACGCCTCCTTGAACATCGCCTCCGTTAATACCGTCGCCGTCGTCGTCCCGTCGCCTGCTATCTTCGACGTCTTGCTCGCCGCCTCCCTCACTAACTTGGCGCCCATATTCTCATTTTTATCAAGAAGGTCTATCTCTTCCGCGACCGTAACGCCGTCCTTGGTAACCGTAGGCCCGCCCCAGCTCTTGTCGATAATTGCGTTTCGCCCCCTTGGGCCTAATGTCGCCTTCACCGCCGCCGCTAACTTCTCCACGCCCTTCAACAACGCCGCTCTGGCCTCAACGTCAAACGCCAACTGTTTTACCGCCATTGCCAACTCTCCTTATCAATTATCAATACCAAAACCTTGTCTGTCTAAATCCTTACTCACCGCAGAGGCCGCAAAGCTCGCAGAAAATATATGCTTGTTTCTCTGCGGTCTCCGCGTTCTCGGCGGTAAAAAAATCATCAATCAGCAATCAAAAATCAGCAATTCCTTGGTGCCTTAGTGGCTAAGACCTGCAAATGATATACCAATCCCGCCCATAATACCAGCCCTTATCCTAACCCCTTTTCAAATAATAAGTTAAGCCAAACACTGGCCTGGCTGTCCCGCCAGCCCCAAACCGCTTTTGGCAGACCCCTCGCCATTCTGACAGTATCTCTTTGCGTTCTGCGTTCTATGTTAAATGTTCGATGTTCGGCGTTTTGCCTTCTGTCGTCTGTCCTCCGTTCTCTGTCTTCCGTCTTCTGTCCTCGGTGTTGACCTGCTATAATCCCCCCAATGCTATCCAAACAACTAAAGGACATTTACAACCTTCTCTTCGCCCGATTCGGCCCACAGCACTGGTGGCCCGGCGATACCCCTTTTGAAGTCATCATCGGCGCCATCCTCACACAGAACACCAACTGGACCAATGTAGAAAAAGCAATCGCCAACCTCAAAAAGGCCAACCTCCTCACCTCCGACCGACTTCACCGGCTCGACATAAAAAAACTCGCCTCGCTCATCCGTCCCGCCGGCTACTTCAACATAAAGGCAAAACGCCTGAAAAACTTTCTCGACTGGTTTCTTGAAAATTACGCTGGCAAACTGAAAAATCTCGAAGACGTCCCCACCGACCAGCTTCGCAGTGAATTGCTCAGTGTAAAAGGCGTCGGCCCCGAAACCGCCGATTCAATTCTCCTCTACGCACTCAGCCGACCCGTCTTTGTTGTTGACGCCTACACCGCCCGTATTTGCTCACGCCATCACCTGATTGACGACGGCGCAGATTATCATCAGATTCAGGAACTATTCGAAGCAAATATCCCCGCTGACCCGGCTACGGCTCGGCGTTCCTGTTCTTTTTGTAACTACAGTGGCGCCTACGCCGAGACGAGTATTCAACTCTTCAATGAATATCACGCCCTTCTCGTCCGCCTCGGCAAGGACTTCTGCAAACCCACCCCTAAATGCGCCACTTGCCCATTGAATAACTTGCCGCATAGCATATAGTTCGTATCTTGTCATTCGGAAATCGAAAATCAGCAATCGAAAATCATAAATAGGTTTCGGCTCGGCTACTTCGCCGACGAACTCTCCGCCGCAAAAGCGTATGATGAATCTGCTAAAAAATACCATGGGGAATTTGCGTCTTTAAATTTCTCTGGTTAGCCCTCAGGCCTGCCTGAGGGTTGCCTGCCCTCCGTAGTTTTAACACAGGAGGGTCATTCCCGCGAACGCGGGAATCTAATTTATTCCGGGGTTATTCTCGCCAGGGCTTCTTGGCCTTGTATGCCTCAAGACGTTTTTCGTATTCCTTTTTCGCCGAATCATCCGCCAAATCTATGGCCTTCTTCTGATACTCAACCGCCTTCTCAAAATCACCCGTTTCGGCATAAAGAAATGCCAAGCTGGAATATGCAACAGCAATATTCGGATTTAATTTAATAAGTTGCTTATAAGATTCTATCGCCTCTTCTCGATGCCCCAACATTAGTAGAGATCGAGCAAGAATATGTTGTGAAACAGCGTCATTCGGCTCAGTGTTTATGCCTGTTTGAAGCGACACAATTGCTTCTTCGTAACGACCTAATACAAAGTACATAGCTCCCAAGTTTTTCTGGAATCTTGCGTCTATAATATTAAGCGGAAGATATTCCTTCAACGCTTCTTTTTCTTCTCCAAGCGACAGATATTTCTTCGACGCATCGATTGCATCTTCTTTTTCTCCGAGAGTCCAGCAAACATCTGATAGCCATTTATACCCGACACTTATTGTTGGGTTAAGTTCAATAGCCCTCTGCGCTGACTGCTTTGCTTCACGATACAATCCTTTTGAAGTATAAGCTTGTTCAAGGATATCCCAGGTAATGTAAATTTGAGGCTGGATTTCTATGGCCTTGTTCAGTCGTTCTACAGCTTCTTCGAGATTGTTAGTAGCAAGGTGTATTTTGGCTTCGGCGACATATAACGAAGTTTTATAGCTCAAGGCCGTGTAAGCTGATACTGGAGGAGGCATTTCTCTGTTCAATGTGCGTTCTTTAAGAATTAATTCTCTGGCCTTATCAAATTGATTTTCTCCAATCAACAAATCGGTAAATGCAATGACAGCATCTGGGACATTCAAAAAGTCTATGCTTTCCCACAAAGAGTTTTTAGAAGGCAGAATTTCGAAGTATCTGTAATATGCTTGGATAGCATTTCCCTCGTCTTTTTGAGACGTATATATCAGAGCTATTTTTCTTTGTAGTTCAAAACATTTGGGCAACCGCTCGAGTCCTTTTTCAAGAATATTCAAAGCGTTGGGAATCTCTTTCTTGGCGATATAAGTGTCGGATAGCCCTGAATATATCGACTTCGCAGTTTCCTTTGATGTCATGTCCGACCGATTTGAGAACTTCCACGAATTCTCTTGCTCATATATGCCCATCTTGTCTAGTCTTTGCATGAGCGCAAGAAATTCCTTCTCGGCCTCATCAAACTTTCTTCCTCGGTAGAGTGCGGTCGCCAGATTGTTATTCAATTTGAATCTTTCATTTGGATTATCTGTGTATCGTGATGCTTGTCTAAAGGCGTCAGCGGCACTTTCAAAATCCTGCGGCCATGCTGAGAGGAAATATCCGTAGTATTCCCAAAGGGTGCTTTCGTGGGGGAATCGTTCAAGAAGATCGGTCCAGAGCTTTGACATATCGCGTGGTGAATCGCTACGGGAAAATTTCAAGCGCGCAAGACTGCTGATGATCATGAGTCTATCAGTATACCCCTACCCATTGTCAAGACAGAAAACAGGCGAATTTAAGATGGATTCACCGCCTATTGTTACAGCAGTTGGGACGGAGGGAGCCCGAAGGGCGA
>Ga0315284_10005060_pt1 | contig 18735 bp, 14 predicted proteins | sample YL17G09_16_MG_FD_203696 | JGI IMG/M metagenome (GOLD analysis project Ga0315284, IMG submission 203696) | Sediment microbial communities from Yellowstone Lake, YNP, Wyoming, USA - YL17G09_16 | ecosystem: Environmental > Aquatic > Freshwater > Lake > Sediment | place: USA: Wyoming | collected... | reverse complement strand
TTTTGTCGAGGATGGATTGAAAGACCTGATTGAGCCGTTCACGGGCCTTTTGCCGATCCGTCCGTGCGGACATGGACTCCTCCATGAGTTCAAAGGGCGCCACCTCAACCTATGGTACCCCGCCCCTGCTATCCCCGCCCGCCGAAAGTGTCACGCACCCGTTCTGGCGTGCAACACCCACACCGCCAAGTACCGCGACGGCTCCGGGGTGGTGCGTAAAGTGGGCACCGGATGCCGGATGAGGGATGCCGCCGAAACTGTACTGTCCGACCTTCGCTGCCGGGCTGAGCTGGTCAAGGCAAAAGTGCTGACCGCCGCCCAGGATGCCGCCGCCGATCATGCGGCAACGCCGATTGACCGGCACACCGCCGGGTACGTTGCGCACCTGGGGCTTGTGGCATTGCCGGAGCACGTTGCCAACGTCCGCCGGCAACTGGACCGGCTTATCAGCGAGTGCGGCTTTGGACGCCTGGGCGACCTGCGCGGCGAGGCCCTTGAGCGATGGCTGTCGGCGCGTCGGGCCGAGGGCATGTCGGCGCGCACCGCCAACACCTACGTTGCCGCCGCGACGACATTCGCCGGTTGGTGCATGGAAACCGACCGGCTCATCGTCAACCCGTTCGCCAACGTCGCCAGGGCCGATGAAAAGGCCGACCGACGGCGGATGCGGCGGGCGCTGACGGAGGATGAGCTTCGGCGGCTGCTGATCGTGGCGCGGCTGCGTCCACTGGCCGACTACGGCCGCGAAGTGGTGAAGGTCCAGCGGGAGCCGGACAAGCAAGGGCGGTCGAATTGGATGCGAGCGCCGCTGACGTTCGCCAACATCACCGAGGCCGCCAAGCGGGGGCGGGCGGCGGTCGCCAAGCGCGCCGAATTCATCGCCGAGCTTGAGTACCGGGGCCGGGAACATGCTCTGATCTACAAGGCGCTGGTGCTGACCGGACTTCGCAAAGGTGAGTTGGCATCGCTGACCGTGGGACAACTGGACCTTGATTCCGAGCAACCCTACGCCGTGCTGGAAGCGGCCGACGAAAAAAACCGCGAAGGATCGGAGATACCCCTTCGGGCGGACCTGGCGGGGGACATGCGGGTGTTCCTGGGTGACCGGCTCAAGGCGCTACAGGATGCCGCCCGACTGCGGATCGGCGAGCCGGTGCCAATGCGACTGCCAGCGGATACGGCAGTGTTCAACGTGCCGGAGGGGCTGATTCGGATTCTGGACCGGGACTTGGCGGCGGCGGTCATCGACAAGCGCGATGAGCGGGGCCGCACCGTCGATGTTCACGCCTTCCGGACCACCTTCGGCACGCACCTGAGCAAAGGCGGCGTGCCGCTGCGGACGGCGCAGGCCGCCATGCGGCACAGCAGGCCGGACCTCACCGCGAACGTCTACACCGATCCGAAGCTATTGGACGTGGCGGGGGCACTGGACGCGCTGCCGTTGCTGCCTCTGGATGCTGAGGTGGTGACCCAAACGGCGAAAGCGACCGGGACGACCGGCGATGTGACCATTATGGCCGGGGTGGCACTGCAGGAAACTGCGCGAACGCTTGTACCAACGCTTGTACCAAATCCGGGCAAGCCGTGCATTCTGGGGGCAACCGCTGACCATCTGACGGGGGCGACGATGAGCGGCGGGGGCGCTGATGCCGTTTCCGTAAGTGCCTGCAATGTCAACGATAAAGCCAACGCTGACATGCCTGGTCCATCGGGGGCTTGGAAAGCGGGCGACGGGACTCGAACCCGCAACAGCCAGCTTGGAAGGCTGGCGCTCTACCATTGAGCTACACCCGCGATTCGCCTCTAACAGTACATTACCATATCTCAGATCGGCGACAAGGCCGCCAAGGGCCGCCATTGCCGCAAGGCCGTCCGCCTTCCGATATAGCCATGCCGCCAATGGCATTGTGTGGCAGCGCAGGACCATGACCAACGTGCAGTTCGACCAGTAAATGCCCAAATGTCTGCCGGACATTTTGCCGATATTGTAGGAGAGAGATCTAGAACCAGCAGTACCTGGTTCGCCAAGAGGTGTACATGAGCCAAGATCTCATCAGCCGCATCCGTGATTGCCCTTCCTTGCCTTCGTTGCCCGCGGTTGCCATCGAGGTGGTCAGGCTCACCAGTTCCGACACCGCCGACATCAACGAGGTCGCCAGGGCGATCTCCAGCGACCCCGCCCTCTCGGGCAAGGTTCTCCGCACCGTCAATTCCAGCTTCTACGGGCACAGCCAGCGCATCACCAGCATCCGCCATGCCGCGGGATACCTCGGCCTGGAGGCGCTGCGCACGCTCGTGCTGGGCTTCAGCATCGCCCGGAATCTGGCCGACCGGAAGTCCAAAGCCTTTCGTTATGTGGATTATTGGAAGCGCAGCATCTACGCCGCGACCGCCGGGGGGATCCTGGCCCAGAAGCTGCACCGGGGGCAGCATGAAATCTGTTTCCTCGTCGGCATGCTCATGGACCTGGGCATGCTTGTGCTCGACGACGTCGTCGGCGACGAGTACGGCGCTATCTGCAGCCAAGCCGCCAACCATTCGGAATTGGGTGATGTCGAACTGAGAACCCTCGGGCTAACACACGCCCAGGCCTCCCAGATTCTGGCCGAACACTGGAACCTGCCCAGTCTGTTGAGTGTTCCGATGGCCTACCACCATCAGCCGGAAACGCTGGAGGAGGGCGTCGAGCGCACCATGGCGGAAATGGCATCGTTCGCAGGCCGCTGCGCCGACATCTTCGTCGACGCCAACCCCGCCATGTCCATCGCCCAGGTGCGTCGCTTCTGCGTCAAGCGGCACGCGCTCAGCGAAATTGAAAGCGATGCCGTGCTCTGCAATATCGGACGCAGAACACTGGAACTGGCGCCGCTCTTCGAGGTGCGCCTGGACGACGCCGCTTCGTACGAAAGCATCCTTAAAAAGGCCAACGACGCACTGTTGGGGATGACTCTTGCCGCATTGGCCGAAGAAAGCCCCAGCGACAGACGCAGAGCGACTCGGATCAAGCGCGAAAACACGGTATCAATCATGCCCTGTTCGGCCGGCATCATCGACCCGCCACTAGCCGTGCGTCTCCGCGACGTCTCAGCTCGCGGCATGGGCCTGAGTTGCGCTAAAAAGATGCCCAGGGGCAGGCAGTTCATCATCCAACTGCCCCAGAAAAACAGCAAGCCCGTCTCGCTGCTCTACACCGTCGTGCGCTGCGAAAGCGCCGGCAAAGGGCAGTGGTCTATCGGAGCAGAGCTTGCATGTCTGCTCAACACGGAACAAGTGACCGGCAAGCAGGCGCCCGCCCAGAATCCGCCCGGCCTCAACAGCGCCGCGGCCTGAAGGAAACCCTGAACTGCAATAAGTGACGCTCTCCTTCGACAGCCCCCTTGTGGCCGGTGGTCGACCACACTGGTTTGCAGGCGTTCAACCGGAGAGTCGTTATGATCTTCAAAACGATTAAATGGATTGTGGTTGGAGGGATTGGGCTGGCGCTGGCTGGCGGGTTCATCTTCGGGAAAGACCTGGTCAGCTACGTCAGGTGTTCCGCAAAGTCAGTGCGCACAGCGGTTAAAGATTCGGTGCCGATCGATTTCGAACTGGCCCGGGCCAGGGATCTCCTGGATGACATCATCCCCGAGATGCAGGCCAACGTCCGCCTGATCGCGCAACAGGAAGTGGAGATTGCCAACCTCAAGGCTGACGTTGCCCAGAGCCAGAAAGCCTTGTCTGAAGAGCAGATACGCGTGCAGAAGCTGCGGAACTGCCTGGCCACCTCGCAGGTGAGCTTCACCTTCGGCGGGCTGAACTACACACGTGACCAGCTCAAGGAGGATCTGGCCCGCAAGTTCGACCACTTCAGGGAAGCCGAGGTGATCCTGATCGGCAAAACCCGGCTCCTGGAGAACCGCGAGAAGGCGTTGGTTGCCGGCGTGCAGGCCATCGAACGCACCCGGGCGCAGAAGGCGTTGCTCGAGAACAAGATCGAGGCGCTCGAAGGCCAATACCGCCTGGTTCAGGCTGCCTCCGTCGGCTCCAACCTCGCCATCGACACCAGCAAGATCGCCCAGACCGAGAAGGTGATCGCACAGGTCAAGAAGCAGCTCGACATTGCCGAGCGCGTCCTGGCCCACGAGGCTCGCTTTACCGAGTCCATTCCCGTCGATGCGGTCAACGAGAAGGATCTGATGATGGCCGTCGACGAGCACTTCAGCACGCCCAGGCGGGATGCCCAGGCTGAGCACTCGACCCCCGCAGCGGTGGAAGAGAGCAGGGCCGTCAGCCAGGCCAACTGCCGGAACGACTGACGGTATCCCGTCGCCGCCATCATCCGCCAGCCACCCCTGTATGTATGAAAGGTGTATCATGACGTCCTACCGAACCATCACACCCGTCGCCGCGGACGATATACGCCGACCCTTCGACGCCGGGTTGGACGAGCTGCGGACACGCATGTTGCGGGATTTGGAGCTGTTTCTGAGTTACTCTCTTAGCGGCAAGTCCGACGGGTGTCAGATGCGTCTGGTCAAAGGTGATCGGTCCGAGCGGCCGCGGGCAGGCGGCCTTGGTAGCCGGAACGTGGCGTGAAGCTATAGTCTCTGTCGGAGCCACTACCGTGTTGATCCTGCGAATCAAACAAGCTGAATGTGCCCTGGCCGACGGCCGGCTTGACGAAGCCTGCGAATTGGCGGGAGCCGCGGATCTGCGGGAGCACCGAAAGGGCCAGGACCTGGCCGGCCGAGTGGCAAGGGCTCTGGCCGCACGAGGGCGGACGTTTCTGGCCAGCGGTCAAGTCGCCTTCGCCGGCGCCGACTGCGAAAAGGCGGTGCGTCTGGCTGGCCACCTGCCCGATGTCGCCGACCTCCGAGCCGCCGTCGCCGCGGCACTGCTGGACAAGAGACAGACCGAGCAACAGCACGCCCAGGTCATCGCCGCCGCCCAGCGGCAGATCCAGCAGGGCCAGCTCTCCGTCGGCCAGCGCATTCTGAATGGCATGCACGACGGCGCAGGCCAGGCGGCGGCTCTGTTGCAGGACCTGGCCGCCCGTCGCACCGCCGCCGAGGCGATCGCTGACAAAGCCGCCGCGGCGCTGGATCGCGATGACTGGGAAGCGGCGATCGATGAGCTTGCCCGCGCCGGCAGCAACAGCGTGTCCGATTCTCGCCTGCGCGACATCACCGCCCGGACGGCCCGCCTCGTCGCGCAGCGCGCCCAGGAGACCATCGAGTCGGGCCGCCTCGATCTGGCAACTGCCCTGCTCAAACGCCTCTCACGGCTGCCCGAGAATACCGTCGACGCCGAGCGCGTGCAGCGATTGCTCGACCAGTGCCGCCGAGCCTGGCGCGCGCTCCAGGCCGGCCAGCCTCGACAGGCCGAGCAGGTCCTGCGCCGCCTCGCCGGCCTGCTGCCCTCCGCCGCCTGGATCACCTCAGCATTGAAAAGCCTCGAGCAGGCCAGCCAGGCCACCGACCAGTTGCGATGCTCGCCTCTGGGCCTGCTTGACGACCACACGGCCCAACCAACCGTTCCTCCCGAAACAGACGAGATCCCGCATCGCCAGGCGGCCGCGCCAGCGATAGCGCCGGCGCGACTGCCTTCAGCGGGCGGGAACGTCTCGTCGAAGCTCATGATCCAGGTGGACGGCGTGGGCAGCTTCCTCGTCCTTCGCCAGCCGCGGATCACCATCGGCCCTCTCAGCTCGTCTCCAGCCCCCGACCTGGGCCTCCTTGCCGAATCCAGTGTCCCCCCCGTCTGCATCCATCGCATCGAAGAGGACTACTTCCTCTCTTCGTCCAATCACCCGCAGCAGCGCGGCAAACTGCTGACCAGCGGCGAACGCATCTCGCTCTCGCCACGCTGCCGCCTGACCTTCCGCCTCCCCTCGCCCGCCAGCACCACCGCTCTCCTCGATCTGCACAGCGCGCGTATGCCGCGCGGAGACGTCCACCAGGTCATCCTCCTCGACCGCGAGTTGATCCTCGGCCCCGGCCCAGGCAGTCACATCCGCTCTGACGAACTGGCCGAACCGGCCATGTTGTATGTCCGCGACGGAAAGCTCTTCTGTCGCACCAAAGATGAAGTGACGATTGACGGCCGGCCCGCTGACAAGGCCGCCGCCATACCGATTGGCAGCCATATCGGCATTGGTCCCGTGACGTTCGTTGTTACTCTCGGATAGTGACCCTACAAGTGCGTCGTGTCGCAGGAGCGTTGGCGATGCGGGGATTCAGATACAAATATGGTGACAAGCCCCTCGACGGCTACACCATTCAGCGTGCCGCCGGCCGAGGGGGATTCGGCGAGGTCTACTACGCCATCTCCGACTCCGGCCGCGAAGTCGCCCTCAAGGTCGTCCAGGGCTACGAGCAGATCGAGCTGCGCGGCGTCAGCCAGTGCATGAACCTCAAGAGCCCCCACCTCGTCACCATCTTCGACGTCAAACACAACGACGAAAGCACCCCCTTTGTCATCATGGAATTCGTCTCCGGGCCGTCGCTCCGACAACTCCTTGACGAATCCCCATCCGGCCTGGGCATGCAGAAGACCGCCTTCTTCCTTCGCGAGATCGCCAAGGGCCTGACCTACCTCCACGAGTGCGGCATCGTCCACCGCGACCTCAAGCCCGGGAACATCTTCTATGAAAACGGCTACGTGAAGATCGGCGACTATGGCCTGAGCAAGGCCATGGCCGCCAGCCAGCACTCCGGCCAGACCGTCACCGTCGGCACGGTGCACTACATGGCCCCGGAGATCGGCGTCGGAAAGTACGACCGCTCCATCGATATCTACGCCCTCGGCGTCATGCTTTACGAAATGCTCACCGGGCAGGTGCCGTACCTGGGCGGCAGCGCCGGCGAAATCCTCATGAAGCACATGACCGCCGAGCCCGATGTCTCCAGCATCGAAGAGCCTTTCGCCTCGGTCATCAAGAAGGCCATGGCTCGTGACCCGCAGCAACGCTATCAGAGCGTGCAGGAGATCGTCGAAGCCGTCTTCGGCGCCGAGCACATCCAGCAGAGCGTTTCGTGCTTCTCGCCGGACAGCCTCAGCATGATCGCGCAGCGCGTCGCCGAACGCGTCGCCGTCGGCGGGGGCAGCGCTACCCCCCCTCCCTTGTCAGGCAAATCGCCCAACGCGACTGACCCCACTGACCGGGTCGGCGCCTGGGCCGACCGCTTTGGCCAGCGCATGACCGAGTTCGGCCAGCGTATGGGCCAGTGGGGCGAGGACTTCGGCCGCCGCATGGGCAACCTGGGCAGCCGCACAGCACCCCAGCCTCCGCTGGAACAGCCGCCCCGCGAAATGGCTCCCACCCATTGCGATCCTCTCAGCACAAAAGCTCGCCTCGTCCAGGTCTTCTGTACCGTCGCCGTCATCGGTGTGGCGATGGCCCTCCTGCGCCCCCATGACCTGGGTAATCACCCAGGCACCGCCGCACTCGCCGCCGCCTGTGCCATCGTCGGCGCCACTTTCGGCCTGCGGTTGGCCCAGAAACGCATCCTCCCGCAACTCGCCAACGAGGGCGCGCTCATCCAGCATGTGGCGGTCGGCGGCCTGGGCACGATCTTCATGCTACTGGTCTCCTTACCGCTCTTCCTTGATGACACGCGCCTGCAGAGCATCCTGTCGGAAACCGGCGCCGCCATCATCATCCCCCTGCTGTTCCTCGACTGGATGAGCTGCGCCAGACCCGACCGCGGGAAGCGGATCTCCCTGGGCCATGCGGTCAAAGCCGCCCTGTTCGGGTTCATCGTTAGCATCTTCGCAGGCGGGTCAACGGAATTGGCCATAGCGGTGCTCGCGGGCACATCTCTCGTCGTGCAGGTCCTCGCCCCCTGGGACCCCACCGCAGCCCGCCGCCGCAAGACACACCCCGGCCAGGCCCCTCGCCTGCCCGGCGATACCCCCCTCGCTCACCCCCTCCCCCCACCCCCGCCCCAAGGGCCGCCCCTCGTCCCGGGTAGGTCCCGCCCCTCTGCCGTGGCCGCGCCCTCTCTGCCATTCCCCGGCCACTTGCCCGGGTCCGTCGGCCGCCACATTCCCCCGTGGGTGCGCGCGCTGTGGTGGATCGTCACCGCGATTGCCTTGGCCTCAGGGGTCGCCACCCTGGTCTACGCCGGAAATGCCCGCATGTCCGCCGAGGATTTCGCCATTGCCGTAAGCTGCGGGGTCGGCCTGCTGCTGTTGGGTGCAATGTCCTTCTTCGGGGCGACCCAGACCGTCTTCCGCGGCTGGTGGCGATACCTGATCCGCCCGGGCATTCAATGGGCCTGCGCGACCACCGTCGTCACCAGCGCCGTGCTCCTGGCCCACGTGAACACCGACAGTGAAACGATGGCCATCGGGGCGTTCTTCATCGTGTTCCCGGCCATCGCGCTCCTGGTCGTTTCCTTCCTGCCCGTTCCCGAGCCGCGATTCCTGACCGGTCGCCCCACACCGGCTGCTTTGCCGGCCTCCCTTCATGAGGTGCATCCCGCCGCTCGCCTTGCCTGGCTGATCGGCTCCGCCATCGCGCTGGCGCTGGGAATCGCGTTCCTGGTCGCGGCCTCCGACATGCACCGTGAGGAGTTCGGCATATTCACGGGCTTCGGCCTGGGCTTCCTGTTGCAGGCGGGAATGTGTCTTCGCCGAGGCCTGCAAAAGACGTACGAGGGCTGGTGGAGCTACCTGATCCGGCCCACCATCCAGTGGGCTTGTGTGACGACGGCGCTCGTGTCCGCATTCGTCATGGGCAACAGCGACCGGTTGCCGGGCGAGGAGGCGGCGATCGGCGTGTTCTTCATCGTCTTCCCCGCACTGGTGCTCATCATCACCGCTTTCGTGACGGTCGGAGGCCGCTCACAGGCCGCGCCTCAGCCCGCCGCGGATGCCCCTCAATCGACGCCCCCCGCGACCGATCCCAACGTGCCGCTGCACCCCCCCATGCCACTGCCGCCGCCGTTGCCCGTCCAGTTCCGTACGGATCGAACCCCCTCCCCCATCGACTTGAGCACCCTGCCGGCCCGCGCGGCAACCGGCTTGATTGCCCTCGTTGGCGGGCTGGCCCTCTTTTCGTCCATGGCCATCGGCCTGGCTGTCGCCGCTGACCTGCCCGGAATGCTCGCCGCCGGCCTGCCCGATCCCGCCGTCGCCAAGGATATCGCCCGCGAGGCCGAACGACTCGGCATCCAGAACTGGGTTGGCCTCCTGCGAATTCTGATGATCGTCCTCTGCGGTGTGGGCCTCTTCGCCTCCGCCGTCCTGCTCATGATCGCACGCCGCTCGGCCGGCATGCCACACATGATCCGCAGCCTCTTCGGCATAGTGGCCTGCGCCAATGCCCTCTTTACGCTCTCGTCGGCTTTCTACGGAAACTGGCCCGCCGCCGCGGGACGCCCCTTTCCTGCCGCTCTGGAAATCTTCCTCAACCAGGCCCGTAGCCGCCCCGTGATCGCCGCCTCCGTCATCCTCATGACCGGCATCGTCCTGCTCGTTTGGCCCCCGCGCAGACTCTCCCCCCCCCAAAGCGCATCGTGAGGAGCGCCAATATGAAAACACCCATCTACATCGCACTGCTGCTGCTGGCTGTGCCACTGCCGGCCCAAGCGCAACCCGTGGAGATGCCGCGGCTGCCGTCTCCTCCGCCGTCCGCCATGACGTCCCCGGAATGGGATCAGGACAGCTTCGAGGCCGACGTCTATCCCTCCGTAAGAGCCGCCGCCAAACGCCTCGGCCTTAAGTGGGCGCAGGATCTGTCCCTCTCACTCAAACAACCCCCCGAAGCCATCCGCATCCTCCCCCAGCCATCGCTTCCCCCGGCCGTCTGCCAGGAGGTCCGGGCATCCGTTCAATTCGTGTTCCCACAGGCCCGTTGCTCGCTCGATGACCCCGCCAACCCGTCCGCGACGCCCGGCACACCCGCCGGCGAGCTGCGGGCAACCCTCAGGATGGACACCGCCAACAACCGCGCCGGCCCGTCCGATGCCCCGACAGCCGGCACTCTCACACTGACTCTGGCCGCCGCGCCCGACACCATCGCCTCCGTCTCTTTCGTCGATAAGCCCTGGGCCGACAGCTTCGCCGAGTTCGCCAACCAACGCCCCAACCAACGATGGATCGTCGCCCGCCCCAAAGGCCCCTGCCCGACCGTCGCCGCCGCCGACGAAGAAGCCAGAGGCAGCGCCACCGCCGCCATCCTTGACATCGTCCGCGCCCGCCTGCTCCAGATCCCCGGCCTGTGGTCCGACTCCAATGCCCGATGGGTCGCCAACAAAATCCAGGCTCAACTCGCCAGAGGCGGCCTGATCAAAGACCGCTTCCTTCAGCGATTCGATCGCCCCTATGGCGCCTTCTACCGCCAAGCCGTCCTCGTCGACATCTCTCAACAGAATATCGATCGGCTGACACGCGAATGCGTCTGGGGCCTACAGGAGCAGCGCGAAACCTGGGCCCGCACCGCTGGCTCCGTCGTCATTCTGATGGCGGTCATCTACGTCCTCTACCTTTTCCTCAACGCCTACACCAAAGGCTACTTCACCTGGCGGCTTCGCACCACGTCGCTGGCCCTCGCTTTGCTCGGCATCCTCGCCGTGCTATTCTTCACCAGATACATGGGTGTCCGGATGGCGCATCAGCCCGGCCCGAATACCGTAAGCGACCCGGCCTCGCAGCCCCCTTCACACACCGACGCCCCCGTCCAACCGTGATCGAGAGGTGAAACGCCGCAGGTGATGGATGAATGATCTGACCCAGGCCGAGCGATATCTCATCGACCAGATCCGCCAGGGCTCCCCCGACGCCTGGTCCCAGCTCGTGGAGCGCTATCAGGGCCGGCTGCTGGCGTTTGCTCGCAGCCGCTCCATCGGCCGCGCCGACGCCGAAGACCTCGTCCAGGAAACCTTCCTCCAGTTCCTCAAAGGCCTGCCCGCCTTCCGCGAAGAGGCCAGCCTCGAAACCTACCTCTTCGTCATCCTTCGCCGCCGCATTATTGACTGGATGCGCGGGCGAAAAGTCAACGCCTGCGCCATGCAGGATTCCCCCGACGACGATGGCTCCGGACCCCGCCAGATCGACGTTGCCGCCCCCGACCTCACCGCCAGCGCCTATGCCCGCCGCGATGAACGCATCACCATCGAACGCAAAGCTCTCGCCGAAGCTCTGGCCGAACTCATCAATGTCCTCAAGAACGAAACCGACTTCCGCGACCTGAAGATCATTGAGATGCTCTTCTATGGCCAGCTCCGCAACAAGGACATCGGGCGCCTCGCCGACATGGACGAGAAGAACGTCGCGCTCATCAAGCACCGGTGGCTTAAGCAGCTCCGCGCCAGCGTCGCCCAGCGTCTCCGTAACGTGGATCTCTCCGCCCTCGAGGAGCCCGGCTGCGCCGATTCGCTGCTCACCGAGATCTGGGAGGAGCAGCGCCTGAGCTGCCCCAAACGCAGCACGGTAGGGGGATACCTCCTCAACACCCTCGACAAGCCCTGGCACGACTATGTGGACTTCCACATCAACCAGCTCGGCTGCCGATTCTGCAAGGCCAACCTCGAAGACCTGCAATCGCAGACCGCCCAAGCCCCGCGCCTCCTCCGCGACCGCATCATGCAATCCACGGTCGGCTTCTTCCGCAAGCCATGATTACCCGATCAGCCCCGCCGGAATAGGCGGCGTCGCCCCCGCCTGCGTGCACACATAACTCGCCAGCCGGTTCGCCGTCTCGTTGATCCGCGCCGGCTCGTCGCCGCGCAATAGCCCCATCGTCAGCGCCGCCGTGAACGCATCCCCCGCGCCCACCGTATCCACCACCTCGGCCGGATACCCCGGATGCTCGAACATCCGTCCCGGCACATATAAGCGGCTGCCCGTGCCTCCTCGCGTCAGCGCCACCATCCTTAGGGAGTAAACGCGCATCAACTGCTCGACGGCTTCCGAGTCGTCCTTGGCTCCCGCCAGCGCCCCGCCCAGCAGCCCCGTCAGCACCGGCAGCTCCTGATCGTTCAGCTTCAGCACCTCCGACGCGCGCAGCGACTCTTCCAAGACCTCCCGGCTGAAGTACGACTGCCGGAGATTGATGTCGAACACACGCACGCACTCCGGCCGCGTCGCCTTGAGGAACCCGCGGATCGTCGCCCGCGATGCTTGTCCCCTCTGCGCCAGGCTGCCGAAACACACCGCATCCGCCCGCCCCGCTAGCTCCATCAGCTCCGTCGTCCCCGATATCGCATCCCACGCGACATTCTGATGGATGATGAAATCCGGCACGCCCTTCGCGTCCAGCCTCACCTCGACCGTGCCCGTCGGAGCCGACGGATGCACCGCCACGTGCCGCCGATCCACACCCAGCGCATCCAGCCGTGAGAGGATCTCCCGCCCCAATGCGTCATCGCCCACGCAACTGGCCACCGCCGCGTCCGCCCCCATGGCCTTGGCGTGGTACGCGAAATTCATCGGCGCCCCGCCGAGCTGCTTCCCGGCGGGCAGCAGATCCCACAGCAACTCGCCGATACCCACCACCAGCCGCTTCTGCGCGTTGCGATTGGCGCACATGAGACGGTCCTTTCCTATCACTTGCCGCTCAGGCGCGCCATCACCGCCGCCACCAGCGAGTTGTCATCCTTGCTCAGCCGCGAAACAACCCCCGCCTTCCGCAGCCCCGGATATTTCGTCAGCGCCTCCGCCACGTACAGCCTCGCCCACCACTGCGGCAGCTTGGCTAGCGTCTCCAGTTGCTGCATCGCCATCTCATCATCGTCCTCCGCGCTCGCCAGCCCCACCCGTATCTTCCATGCCATCTGATCCAGCACCCTCGCCGCGATCACGATCGCCTGCGCGTCGGCCGGCGCCAGCCTCGTCCCGTAGATCCCCATCATCACCTCCATCGCCGCCGCCGCGTCGCGGTCGTACATCCACAGCACCAGCTCCTGCGGCAACTGCGCCTGCCTGGACGTCAGATACTGCGAAAACTGCGTGAAATCCGCCGCCCCGCGCGGGTCCGGCGGCGACGCCCATCGCAGCAGCGACCGGCACGCCTCCGCCTCTTGGCCCTGCGCCTTGCCCAGCCGCGAGGCCGCCGCATCCACCAGCGCCGACTTCGGCGCCTTCAGCAGTTCCAGCAGCCGCTGGTACCGGGCCATCTGCTTATCGCCTTCGACTTTCGAGCAGTAATCGAGCACCTCCTTCAGCAACCGCCCGCCGTCCCAGTTCACCTTCCGCGTCACCTCCAGCAGATCAGCTACCTCCCGATACAGCTCGATATCGTCCTGGCTCTTCAGCACGCTGGCGATCCGCTTCTGGACCTTCACCTCAGGCGGGTCCTCCTGCAGCATCTTCGGCATCTTCAGCTCGGGCATCTCCATCTTCGGCATCTTCATGCCGCAGCCGCCGGCCCATGCTGCCGTCAGCACCATCAGCAACCCGCTTGCGATTCTCTTCATTGAAACTCCTCGTTGGCCGTCGAACGTGCATCATAAGCGCTCCCTGCCCCAAATGCCCAGTCTCTTGATCCAACCGACGGCCTCCCATACCTTGGTCACACAGGTCGGACACGCCCGTCCGACCGTGGCCATTCGGAATGATGCCCGACAACTCCGTCCCATCCTCGCCCGCCGTTCCCCCCAATGCGCTCACGCCCGCCATGCGCCAGTACCAGCAGTTCAAAGCCCAATACCCCGACTACGTCCTCTTCTTCCGCATGGGCGACTTCTACGAGCTGTTCTGGGACGACGCCCGACTCGCTGCCAAGGTCCTCGGTGTCGCCCTCACCACCCGCTCCAGGGGCGGCCTCGATGATGCCGAGTCCATCCCCATGGCCGGCGTGCCTTTCCATGCCGTCGAATCCTACCTCCGCAGAATGATCACCGCAGGCTACCGCGTCGCCATCTGCGAACAGATGGAAGACCCCGCCCTCGCCAAGGGCCTGATCAAACGCGAGATCGTCCGCCTCATGACCCCCGGCACCCTCACTGACGACCCCCTCCTCGACGGCCGATCCGACAACTACCTCGCCGCCGTCGCCTTCAACATCACCGTCGCCGACGGCTTCCGCTCGGCTCTCGCCTGGGTCGAGCTCTCCACCGGCAACTGCACCGCCATGACCGGCTCGCAAGGCCAGGTCCTCGACGAAATCGTCCGCCTCCATCCCGCCGAAATCCTCATCCCCGAGCTTCCCTCCGGCCAGCCCCACCAGATCGCCGACGCCATCAAAGCCCTCAAGCTCAACGTCGCCCTCACCAACCGCCCCGGCTGGCAGTTCACGCAACACCATGCCACGGAGCAGCTTCACAAACAGTGGCAAGCTGCCACCGCCGCCGGCTTCGGGTTCGCCGACGATGACCCCGCCGTCTTCGCCACCTCCGCCATCCTCAGCTACCTCGAAGAAACCCAGAAAACCTCCCTGGCGCACATGCGCCCCCTCCGCCGCCACATCGTCGAGGATTACCTCAGCATTGATCCGTCCTCCTGGCGCAGCCTCGAAATCGAACGCACCACCCGCCGCGGCGGAACCGAAGGCACCCTCCTCTGGGCCATCGACCGCACACGCACCAGCATGGGCGGCCGACTGCTCCGCCGCTGGCTGCGATGCCCCCTGCGCGACCTCGAGCACATCACTGCCCGACAGAACGCCATATCCGCCCTCCTCGAATCTACCCCCGCCCTCAAAGCGGTCGTCGAGTCCCTCGACGGCATCTGCGATATCGAACGCATCGTCGCACGCGTCGCCGTCAACCGCGCCAGTCCCCGCGACCTCGTCGCCCTCTGTAAATGCCTGCAATCCGTCCCCATGCTCCTCGACCAACTCAAAAAACTCGACCGCGCCCAAGACGTCTCCCCCGAGCTTGCCTCTTCGCGGGATTTCTGCACTGAACAAGGCGCCTACCTCGCCTCCGCCATCCAGCCCGACCCCGCTCCTCACCTCCGCGAAGGCGGCGTCATCGCCACCGGCTTCGACCCCGAACTCGACCGCCTCCGCCAGATCGGCCACAACTCCCGCCAGTGGCTCGCCGCCTACCAGGCCAAGCTCTCCTCCGAAGCAGCCATCCCCTCCCTCAAGGTCGGCTACAACAAAGTCTTCGGCTACTACATCGAGGTCACCGACGCCCACCGCGACAAGGTCCCGGCCGGTTGGACCCGCAAACAAACCCTCAAAGGCGCCGAGCGATACATCACCGAAGAGCTCAAAACCTTCGAAGAGGAAGCCCTCTCCGCGCACGAACGCTCCATCACCCTCGAACAACGCCTCTTCGAGCAGATCCGCCAGAACCTCATCCCCCACCTGCCCAGACTCCAGGAACTCGCCGAAGGCATCGCACGCCTGGACTGCCTCTCCGGCCTGGCCGCGCTCGCCCAGGAACGCCGGTATTGCCGCCCCACCCTTGCCGAAGACCGCACCATCGACATCATCGACGGCCGCCATCCCGTCCTCGAACAGCAGCTCGCCTCCGAATTCGTCTCCAACGATCTGAAGTTCTCCCCCGACGACGCGATCTTCCTCATCACCGGCCCCAACATGTCCGGTAAATCAACCTACATCCGCCAAGTCGCGCTGCTCGCCATCCTCGCCCAGATCGGCTCGTACATCCCCGCCAAGAGCGCCACCATCGGCCTGGCCGACCGCCTCTTCGCTCGCATCGGCGCCAGCGACGAGCTGTACATGGGCCAGTCCACTTTCATGGTCGAGATGATCGAGGCCGCCAACATCCTCAACAACGCCACCGAGCATTCCCTCGTCATCCTCGACGAGATCGGCCGTGGCACCAGCACCCTCGACGGCCTCTCCCTTGCCTGGGCCATCGCCGAGCACATCGCCACCACCGTCCGCTGTCGCACGCTCTTCGCCACCCACTACCACGAGCTGACCGACCTCTCCCGGCGGTTCAAGGGCATCCGCAACCTCAACGTGGCCGTCCGCGAATGGCAGGACCAGGTCATCTTCCTGCATCGCATCGTCGAGGGCAGCACCGACCGCAGCTACGGCATCCACGTCGCGCGCCTCGCCGGCGTGCCGCGCTCCGTCCTCCATCGTGCCAAGGATTTGCTCGGCCAATTGGCCGTTCACCAGGTGAATCAACCTCGCAATCGCCGCGTCCCCGACTCCAACCAGCTCGATCTCTTCGCCGACCCCACCTCCGAACTGTTGACCGCCCTCCGTGAACTGGATCTAGACAACCTCACCCCCCGCCAGGCGCTTGACCTGTTGACTCGGTGGAAGGAGAAGCACCAGTAACGGTCGGTGCATCGTCCATATGCAGAACAGTGTGATCCTGTGGGTCAGGGAGAAAGCCATATGGCGAAAGATCAAGCAGTGGTTCAGTTTGGGAAAAATCACGACATTTCGTAGAGTTGCAGAATCGGCGTGATATAATGGCGTTGCCCCAACCTTGAAAGGAGGTGACAATGTTCACCAAGCTTTTGAGGGAGCCGGAAACACCGCTTTGCGCGGATAACCACAGCCCTCCGGCGTGGGCACTGGATAGGCATCCCAAGGGCCCGACCCGACCCAATCGGTGATGTGGGATCGCGGCAACGCAAGGCAAGGGGCACTCATCGCCTATCCGATGAGTGCCACTATTCAATCCAGCAGTTCCATAGGGTGTGCTTCAGCACACCGCCCCCGCGGCCTTCATTCCCGCTTCATCCTTCTGCACAGCCCCACCTCCTCATGATAGAATGCCGATAGCTTAGCCTATGCCCACCGCCAAGGTCCATCTTCCCCTCGACCACATCGCCGACTTCTGCCGGCGATGGAAAATCACCGAATTCTCCCTCTTCGGCTCCGTCCTCCGTGACGACTTCCGCCCCGACAGCGACGTGGACGTGCTGGTCACGTTCTCCACCGATGCAGCTTGGAGTTCGTTCGATCTCGTTGACATGCGCGACCAGCTCCAGCAGATATTCGCTCGCGACGTGGATCTGGTCGAAGAGGCAGGCCTGCGCAATCCCTTCCGCCGCGCCGCCATCCTCCGCGAAAAGCAGGTGATTTATGCCGCCTGAACAGCGCGACCCCGCTTATCTCTGGGACATGCTCGATGCCGCCAGGATGGTCTGCCAGATAACAGCCGGAGTCACCTACGACCAGTATCTGGCCAACCGCACGCTGCAACTGGCCGTCGAACGCGCCATCGAGATCATCGGCCAAGCAGCTCGGCGCGTCTCCGAAGCGACGCAGAACGCTCACCCCGAAATCCCCTGGCGTCCCATCATCGCCCAGCGGCACGTCCTGACGCACGAATACGGCGAAATCCGTCAGGACCGCATCTGGCGCGTGGCGACCGTTCACGTCCCTGATCTCGTCGCTAAGCTGAAACCCCTCCTACCCAATCCCCCGCCTGCGCCAGGTAACCCCTGACTCTGCCATCTGGCCGATTTGCCCTCCGCACCCAAATCAGATACAATCGTACTCTAAATGAATACGATCCGCCCCTCCTCCTCCCCATCCCTCTTCGGCCTCACCCGCCAGGCCGTCCTCGCCCTCTTCCTCTGCCACCCAGACGAGTCCTTCTACCTTCGCCAAGCCGTCCGCTGTACCGCCTGCGCACTTGGTGCCGTACAACGCGAACTCCGCCATCTCACCGCCGCCGGCATCCTCACCCGCACCCAACAAGGCAACCAGGTCCACTTCCGCGCCAACCGCCAATGCCCCATCTTCAATGAGCTTCAATCGCTGATGACCAAGACCGCCGGCGCCGCCGACGTCATCCGTACCGCCCTGTCGCCCCTCTACGACCGCATCCGCCTGGGCTTCATCTACGGCTCCTTCGCCCGCGGCGACTACCGCGCCGACAGCGACATCGACCTGATGGTCATCGGAACCATTTCCTTTGCCGACATCGCCTCCGCCCTGCGCCCGGCCCAAGACAAGCTCTTCCGCGAGATCAACCCCACCATCTATCCTCCCGCCGAATTCCGCCGCAAACTCGCCCAAAAACACCATTTCCTGACTCGGGTCTTGCTCGAGCCTAAGCTTTGGCTTATGGGTACCGACCATGAGCTTGCGGCAATGGGCAAGTAATGGCTGGGTCGTTGCCCATACCACCAGCGCCACGGAAATCCAGGACCTCTTTGACCTCGCCGATCGCGATCTGGCTGACTGCCAAACCGCCCGCCTCTCTGACGACTGGCGCTTCGGAATCGCCTGCAACGCCGCCCTCCAACTCGCCACCGCCGCCCTCTACGCCAGCGGCTACAAGCCCGCGCGCGGCCAATCCCACCACCTCCGCGCCGTCCAAAGCCTCGAATTCACCATCGCCGCCGACGCCACATTGGTCAACCAGTTCGACGCCTTCCGCGCCAAACGCAACACCGGCACCTACGACCGCGCCGGCGCCGTCTCCCGTGCCGAAGCTGACGAAATGCGGACTCTCGCCAAAACCCTCCGCAAGCGAATCGCCGCTTGGCTGACTGCAAATCACCCCCCGCTTGCCCCCCGCGAGCGATGAACCTCAGTCAACGCACCCACCACCTCACCACCCCCAACCTCCTCCCCAACCCCCCGAATATCTCTTCCATCGCCTCCCCCGCCTCGAAAAACCTGCGCAGTGCCGCCTGTTCCGTCTCGCCGCCATCCTCCGCGAGAAAGCAGGCGATCCATGCCGCCTGAGAATCGCGATCAGAGTCGCACTTGGCCTCCCTTTATCCTATCGCTTTAACCCAACCTTCGCACGTTTTCCAAAAACAACGAGGCAAAACCGCGTTTCAACGCTGCCATGGCGGTTGTCCGGTGCCAACACGGTGTCGTGCAGACCTGCCCGCTTGATCGGCCACCCGGCAATC
>Ga0315284_10005059_pt1 | contig 18736 bp, 10 predicted proteins | sample YL17G09_16_MG_FD_203696 | JGI IMG/M metagenome (GOLD analysis project Ga0315284, IMG submission 203696) | Sediment microbial communities from Yellowstone Lake, YNP, Wyoming, USA - YL17G09_16 | ecosystem: Environmental > Aquatic > Freshwater > Lake > Sediment | place: USA: Wyoming | collected... | reverse complement strand
AGCCCGCTTCCTTGTCTGCACAGATGCGGCGGGCGAAGGCATCAACCTGCAGTTCTGCTGGATCATGATCAACTACGACGTGCCCTGGAATCCGGCCCGCCTGGAACAGCGCATGGGCCGCATCCACCGTTACGGCCAGAAACATGACCCCGTCATCATCGTGAATCTCGTCGCGCCGAAAACCCGTGAGGGCAAGGTGCTCAAGGTTTTGCTCGACAAGCTGGAGAAAATCCGGAAGGAACTCCGGTCGGACAAAGTCTTCGATTGCATCGGCCGCATCTTCCAGGACGTCTCCATCAAGCGGTATATGGAATTGGCCGTTACCGAGGACCCGGACGACGTGGCGCGGGAGCTCGACGGCCGCCTGACGAAGGAGCAGGTCGAGGCGCTTTCGGCGCGTGAGAAGTCCCTTTACGGCTCCGGAGGCAGCGTGGCGAATGCTCTGCCCCGCTTGCGGGCCGACATTGAGCAGGAGGTCTATTTCCGATTGCTTCCGGGATATGTCCGTCAGTATATTGAGAAGGCCGCGCCGCCGGCGGACATCACGCTCGAAGGCGACGCAGGCGGATTCTTTTCCTTCCGGCCTTCCCGCCTAGGGGCGATCGATCCGCTTCTCCCGGCGCTGGAACTCTACCCCGAAAAAGCCCGCGAAAGGCTGACCGTATCCCGGCCCGCGGACCGGGAGGATGCCATCTGGCTTCATCCGGGCGAGCCGGTCTTTGAACGGTTCCGGGCGCTCGTGTCCGAGCGGTTGGGCGATGCAGGCAGGCGCGGCGCGGTCTTTGTGGACCCGGCCGCCGATCAGCCGTACTTCTTTCACATGGCGGTCCTAACCATCGTACGGAAAGCCGACCCGGAACTACCGGATCTGGCCAAGGAAGAAACGCTCGATTGCCGTCTTGTTGGCGTGAAGCAGAACGAGGGCACGGAAGTGGCGTTATTCCCGATCGAGCACTTGCTGCTCTTGAAGGGCGGATACGGCTTGCCGCCCTTGGCCCAGCGCCTTGCAATAGCGGCGAGCAAGATGAAGGAGCGGGCGCTTGCCTTCCTCCTGGAACGCGTCGCGCGGGAAATGGCCCTCGAACGGAAGAAGACGCTCTTGGAGAGCCTGCCGGAGCGAGAGGGCTTCATCCAACGCGGATTCGACTTCCAGGAGGCGGAACTAGCCGCCGCCCGAGCGAAGCACGCCGAGAAGGCGCGGACCGGGAACCGGAAAGCCATCGAGGCATTGGAGGACGTCAAGCGCCAGCAAAGGCAGCTTGCGGGCCGTAGGGCGAATGCGCTGGTGGTCATGAAGCGAGAACCGGGACTCATCGAGCCCGGCCTTCTGACCTTCATAGCCCACGCGCTTGTCGTGCCGTCCTCCGACCCCAGGGACATCGAGGAACACGACGTCAACGTGGAAATGGCCGCGATGCAGATCGCGCGGGCGTTCGAGGAAGCGATCGGAGCCAACGTGATCGATGTCCATACGCCGGAATTCGCCCGCGCGGCGGGACTGCCCGACAATCCCGGCTTCGACCTGCTATCCGTCCGTCCGGGCAATGATAGGCGCGCCATCGAGGTCAAAGGCCGCGTCGAGACGGGCGACATCGAGGTCTCGGCCAACGAATGGGCCAAGGCCTGCAATATGCGCCAGGGCTACTGGCTCTACGCCGTATACGACTGTGCCACGCCGACCCCTCGCCTTGTCCGTGTGCAGGACCCATTCGGGAACCTGCTGGCGAGGGCAAAGGGGAGCATGTTGATTGCGGCGAGGCAAGTCATCGAACATGGGAATTGATGAAAAGACAATGCTGCCCTTATTGACTTGACTTTGTATAGGTGAAATATGTATATTATCCTCAATAACCCCCTGAGTAGCTTCGGCGAAAGGGCGCAGAGCCGTTCTCTTAGAACGGCTCTTGCTTTTTATGGGGGGGATTCTTGAAGACAATTCTATACATTGACGCTTTCAATCTGTATTTCGGAGCCGTTCGGGGAACTCCATATAAATGGCTCGACCTGCAAAAGCTGGCGAAAATCTTGCTTCCCAGGAATGATGTCGTCAGAATTAAATATTACACCGCGTTGGTAAACGCGAGACCTCATGATCCCGATCAACCCTTTCGGCAGAGAGCATACCTTCGAGCCTTGAAAACATTGCCGAATCTGGAAATATTCTATGGGCATTTCCTTACTCATGTCGTTAAAATGCCTCTCGCAAATCCGGCACCCGGATTGCCGCCGTTGGTCGAGGTGGTGAAAACAGAAGAAAAGGGTTCTGATGTCAACCTGGCATCCCATCTTCTTTTGGATGCATACCGGAATCGTTTCGAGTGTGCAGTCGTTATGACCGGTGATTCGGATCTGTTGACACCTGTTCAGATCGTCATGGAAGAATTGAGAAAGCCTGTGGGTGTAATAAACCCACAAAAAATTCCTTGTCGTGTTTTAGAGCGACAGGCGACTTTCTACAAACACATAAGGATTTCGGCGCTCAAAAAAGCCCAATTTCCTTCTCAATTGAAAGACGAAAAAGGTTTCGTTTTGAAACCCGGTGAATGGTGAGAACAATGGTCGATATCCCCCGCCTCATCGAACACGCCTTTCCGTTTAAGCAGGCTTCGCTCGACTCGGTCCACGAGAAGAATGTGCTGCATGGGCACATCTCGACCCTCCACATCTGGCCTGAGCGGCGAACACTGACGACATGGCGGGCAGATAAGGGCTTCACCAAATTATCCGCCAACGAGTGGGCCAACGATTGCAACATGCGCCAAAGCTACTGGATTTATGCTTTCTACAACTGCGCCACGCCCAACCCACGCTTCGTCCGCGTTCAAGACCCGTTTGGGAACCCGCTTGCAAAGGCAAAAGGGAGAGTTTTAGTTAGCCAGTTCCAGATTGTTGGAGCGGGGGAGGTGTGAAGACATGAGAATCGCCCGAATCCAAATCGAGAATTTTCGGAACTTCCACAAGCTGGACATTGCGGTCGGAAGATCCGCCGTGATCCTTGGCGAGAACCAGATTGGGAAGACGAATTTTATCTATGCTCTGAGGCTCGTTCTTGACCCATCTTTGCCGGAAATTGCCCGTCAGCTCAGGGTAGAGGACTTCTGGGATGGCATTGCGCGACCGTTGACAAATGAAGCCAGAATACGGATATCCGTTGACATCGCCGACTTCGAAGATGACGAGGGGCATCTCGCGGTGCTCGCTGAACACCTCGTTCAACCTGAGCCAATGGTCGCTCGACTAACCTACGAGTTTGGCCCCATTCCAGGTTTGGGCCACGCCCCGACCAAAGACGATGACTTTGAGTTTCTCACTTATGGCGGTGACCGCCCCGAAAACCGCATTGGCTACGATGTGCGTAAACGGATACCGATGGAAGTCCTGCATGCGTTGCGCGATGCCGAAGGGGATCTAGCACGCTGGACGAAGTCGCCACTCAAGCCGCTCATCGACAGGGCCAAGGCGAGCGTCGAAAGGTCTGAACTCGATATCCTGGCCCAAGGTGTATCCAGAGAAACGGACAAGGTTGCCGAACTGGAGCCTATCAGCAGTCTTGCGGCGAGGATCAACAACAAATTGAAAGGAATGGCTGGGACAAGCCAGGCAATCGAGACGGCTCTGGGCTTTTCACCAGCCGACCCCGACAAACTCCTGCGGGCGCTCCGACTCCTCTTTGACGGCAAGAAACGCGACATCTCAGAGGCGAGTCTCGGAACCGCGAATATCTTGTACCTGGCCCTGCGATCACTTGACCTCGAGTCGATGGTTGACGAGGGAAACCGCGAACACACATTTTTCGGCATTGAGGAACCGGAAGCACACCTGCATCCCCACCTCCAGCGGCTCGTTTATAGAAGTTATCTGCGTCCAAAACGGCCAACCACGCCGGAAGGCGATACGAAAGCAAATCGCGTTACATATCTACTGACGACTCATTCACCACATATTGCCAGCGTAACTCCGATTGAATCTCTGGTTCTCCTCCGCAAGGACACCCTCGAGAACGCCACGGTTGGCGTTTCGGGAGCCGCGATCAGCCTCACTGATAACGAACGCAATGATATCGAACGCTACCTCGACGTATCGAGAGCAGAAGGCCTCTTCGGACGGGGGATTCTTCTCGTGGAGGGAGACGCCGAAAAATTCCTTGTCCCCCTACTAGCAGCAAGAGCCGGATTCGACCTTGATTCCCTGGGGATCACGATCTGTTCGGTCTCAGGAACCAACTTCGTGCCATATGTCAAGTTTTTTGGGCCGAAGGCATTGGACATACCACTTGCCGTTGTGACGGACTACGACCCCCGGGCTGGCGGCGAATCACTGGGCGTAGACCGCGTTGCTCAACAAATCATCCCTGCGATCTTAGGAGATGATCATACTCCCAGCACTCATCCCGAGCGTTTGGCAATCGCCGAAGTCAACGGTGTTTTCCTAAACAAGCATACATTTGAAATTGATCTCCTACGATGCGGCTATTTCAATAGCGCCGCCCGTGCAATGGAAGAACTTTGCTCTGTTAAAGCCGCTGTGGATCGGGCCAAGAAAAGGGCAGAAAGCAAGACGATAGACGATGAAGAGGTCTTTCTCAGTGACATCGCCTATGTGGGCAAAGGCCGATTTGCCCAGCGACTTGCCGCACACATCGCCGGGTCAAAATGCAAGAAATGTCCCGACTACATTCTAAAAGCCATCAAGCATGTCATCCAATAAAACAACAGCGGACTATTTATCGGCGGCGGAAGACCTGCGGCGTAATGATCGCCAATGGGCCGCCTATGAGTCGCATGGTCACTGTGTTGTGCTTGCCGGACCAGGAAGCGGCAAGACCAAAGTGCTGACCACTAAGATGGCGCGTATGCTTGCCGAGGATGTTCGGCCACCTCGTGGGATAGCCTGCATTACGTTCAACAACCAGTGCGTCAAGGAACTCAAGAAGCGTCTGGGAAAACTCGGCATTGAAGAAGGGTCGCGGGCGTTTATTGGTACGGTGCATTCGTTTTGCCTCCGCGAAGTCGTGATACCCTACGCAAAACTCGCGGGTATCAGTCTCCCCAATCCGCTCAAAGTGGCACCCCCAAGCGAACAGGAACGCCTCTTTGAAGATGCCGTCAACGCCGTTATTGGCAATGAGAATCCCCATTACGTTCGGACGCCCTTCGACAAGTTCAGGCGGACGGTGCTGGATAGAACCTCGGAAGAATGGACAGGAAATGATCGATACGCTCCTTTGGTCACAAAATACGAACAACTCCTGGCGGACGCAGGCAAGATCGATTTTGACGGCATGGCCCTGACAGGGCTCGCGCTGATCAAGAACCACACCTGGGTCCGCAAGGCACTGAAGGCGAAGTACCCAATACTGGCCGTTGATGAATACCAGGACTTGGGCATTCCCCTGCATCAGATCGTTTTCTGTCTGTGCGTCGAGGGCGGCATGCGCCTGTTCGCCGTGGGCGATCCAGACCAATCCATCTATGGCTTCACTGGAGCGCGCCCCTCCTTGATGAACGAGCTTGCGAATCGGGATGATGTCGAGGACATTCGGCTGCGACTCAACTACAGATGCGGGAAGACGATCATCGTGGCTTCCACAACTGCATTGGCTGAGAGCCGTGATTTCGAGTCTGCGGATGATCACAAAGGGGTGGTCCAGGATTACCAATGCCCTGAGGGGTTCGATGAGCAGGTTTCGCTTGTCGTGGAAAAAATCGTTCCAGAGGCTGTGGCGCGACGGGAAGGGCGGAAACTTGGGAATATCGGCATTTTGTACCTGAGCCAGTATGGCGGCGAGACGATTGCCCAGGCAGTGGATGCTGCAGGCATCGAGTATGTGAGATTTGACCAAGGCAACCCCTATCCGAGAACGCCGGTAATCTTTTGGCTCGAAGACTGTGCGAGCTGGTGCGCCGGAGGTTGGCGATTGGGTGAGCCAAGGCTCTCGGTGCTCCTGCAAGGCTGGATGCGCTTCAATCCCTCTTTGTCGAAAGATTCTGAGATCACCGATTGCCGTCGGGGCTTGGTAAAGTTCCTCTTCGGTTCTCGAACGCCCGATACCCACCTCATTGATTGGTTGTGTGCGTTCGTAAGACAAGGCTTGTATGCGAGCATCAAGAACGAGCCAACGATGGCTGACGAGGCGGAGGCTCTCAAGTTCCTGCATAAGGCATGCAAGGACGGCAAGCCGCTCGCCAATTACACGGTGGCAAACTTTGGCGGCCAGCGCGGTTCGCCTGACCGCCTGAACCTGACGACCATTCACAGCGCCAAGGGCCTTGAATACGACGTCGTCATTATGATGGGGATGGAGCAGGGTCTTATTCCGCGCTACAGTGCCACTAGTGAGGAACAGAAACTAGAAGAACGTCGCAAATTCTATGTTGCACTGACTCGTGCAAGACATGAAGTGCACATCATATATTCTGGGTGGTACACGAACCGGAATGGTTCTCGCTTTGACAACGGTCCTTCTGAATTTGTAAATGAAATTAAGAGGGCACTTATAAGATGACCGACAACCCCCGCCTCATTGAACATGCCTTTCCGCTGAAGCAGGCTTCGCTGGATTCGGTCCACGAGAAGAGCGTGCGGCATGGGCATATCTCGACGCTGCATATCTGGCCTGCTCGGCGGCCGTTGGCGGCTTGCCGGGCGGCGCTAATCGCCACGCTGTTGCCGGACCCCAGCGCACAGCCAAAACCGGAAGGCATGTCCGACGACGCTTGGCACGAAGAAATCATCCGCCGCCGCCGGGAACTCTGCGAGAAGATCGGTGGCAAGCTGGTCAAGAAGATCGAACGCAAGAAGATGCCCAACGGCGAGACCGTCGAGCGCGAGAAGGAGCAGACCGAAGGTGGCATCCTGCACTGGGGTCTGGAGACGGAGAACAAGGAAACGATGGAATGGTTCCGGCAGGAGATCAAGAAGACTTACGGTGGACACGCCCCGAAGGTGCTCGACCCGTTTGCAGGCGGCGGTGCAATTCCACTCGAAGCCATGCGACTCGGCTGCGAGGTGACCGCCGTGGACATCAACCCGGTGGCTTGGTTCATCCTGAAATGCACGCTCGAATATCCCCAGAAGCTGGCCGGGAAAACGCATCCGTTGCCCGACTTCATCCTCGAAAACGAAGAGTTTATGGATACGTTTTATAAGGCGCATCCGCACTTGGTCGGGCGGACGAAGAAGACCAAGAAACAAATAGAATCCGAGCGGGATATGATTCCCGACTTTGTGAAGCCGGATTCCGGGCAAGCCCCTAAGGCTGATCTGGCGTGGCATGTCCGGGCTTGGGGCCGGTGGGTGCTCGACCACGCACGGCGAGAACTGGCACGGTTCTATCCCACCCATGCTGACTTCGAGGTTTTGGATAAGCACAGTCCCAAGCCGTTTGAGAAGCGACCGATGCAACTGGTGCCGATCAAGGACGATGGCACACCAGATGTGGACGCGGTTAACGCCGCGTTCAGCAAGGAATACCTCGCCGACAAGAAGAACCCGCGATGGGTGGCCAAGCCGACCGTAGCCTACCTCTGGGCGCGGACGGTGAAGTGCAAGAACTGCCGGGCCACGCTCCCGCTCCTTAAGACACGTTGGCTTTGCAAGAAGGACAAGAAGCGGGTGCTCCTTGCGATGGAACCGGATGCACAGAAGTCGGGCGTTGTCTTTGGCATCGAGTCGAATGTCCCCATCAAGGGCGGCAACGCGGCGCAGCGTCGCGAGCACGACAAGCGCGTTGGCGTCGGAACCATGTCGCGTTCAGGGGCCAAGTGCCCCTGCTGCGGCACGATCATGACGATGGAGGATATCCGGCTGGAGGGCAAGGCCGGACGACTCGCTTCGCTAATGACCGCCGTGGTCGTGGACGGCCAGAACGGCAAGGAGTACCGGTTGCCGACCGGGCACGAGTTGGCTGTCGCCACTCCAAGCGAGCAGGAGATCGAAGCGGCCTTCAAGGATGTGCCCTTCGGCGTGCCCGACGAGCCGACGCCCAGCGGAGGAGGCAGCGGCGCGGGCCGCGCGTTCAGTGTGCAGGGGTACGGGCTGATGAAGTGGCGGGACCTGTTCACTCCCCGTCAGCTCACGGCTTTGGGGACGTTCGTCGCCACGACCCGCGCCGCCCGCGATGAAATGGCCGCTCAGCTACTCCCCCCCGAGTGGATCGAAGCCGTGGGGGCGCATCTGGCGGTCATGCTTGACCGACTCGCAAATCAGACAAGCGCGCTGTCGCGTTGGAATCAAGGCGGGGAGAAAATCGAGGGAACCTTCGCCCGTTTCGCGTTGCCGATTCTCTGGGACTTTGCAGACACAAACCCACTGGCCGATACTAGTGGTGCCTATCTGAGCGCACTGGAATGGGTGTCGCTGGTCTCAAGCCACACTTCTTTGGCGACGCTGGGATCGCCCTTGCCAACCGCGATGAGACAATCAGCGATTGAACGGACGAACGGTGAATTCGATGCAATCGTCACCGATCCGCCGTACTACGACGCGATCCCGTATTCCGATTTGATGGACTACTTCTATATCTGGCTGCGTCGCACACTAAATGGAATATCACTGAAGGTTGATCCGAGCTTCATTGATCGCCTATCCCCGAAATGGGACCACAAAAAGAACGACGGGGAACTTATTGACGATTCTAGTCGCCATGAGTTCGATGCTGCGATGAGTAAGCAGGTGTATGAAGATGGCATGGCGCGCGTTTTCGTCCAGTGTGCGGCCTCACTCAAGCTGAATGGGCGTCTGGTGATCGTGTTCGCTCACAAGCACCCCAATGCATGGGAAACATTGGTTTCTGCAATAATCCGCGCAGGCTTTGTGGTCGACGGAAGTTGGCCGATTCAAACGGAGATGGGTACACGGATGCGAGCGCAGAGCGCAGCGGCCCTCGCATCCTCCGTCTGGCTCGTGTGCAAGAAGCGCCCGGCCACTGCACGTCCCGGGTGGGACAACCACGTGCTGGATGAGATGCGAGCCAACATTGCCGTAAAGCTGCGGGAGTTCTGGGATGCGGGCATCCGCGGCCCGGACTTCGTCTGGGCGGCGACCGGCCCGGCGATGGAGGCCTACAGCAAGCACCCGGTCGTGAAGAAGGCCAACGAGCCGGGGCCGATGACAGTGAGCGAGTTTCTCACCCATGTCCGCCGGATGGTGGTGGACTTTGTCGTTGGCCGTGTGCTCTCCGGCGACAAGGACGGCGATGCGGATACAGCCGCCACCGACCGTCTGGACGAGCCAACCGCCTATTATCTTCTCCATCGCCACGACTTCGGCATGGACGAGGCTCCGGCGGGCGCGTGCATCCTCTACGCTATCTCTTGCGGCATATCGGATCGGGAATTGTCCGCCACCTGGGACATCATTGGCTTCACTAAGGGCAAGGCCCAAGAAGACGAAGCCGAGGAGTCGGATGCCGATGCGGAAGCCGATGCCGAAACCGAGGATGATTCAGGTAGCAAGGTGAAGCTCAAGACATGGGTGCAGCGTAAAGGCAAATCTCTCGGCTACGAGGCCCCGGGCGGCAAGCCTATTCCGCTGATTGATCGCGTGCATTGCCTGATGCATCTTTGGAAGGCGGGCGATCTGTCCAAGGTGGACGAGTATCTCGATGAGAACGGCCTGCGGCGGCAGGAACTCTTCAAGCGGTTCCTGCAGTCTCTCATCGAGCTTTCGCCGCACGGGAGCGAGGAGCGGTCGCTTCTCGAGTCCATCAGTAATCACATCGGCGCGCGGGGAGCGGTGAAGGACGAAAAGCAGATCTTACTTTTCAAGAACGATGATAATGAGGAGTCAAATAATGGCTAAACTGCCATGGAAGCCCTGGCATGAAGTGGTGAAACTGCGCGACGACTTGCGCTCCGGCGAACTGCCTCTTCATTTATTCGCAGCGGACCTCTACGAGGTCATGATGCAGCGCGGCAAGAGGCCTATCTATGAAAAGCCACAGGAATTCTTCGCGCTCACCTTCCCGACCTACAATCTGCGTCAACTCGTGCGAGACGTTGTACTGCGCTTGGCGGGGAAGAACGATAAGGCCGTTCGACAACTCGAACTAACCTACGGCGGCGGAAAAACACATACGTTAATCACGCTTCGCCATCTCGTTCACGATCCAGACAAACTGCCGAACCTCCCCGCCGTGGCCGAGTTCGAACAGGCTATTGGACAGAAGCCCCCCAAGTGCCGCGTGGTTGGGCTCTGCTTCGACAAATTGGATGTGGAGAAAGGTATGGAGATTTTGTCGCCTAACGGCAAGGCCAGAACGCTCAAGCATCCCTGGAGCGTTCTAGCATACCAAATCGCGGGGGATGAGGGTCTCAAGCTCCTACACGCAAGCGGCAAGGCGGAGGAGCGCGTTTCCGCTCCCGCCGAGAACCTGCTCACGGAGCTTCTGGGAATGCCGGGCAAGGACGGATTTGGAACGCTGGTCCTGATTGATGAAGTACTCATGTATGCGCGAGAGAAAGTGGCATTTGACTCAGAATGGCGAGCGCACCTTATAAACTTTTTTCAATATTTAACTCAGGCGGTAGTCAAGGTGGACCGGTGCTGCCTCGTCGCGTCGCTTCTGGCGACCGATCCGCGCAAGAGCGACAAACTCGGCCGCGAGATTCAGGCGGAGCTTTACGACATCTTCCAGCGCCAGCGCGAGGAGGCTGTTGAGCCGGTGGCCAAGGAAGATGTGGCCGAGGTTCTGCGCCGCCGGTTCTTTGCGCCGGAATCGCTTAAGGACCGTGAGTCCTTCCGCCAGCACGTCGCGGCCGCCCTCAAGGGTATTCAGGCCGTCGACGAACATACGGCTAAGTCGGGGGCGGAGGCTGAGGAACGCTTCCTGAAGAGCTTTCCGTTCCATCCCGACCTGACGGAGGTACTCTACTCGAAATGGACGCAGCTTGCTCGGTTTCAGCGTACGCGCGGCGTTTTGCGAACGTTTGCCCTGGCGTTACGCGAAGCAGAGAAATGGGACGTGAATCCGCTTGTCGGTCCCTCCGTCTTCTTGGCTCCCCCCGATAGGGAAGGAATTTCGGAGGCCATGCGGGAGATGGTGACGGTTGCGGACACCGAGGAGTGGGAAGGCAAGAAGCAGGCGTGGACCGGTATTCTCGACAACGAATTCTCGCAGGCTAAACAAATCCAATCGGAGTCTGTCGGACTCAAGTTCCGGGAGGTCGAGCAAGCAGTTGTAGCGACCTTCTTGCACTCACAGCCTATCGGGCAGAACGCCAAGACCAGCGACTTGGTAGTTCTTCTTGGTTCCACCCGCCCCGACAAGATCGAGCTTGAGAAGGGGCTTTCCCGCTGGGCTCAGAAGAGTTACTGGCTCGACGACCTTTACACCACCGTCGGCGAGGGTCAACTACCCAACACATGGCGGCTTGGCAATCGTCCCAATCTTACGCAGATGCACGCGGTTGCAGCCAAGAACTTCTCGGATGAGATAGTCCGCGCTCGTCTGCTTGATGACATCGACAAGGTGAAATCGCTTACGGCCAACGCTTCGGCCGCCGGAGTGCGAGTTCACACGTTGCCCGCAAGATCCAAAGACATCGAGGACGACGGCGCATTCCACTTCGCCGTTCTGGGCTTGACCGCCGCGTCGGAGTCCGGCAAGCCGAGTTCTGAGGCCAAGCGCTTCCTTAACGAGACAACGGGATCGGAACGACCCCGCGTGTACCGAAACGCCGTTCTGCTTCTCGTGCCATCAAAGGATGGTCTCGAACTGGCCATGGCGCGTGTGCGCGATTACCTTTCTTGGGAAATGGTTCGAGAGGATATTAAGAAACAACAAAAGGACGGGAACGTTGATCCCGCCCGGGCGCAGACGCTACAAATCAATATCGACAAGGCCAAGGGTCGCATTCCAGACGCGATTCGACAGGCCTATTGCATCGTGGTGACAATCTCCGAACAGGATGAGATTCACGCTTTCAAAATCACGATCAATGGAGAACCTCATTTTAATGTCATTAAAGCAGATAAGCGGGCACGTGTCAGGGATACGGCTATCACCGCCGATGCCCTCCTGCCGGACGCTCCATATAACCTCTGGCGAGCGGGGGAGACATCGAGGCGAGTTAAGGATTTGGCCGGGGCTTTCGCCCAGCTTCCGCACCTGCCGAAGATGCTCAAGGCGGGCGCCATTTTAGATACGCTGGCCGACGGTTGTGAGAAGGGCACGTTCGTCTTGCGGCTTGTCCGCCCAGACGGAACTTCACGCACATGGTGGATGAACCGCCCGGACGAAAACGCGCTCAATGATGCCGCTCTTGAGCTTATCTTGCCGGAAGCTGCCGAATTGGTAGAGATGACCCCCGCACTCCTTACGCCCAAGAAACTGCCGGAATTGTGGCCGGGCGAAGAGATCACGGTTAAAAGCCTAATGGATTACTTCGCGGGCGGAAAAGTGGTCCAGGTTGACCGGGGTGGTTACTTGGAACCGATGTCCATTCCCAATGTCAGCAGGGGAGTTTTGGAAAAAGCCATTGGCGCGGCAGTCGAAAACGGCGTTCTATGGATGCTATCGGGGCCCGCCAGCATTCTCGGAGAGCCGATTCCAGCCGGAGTTCTGACCGCGAACGCCAAGCTATGTTCCCCGCCCGCAGTCATCGCCGCGGCGGAAGTCCTGCCGGAAAACCTTCCCGACGCCTGGAGGGACAACGGGGCTTCGGGGCTATCTTTCACCACGGCGCTTTCTATCAAGTCGGGGAAGACACTGCCTTGGAAGACCGTAAGGGACGCCATTCATGGGGCTCTACAAGGGCGGTTCTTAAGAATTGCCGAAGATTCCGCGGCGTGGCCTTGTGACTTTCCGGCAGCGCAGTCCGCGAAGTTCCAGGTAATGACGGCCGCTATGGGGGGCGGTGCTAGCGGCGGTATGGGCGGGACCGAAGTCTCATCCCCCAAGATGCTCGCAGCGAGCGCTGAATTCGAACCGTCCGAGATTCAGGATCTCGGCGACATCATCCCCGATCTGCTCAAGCTCAAAGCCAAAGCCAACACATCGTTCCGGTTCCAAGTCCGCATCGAGATGGGTGATGGCAAAGTCATGCCCTCAGCAGACGCCGCCAAGGAAGCAAACGTTCTCCTCAAAGGCGTAAAGGAAGGATGGCAATTGAGCTGATTTGAAAAGCATAAAATCTATACGCCATTTCAGCCTCTCCATACGTTTGAACTCGCGGTAGGGCGAAATGAAATCAATGCCTTTTCAAAGGCTGTTTGGCTTCTCTCACCTATTTTTTTCTGCGGTCAGCTCATAGTATACCGCGCAGATGTTGGGGTCGAGCAGGTTGGACCACTTGAGGTCTTTGTAGGCCTCCATCGTGACAGCCTTCTGGGTCTCTTCGAGAGGAAGGCCTTTGGCGATGGCCGCCCCGACTTCCTTGCGTAGGTCCTCGAGATAAAGAGCTTGTTTCTGAATGGCATCCTTCCCGGACAGGGGTCCGTGGCCGGGGATGACCTTCTCGACGTCCCACCCTTGAACTTCCTTCAGGAAGCGGAGCCAGTTGGCCGTGTTCGATCCTGCCCGGCCATCAATATAAGGGTGGGAGCCCACGAAAAGCATATCTCCCATGTGAATGCTCTTCTGGTTCGGGAAGAGCACGACCGAGCTCCCGCTGGTGTGAGTGGCGCCCGGATAGATGACCTCGACTGATTGGCCGCCGAGGTGGATCGTAAGCTTGGTGTCAAACGTTATCCCGGGGAACACGATCCGGGCGTCCTTGACCGGCTCATATTCACGCAGGTTGGCCGCCAGGCGCTCCTCCTCCTTCTTTAGGTCCGGGCTTCCTTCCTTCTTCAGCTTCTCGATGTTCTTCCTGAGGCCTTCGATGAAGGCCGGATAGCCCTTCATCTCCTCGGCCGTGATCTCCCTCATATTTCGGAGAAGGTTCTCCTGTCCGATGACGACCGCCGATTCCGGAAAGCTCTCCAGCCCCCAGGTGTGGTCGCCGTGGTAGTGGGTCAGGATGATGTACTGGACGGGCTTGTCGGTCTTGAGGCGGATGCGCGACAGGATCATGCGCCCAGCGGCCGGCGTCTCGCCCGAATCCACCACTATGACGCCCTCGTCCGTGACCAGAAAAGCGACGTTCCCGTTGTCCCCGGCCTCAGTGATGGCAAAGAGGCCGGGCGCGACTTCGACGAGTGAGCCTTCCTCGGAAGCGGGCCGGGCAGAAGGGGCGGTGGAAAGCGAGGAAAGGGATAATAAAAGAACAAAAAAGATAAGGGCGACGCTATGTCGAATAAGATTATTCACTGTAGGACTCCTTTCTGTATGGCCGCATAGCATATAGGGCAGAAGGAATATTATACATATACAAATGGCTAAATCATTGACCTCATTGTTATGAATAACATAAAATACAAACAAAAATGAAAAAAGGGGAAACGGGGGCCTGGCCCTGTACAGCCTCCCGATTCTGGATAATAATCCTGGTCGCCGCTCTGCCTTTTAGCATGCTGGTCAGCTCGGTCTTTGATCAAGCGCGCCGGATCACATTTGCTCCTTCCGATCCGGTTGTTCAACAGCCGGTCACTTTCCACGCCGAAAATTTTCCAAATCCCCAGATCAAATGGGACTTCGGCGACGGCTTTCCGATCCCCTGCCAAAGCACCACTATCACCCACACCTATTCCCAGACCGGCACTTTCCTGGTGAAGGCGAAATCCTGGTGCGGGGACGATGCCGTAACAACCACTCTCTCTGTAAGGGTCAAATCCGGGGAAGTCAGAGGTCCTCGGGCTCTTTTCAAAATTTCATTTATCCAATTGCGCTTCCAGGACGGCAAGTCCTACCAAACAGTGGCTAAAAATGCCAAGCTGAAGGCTTTTGCCGACATCAAGTATGAGGGCACGGGAGTATTGCAGGGAAGGTGGATTGTGGATGGGGTAGCACTCAAACAGTTTTCTCAATTTGCATCCTATGCCAGGTCTTGTATCATCACCTCCGGCGATGTCCCCGGACTCCCCACCACCGAACCGGGGCTTCATGAGGTGACACTGCATTTCACTTCACCTGCGGTGGAAATGGTCATCCCTAGGATCCGCTACCTTGTGTCCAGCCGAGAGAAGGCTCCGGCCCGGCCTTTAACCCTTCATCTGGCCGGCAGCGTTCGTTATCTGTTAACTCAGGAGCCTGTTTCCAAAGCCACGGTGGAATACAGGAAGTATGACAAGGAGACGGATCAACAGGCCAGCTCAGGCCTGGCCGTAGCCACCGATTCATCGGGCTGCTTTTTTATATCCGATGTGGCGCCCAATAGTCCCTATGTCCTCACCGTTTACGGAAAAAACTTAAAAACCGCAAAAATGAAAGGCACGCTCCTTGACAAAAGCATCGATGATCTCGTGGTCGAAGTCGCCCCGGAGCCTGTTGCGGAGAGCGAAACGGCCGATCTATTGGTTGAATCCATAGAAATCAAACCCGATGAGATTTTTAATGGAGACCTGATTTATCCCAAGGTTATTATCAAAAACAATGGAAACAAGGCTGTATCTTCCTTCATTATAGATTATTACTTTGATGGAAATCCCTTGCCGAGTCAGATCGTCCAGAACCTGGGTCCGAATAGCCTCACAACTATGGAATTGAGCTTCATTCAGACCCAGGGAGTAGGCAGCCATAGTTTCGAATGCCGGGTTGATCCTAAAAATTTGGTCGCTGAAGACAATGAGAATAATAACCAAAAAACCGTTCAATTATTCATAAAGGGAGCATACGATCTTTATGTCGAATCCCTTGAGGCCATTCCAAGTGAAATCATCGATGGTGAAAAGACAGAATTGAAGGCTCTAATAAAAAATAGCGGAGATCTGGAAGCTAAGGAAGTCAGCGTTCATTTTCTTCTTGACGGCCAACCATGGGAGCAAAAGCAAAACTTGACAATAGCTCAAAACAGTTCGATTCCAATCATTCTGCCTGACCTGATGATTTCCGGAGTAGGCGCTCATCAAATTGCCTGTGTTATTGATCCCGAAAATAAAATCGCTGAAAGCAATGAATCCAACAATGAAAAAACATGTCCGTTTCAAGTTATTGAAAAAGTTGTGCCCGATTTCATAATCAGCGGGGGATTATACCCTCGATACCCCTCCCTGTCTGACGAGCTTGACGTTTATATAAATATTAAAAACATAGGAGATTCTAGCCCTTATTCGCTTAGCGATGCCTTCCCACAAGGTAGCAAATTATGGAAGGTAACTTGCGATGGAGCGGACATACTGGCGGAATACACATGTCAGCAAATTGTTGGGATATCCGGTGAACGAGGGGAATGGATGAAATTGCCCGCGGGCCGATTGACAACAGGAACCCACCGTATAGAATTTGTTGTTGACCCCGAAAATAAGGTCAGCGAACTAAATGAAAACAACAATTCCATGTCGATTGATACCATCGTCGGAGGAAAACCAGATTTAATAATGGAGAGCTGCAGCGTAAAAAGCGAGGACTGGACAGGCACTTACGTTAAAGTGGAATATGCAGTGAAAAATCAAGGAACAAAGGATGTCAATTTCCCCTATGAAAACAAAAAGTGGGCGGGGGTTCTTACCTTGGGGGTCTGGCGTGGAGGTCCCGAAGGATACAAGAATCCTCAAAATATAGAGGAAATAGTTGAGCTTATTCATTCTTCCTGCACAATAGACCCCGGGAAAATCCAAGGAGGTTCCTGGTATATTAATCTCCGAAGTAAATATGACACCTATTTCTTTAAATTCAGCCTAGATCCCTCAAATGCTTGTGACGAACTCGATGAAAGCAACAACGTGTTCATTCTTGAATATCGTCCCCTTCCACCACCACCAGGGTCTGATCAATATAAGGGGACAATATAGGGGGGACACTTCACTTAATTTTGCCTGCAGGAACCACAATAGATAAGTGATGTGTCCCCTTTTATCCGGACATTTCATCATCGTCGTTTCCGCATCTTTGCGCAGAGTCCAGCCAAGGCAGACCGGACATAGCCGGGAAATCGAGACCCGTAGGAATTCAGTTTCCCGCGAGACAAGCCCGAGAGGTCGAGCTCCTCTAAAGCCAGGCTCAGCTTCCCCCGCCTCATGAGATATACAGCGTCCAGGAGGGCTTTTTCAGGCTCGGCGATATCGAGCCCCTTTTTGATGCTGTGTCCGAAGAAGAGGTTTTTTCGCAGTTGACGGTACTCCACGGCGGTTCCGTCCAAGGTCATTTTCTTGGAACGGCGGATGGTGGCAAACGTAACAGAATAAGGGATCTGACTTAAAATTCCGTAGCGCGACAAGGCCGATTCGAAGGAAAGATAGGAAGGCGTATAGAGAAGGTTCGCCGGGAGCGCCGTTTCCGTCGAATGGATCGAGACCCGGTAGATCCCCCGCCGCATCCGCGTCAAGATGCCTTGGCCGACGAGGCGGTGGAGGACAACCAAGAGCGTTTGCCTGCTTCTGTATCCCAGGATCTTTTGCAGGTCGGCCACGGACCAGTACGGCTTGTTGAAACGGGCAAGGCTTTGCACCAACTGGATGTCGCGTGGTTTTATCCGGTCCATTTGTCGATGAGCCTCCAATGGCCGCGAGGAAGGTACTTTCTCAATTCGCGTCTCAGGACCGTCGGGCGGAAGCCCGCCGTATCAGGCTTGAATTCCCGGCCCAGCTTTTGGGAGATGAACCAAAGGTCATAAAGGTCGCGCGGCTGACGGCGAGCCTCGAATGCTTTTCGCTTGTCCTTGCGCAGCCGCTCGAGCGTCGCCACCTGGGCAAGAACCGTCATGTTGGTAACCTCGCTCGTGAGGAGCTTCAATTCATAATCCCGGCCCTGTTTCCAGGATTCCTTCCGGATGGAGATCTCGATTTTCATGGAAAACGGACGGCCGATGTAAGGGATACGGAATTGAAAGAGAGCGAACAGCGTATGATACTTGGCCAGGGCTTCGATCAATACGGCATCAGGCACATTTTTGGCGGCGGCGAGGCTGATCTTCTTGAAGTCCTTCTCCATGATGGGGCCAAGAGCGGAAAAATCCAGGTCATCAGAGAATCGGGGCGAGCCGTAGGCCAACCTCAGGGCCGTTCCTCCCTTGAACACCAGAGAATCCCCGATTCGGGATTCGAAAAACGGCTTCAGGACGGCTATTTCGAGCTCTTCCCTAACGACCTGCTCGACGGCGATCCCCAGTTTCCGGGAGAGAAATTCAGCGGAAGATTGGTCCATTAATCAATCCATGTTAATTAACAGAAATATTAATTATGTTTGAATTATATTCCCGCTGATCAGGCGTGTCAAGTGAGTCAAATAGATATGACAAAATATACTAATTGCAAGCTTTTCATTGCGGACTACGGGATTTGAGAAGTTTGAGAACATTTTCTTTAGTCATGAGCTCAAGGTCCGAGGGCCTCTCGATAAAGGGCCGGACATCTTCGACGGCCTTTTTCCAATCAATATCGCCGAGGCGTCGGGCAACAACGGAAGCCCAGTTTGATGCGGTGATTTCAGGCCCCTTCCATTTGGTTTGCTTGAGCGCGCTATCGAGAAACGGGATCTTCGGCTCCGGCCAAAGGCGGTCGGACAAATACCAAAAGAGGTCGTAAAGGTCGCGCCCTTTGACATAGGGGCGCGCCAGAATAGCATGAAGCTTGCCGCCTAAGAAGGAGGCTTTGTCATAGTGCAGGACATTCAGCAATACAAAACGGCGGAAGACCGACGTTTCCGTCTTTCCGCCCGAAGGCGGACGGCTGTCGAGTTCGATTTTGACAGAAAGGGCTT
>Ga0315284_10005058_pt1 | contig 18746 bp, 17 predicted proteins | sample YL17G09_16_MG_FD_203696 | JGI IMG/M metagenome (GOLD analysis project Ga0315284, IMG submission 203696) | Sediment microbial communities from Yellowstone Lake, YNP, Wyoming, USA - YL17G09_16 | ecosystem: Environmental > Aquatic > Freshwater > Lake > Sediment | place: USA: Wyoming | collected... | reverse complement strand
CAATCCTTAACGGTTCATTTACCTTATATAAAACGGCTGCCCTTACCATATCTTGCCCTCTGCTTCTGCCCTCTGCTCTGTTAGTCTGCAATAAACCACCAGTAATCACCTTTATATCCAACTTCATTAAACAACTTCTTCCAATCATCCACATGCATCATTGTTTCTGCGGTAAGCACCCATTTATATAAATTCTCGCGCTCCGTTTCATTACGCCAGGCATCAATAGTAATATAACTATCCCCCCGGCAGACGCGCTGAATCTCCCTTAAAGCAGTTTTAAGCCGGTCAAGAGGAAGATTATGAATTGAGTTAATAGAAATCACTAGGTCAAAGGATTTATTGGGATATGGTAATTTTTCAGCACTGGCAATTTTCAGAAAAGGCTTAACTGAAGGCATAGCGTTTTCAATCGCATATTCACTGACATCTATCCCAGCAATAGTTACCCCGGACATAAGTTCTTTAAAATCATGGAGCATAAATCCTTTACCGCATCCGATATCCAGAATCGCGGCATTATCCGGAAGTTTATAATAATCTTTTATGCGTTTTACTACTGGTTTCCATCGGCCGTCATACCGATAACCGCCGTACCCGCATTTGCGGTCGCCGTCAAAGAAATCCCGGCCGAACTGTTTTGCAATGCGGACTATCTCAGGCGTTTTCTCCCATGCTCTCTTATCATAATCCCTGACTGTTTTTGGCTGGGTATCAAACAAATTAACTTCCGCCATATATCCTCTTATTTTTTACAAAAAACTTCCCGGACAGCCTTATAAATCCCTTCGGAATTTAGTCCGATCTTCGCACACAAATCATCATATGTTCCATACTCATGTATAAACGACTCAATCGCCATAGAATGAAACCGCAGATCTTTAATATCATAGATATGCTGTAAGATATCATGCCCAATGCCACCAACCCGGTTATGCTCCTCAACAACCAGGATCTTCCTTGTCTTTTCCACGCTGGAACGGATACTTTTAATATCAAGCGGCGATATAGTATGTAGATAAATTATTTCCACCTCGAAATCTTCATCCATGAGCTGCTTTTGCACATCAATAACATTCTTAAGTTGCGGCCCGATAACTACAACGGTAAGGTCATCGCCTTCGGTTATCTTAACCGCCTTGCCGCATCTAATCAAATCAGAATCGATTACCTGACCATGTTGATACTCAGGGAGTCTGAATAACGTCAACTGGTTATTGCTATATGTTTCTTTAAACAGAATATCAAATTCCTTAGGCGAAGCAGGATAGAGTATTTGCGTGTTTGGAAGTGATTTTAAAAGCGCAAAGTCATCGTAACAATGATGCGTGCAACCAAGATTTGAATAATCAAAAGCGCTTCCAACAGTTATCAAATTACCGGGAAGATTTTGATAGCAAAAATCAAGTTTTATCTGTTCAAATGCCCTTTCAATAATAAACGGGGCTATGGTATGCACAACAGGATAAAACCCAGTTTTAGCCAAACCCGCTGCCATACTTACAATAGTCGGCTCACATATACCAACGTTATAAAACCGTCCCGGGCATGCCTTGGCGAATGGCTGCAATATAAAATGGCTAATGTCTCCTATAAGCACTACCAGATTTAGATCTCTTACCCCGACTTCCACCATTGTATCAGCAAATTGCTGCCGCATTTTTTTCATTTTTCATCCCGTTCTTTGTGTGTGTTGTAAATAATCCGATACCCCTTTCTCAATACCCTTAAGTTGCACGCCACGAAAATTCTTTTTAAAAAGCGAAATGTCAAACATCAGATCGCGCACTCGGCGCACAGACTTTTTTCCGGACTTACGTTTAAACTCAATGGATACGTAATGCGGCAACAATGATTGGACCATATGGGCAATGTTAAATATAGAATAGCTTCTACCCGTTGCTATATTTAAGGTCACGTTGAGCCGTTTGGTAACAATACGCCGTATAATACGGTAAATATCATCCACATAGACATAATCGCGTAGATTTTTGCCATCGCCATAAATAGTTATTTTTTTATTGCGTAACGCAGCCGAAACAATAGTCCCAATCGTGCTCTTTTCAATATCACCCGGCCCATAAACACCGCATAACCGCAGGATTGCCAAGGGAATTTTCCGTTGACCGCACATACGCTTCAATAAGAATTCTCCAGTGAGTTTGGAAATAGCATAATAATCATTGGGGGCCAACTCGGTTTGCTCGGTAATTTTGCATCCTCTCTCTAATTCTATACCATAGACATCAATAGTACTCAAATACACCACCTGGCCTACCGGATGTTCATCTATGACATTGGCGATATTTTCTACCATCTGAATATTCTTTGACATAGAGTTGAAGGTGTTTTCTTTCAGGCGCGTTATAGCAGCTGCCACTATCAGGACATCGCCTGGTGTTACATCTAACAATTTTCCCATCAGATCCCGGGGAGATAACAAATCGAGTTCTTTCGAAGAAAACCCTATTGTTTCCAATTCTTTGGCTTTCGAAAATTCATCGAAAAGGTATTTCCCCACAAAACCGGACGCCCCTAGAACTATAACCCTTTTTGCTGCAATGCCCATGGATACATCCTTTGCGGCCTATTGCGCCGGCCTTAACCATCCGCACCTATTACAGGCCTGAAACAACCTATTTTTTTTCATAGCCTGCAAGAAATCTTTATACGGCCTGTCATGCAATATTTCATTTAAAGTCTTCTCTTTTACATTCCCCAGCGCCACCGATAGGCAGGGGAAGACTTCTCCATCGTAATTTATATGTACGCTTGACCACGGAAATCTACAATGTTTAAAATTCCGGGGTTCAAATCGTTCCGCATTCAAATAAGAAAAATCCGCAATGGGTTTTTGAGTACAAATATCAGATATGAGGGGGTGGAGAAAAGAGACTTTTTTATTTTTGATGTTATACTCTTTGATTTTATTGATCTCCCTGACTACGATATCGAATTTTTTATAAACCGGCGCGCAGGATACTTTAAATACCTCTTCCAGTGCAACGGTCCTTAGCGAATGCTGCAAGGGAGAACCCTTCAAGAATTGGAAAGTATGATGATCCGCCTTCAGGACCTCCATGCAATATTTATGGATATCAAACAGTTCTTCGGCATTTTCATCAAGAATAAGAGTTTTTATTTCAAGCATACAACCGGACCTGGCCGCATCCCTGCGGCGGATAAATATCTTTAAATTATTCTCTAGATCGGCCCATTGCCTTTCGGTATATCCGCGAATGTTTGCTTTGCCTGTCATAAGACTATCGATTGAAACGGCCAGAATCCTAAACTTAGGAAGAGAAAGCAATAAATCAACCAACTCTTTAGTCAGAAGCGTTCCGTTGGTAATAAGATTGCACTGATGCCTTTTTGCAATCTCTGCCAAAATATCACTGGCATGAGGAAAGATAAGCGGCTCGCCTCCGGTTATGGTCACACGGGAAAATGAAGGAATATTATTTGATAGATCTATCCATTGCTCTTTCGTCAGGCCCTTACTGCCGGAATCTTTTTCCTGGAAACAATTTTTGCAGTTCATATTGCACAGATTGGTTAAAACAAATACATGCCTATACGGCGGCAGAAAAGGCAATCTGTAAGCCAATTGTGTATAGACTTCATGGTTCAAATGAAAGATTTGTTTTTTTATACTCTTTATAAAATCGGTCATGTTCATGCGAGGGAATCCATAATTATTTTGTATTCCTCTTCACTGGGAAAGCGATGATGCCACTGTCCATGCCCCTCTAACATGCTAACCCCCTTACCCTTAACGGTCTTTGCGATTATTACATGCGGGATGCCTTTCAGAGAAAATTTAACATCTTTAAGGGCTCTTTTGATCTCATCCTCCGAATGCCCGTCTATGACAGCCGTTTCCCATCCGAACGATTTCCATTTTGCCGGCAGGTCATCACGAGGCATAAGCTGCGCCGCAGAGCCGTTCCAGTCGACTATCACACATAAATTCCCTAACTGCAGGTTATTTGCCACATTAGCCGCTTCCCAAACGGTGCCTTCATGGCACTCCCCGTCACCAACAAGAACAATTACCCTATTGTTTTGCTTGCGAATAACCAAACCCAATGCTATTCCAACGGCAAAAGGAAATCCGTGACCGAGAGAACCGGTAGAGGCCTCTATACACGCAACCTTAGTGCAATCCGGGTGCTCACCCAAGGTTCCTTCTGGCCGGCAAAACTTTTTAAGGTCATCTTCTGTAAGAAATCCGTGTTTATTCAAAACAACGTAAAGCGCGACACATCCATGCCCTTTACTTAATATGAAATAATCTCTCTCTGCCCAATTAGGATTTTTAAGATCATATTTAAGATTATCATTGTACAATACCTCTATTATGTCCACGATTGAAAATGCGCTTGGAATATGTCCGCCCCTACCCTGGAGAACTATCTGAACGATTTTTTTTCTTAAATCGTTATTCATGATTATCCTTCGAGCTTCTCTATAATAAAAGCCTTGGCCCAGCCGCTATATGAGCAGTATTCCTGAAAACGAATATCGGTATGTTTTTCCAAAAAATCATCCAGGGCCTTACGAGTACCGCATGATGACTTTCCGGTATAACACCAATAATCATCGCAAAGAAGCCAGCAACCGCTCTGCATAAAAGGGTAGCTGAATTCCAAGGCCTGAATTGTGCTGGAATACAAGTCCACGTCCAGATGAATGACGGCGGCTCTGCCATTGCCGATACCGCATATTTTAGAAGATAACTTTGGCGTAAGGGAATCCCTGAAAAATCCTTTTACTAAAAAAATATCTTTTTTATTCAGGCCCGTGGAAAGGATATTCGTTTTTACAAAATCATAACCCTTGGATGAAAAATTACCTTCGACAAAAGCCGGGGTAAGCCTTGACGCGCATTTATCTATTTTATTGTCTAACCGAGGAAGACCGCAAAATGAATCCAAGCCTATATACCTTGTAACCCGATTACGCAGCGCATAGAATGCTTCTTTAACCGATTCTCCATTGAATACTCCAAACTCAATGTAAAAACCTTTAATGTTAGTTTTTTCGAGATACTCACGAATCCACAAAAACAGTCCGCGCCTGCCAATAAGCGAAGAAAAAGGCATTGCATTTGTAAAGCTGGGTGACCTAGATAACATAACCACCTCCCATTAATAGCGTTTTTAAAGTATCAACTTTTCATTAATACGATCATTGCCCAAAATACCCTCTTCCCTGGCCGCCATCCACAGGAATAATACTGCCGGTATTAAAAGAGGCTAATTCTGAACAAAGAAAGACCACGAAATTCCCAATTTCTTCTGGCCTGCCAAAACGGCCTATTCTCTGCCTTTCTGTTAAGAATTTCTTTACATGCACTGGGTCTTTCCTGGAAGTTATATCCCAATAGCCATTTTTTGTAAAAATAGCTCCTGGCAAAACAGCAGAAACAACCACTCCATCAGGCGCAACTACACCCCCAAAACTTCTGGCGTAAGCTGTTAATGCGGCTTTTGTAGCGCAATAAGTTACTGGGCCGTGATTTTCCATAGCTGAAATAGAAGAAATATGAATAATCCTGCCCCATTTTTTCTTCTGAAGGTATGGGACAATCAGACTATTAATCTCAACTGCTACTTCAAAATTAACCCGGAACACCCTTCTCCACTTCTCTATAGAGCAAAACGGATCTCTTATATCAAGAGTTCCTCCCAAATTATGCACAATAATTTCAGGAATGCCAAAATCATTTTTTAATCTTTTAAAAAGTATTTGTGGGGCATTTTCTTTTTCAAGATCAAGTGCAATAGCAAAATTTCTTTTATTTCCATTGGGCATTTCAGCCATTAAACGATTAAGATCAGGCTTAGATCTAGAAACTACAGCAACTCGCACCCCTTCTTTCGCTAAAGCAAGCGCAATTGCTTTTCCTATACCCCTGCTTGCGCCTGTTACTAAAGCTAGCCTACCATTAATACCAAGCTCCATTGCGCCTCCTTCTAATATTAAATCACATGAAAAGGATAAATAATATTCTTTACCCTGCCAGATAAAAGCTTCGTTATTATTGGTTTTGCGCTATCAAGAGCAGTTATTAAAACAGTTGCATTATTTAAAACATCTTTTTTTATCTTGCCAGAATAATAAATTCTTATAGGCAAATTAACATAATATTTTCCGTCTTTTTTTATATCATCATCCATTAAGGCTTCAAGAAAGGAGAAATCTGTATTTAAATGGTAACCTAAAACCGGCAACATCAATGCCGCCCCATAGCCATATATTTTTTCATCTTTTAAGCATTTTAAACGTTGGCTTATTACTCGCATATTATCTTTAAACATATTGTATTTTTCAAGAATCATCGCTTGCGTTATTTTAATCACTTTCCCTGAATGACACGACGCCTTTTTCTTTTTGCGAAAAGCAATCATTATAGATCCCCAATGATTAAAATTAATTTTATAATTCATTAATTCGCAACCAAGCTCCTTCAACATAAAAATAATTGATCTTAAAGAAAAATAATTAAGATGCTGATGAAAAATATGATCAAATCTACAACCAGAAAGAATCGTTTCCAAAAAAGGAAATTGAAAAAAGAAAAGAGTATCCTTATGCGCCCGGTCAATTATTTTTTTTATGAATTCCTTTGGCTCGCTTACGTGTTCAAGTGTATCTTTACAAATAACTAAATCAATATCGTCATCAATATTTATATTTTCTAAAAAATCGCCTATTGCTACAATATTCCTTTGCGAACATTCTTTCTCTTTTCCTTTTAAAATAGGGTCTATCCCTATCAGCTTACTTGCCTTATTTCTTATTTTTTTAAGAATATATAAGTCATTGCACCCTACCTCAATGATTGTTTTGAGATGTTTATTCTTAATAACCTCATTTAAAAAATCAATAAAAAAATCGGCCGATTCTCTGCCGGATGCGCTCTCCGATGTCCTAAAGTAGTAGAACAGTGAATTGCCATATTGCAAATCAACATCTATCACATTAAGAATCTGTCCATGCCCACAATTTTTACAAAAATAAAATTCTTGATCAACAAATCCCAATTTCTCTTTAGGTTTTCTTTCTAAATAAATTTCGGTCATTGGGAAATTGGGTAATTTAATAATGGAATTTCCCACCTTTTTTTCACAAATCACACAGTTCAAACGCCTCTCAAACGGAACTTTTCTGAATTTACTAATATCTATCTTCATTCATACTCCTTCACTTTTCAACTATAAAAGGCGGAAAAGCCCAAAGGGTTATGGTTGGAAACAGATAAAGAGAAAATAATTCCAGGTAACGGCTCTCAAGGCTAACGAAAATAGAAATAAAAATCCCTCCGAACAAAAAAATACTCAGCGCTAAAATGGTTACGAGATAAAGCTGGCGATACCATTGCTTAATTTCTGATTTTATTTTGGCTCTATAGTTACACCAGAAAAAAATAGGCCTGATTATTAACAACATAGTTACCAGAAAAATAATCCAAGCTCGGCGAGTAGAACGTATATCTTTTATAAATTGCCCCATTCCAAAAAAGGTTTTTTCTGCTATCCAGGGTAAACATTGCCTCCATTCCAACATCAAGACATCTTTTGAATATTTCATTAAAAGCTTATCTATATCAACATTATATATAGTAAAAAAAGTAGCTAATGTGTTTATATGGTTCCAGGGGTCGATATTTTTAACGGGATCATCAAAAGGCTCTTTCCCAGTCATATATTTTATTGCAGCCAACCAAGAAATCATACAATCTGACGGCTGAGATACTTTCTGCATAAGATATTTCTGTTCTCTATTTATAGAAGGACTGAGTTTGGGTTCAGGAAGGGGCCGAAATTTACGCTTATGCGCCAGTATCTTCTCAGCAATTATCCTGCTTTCGCCAGAAAGACGCTTGATATTATCTTCATTTAGATAGTAAGTAGCTTGCATTGAAAGGGTTGTGCCTCCAAAAGCAGACAGTCCAAATTGTCCAACTACGAACAGGCGTAACCAACAGAACAAAAATAAAGGTATTAGGGCAATTGCGGCATAAAGGATGAATATATTTTTCACCTTGATAAAATTAAATCTCTCAAACATAAGTGAAATAATAACTGCCCAGAAAGGAAGTAAGATTGGAACAAAGACACAATTCGGACGAATCTGATAAAGAAAAAAGGTAGAAAAACCCAAAGCCAGATATGTTTTCCAGCTACGCTGTCGGAATGTCAATAGTAAACATCCTATTGTCAGATTTAAAAAACTGGCAGCCCACGGTTCTGTCATAATAAATTTTAAATTGGCATGTACACTATTCTCCCAGATCAGATGTGAAGCTATAATCAAAGATAATATCCTGTTAAAACCAAACTTTAACATTGCCCAATATAAAAAGAAAACAGAAAAAAAGTAAAAAAACATCTGCACCCAAGGCCATAAATAGAATCTGTGTTCATAACCTTTGAATATTATGCTGTATAATTTTAATAACAAAGGCAGCCCAAAAGTACGGTACTCTCCTAATATAGTACGCAGCGAAGAAAAATCAAACAAAAGATAACCAGGCTGATCGTTAAAGAAACCGAGTTTAAGTAGGCTCGTACTCTTCAGAATACCAACACACAAGACAACCTGGATTATGATAATACGCCAGTGGTATTTATTTATAAAATTTGCTAATTTTGTAATCAAATTTTTGATTTTTACTTTTGCTGCCATTAATAAAACTCCCACATCTCTAATCATTTGTTAATGTATAAGAAGTAATAAGTTTAAATCTTATATCCCCCCGATTGAGCATTCTTATGGAATAAGTCTACTGTTTCTAATGATAAAAGATCCAAATCTTTTCCTATCAGAGAAATCTTATTCAATATGTCATCGGTTACGGTAATTATGTGACAACCGCACATCTGCGCTTGGAATATGTTCAGTAGTTCCCGGCAACTAGCCCAAAGCAGCTCTGCCTGAGGATTTGCTTTGAGAAGCTCGATGCCTTTTTTTATGTACGGAATAGGATTTCTGCCGGTATCCGCAATCCTGCCGGCAAAAACAGATACGATTGTTCTTGCTCTTGGGGAAATCGCCTCGGCTACTTCTTTCATCTGCTCAACCGTAAGTATGGCGGTGATATTCAAAAATAATCCATCTAAAGAAAGTTTATGTATCAAAGGAATGGAAGATTCTCCCTTTGTATTAGTTATAGGTATCTTTACATTTACATTCCTGCCCCAGCCGCTGATCTTTCGCGCCTCGCGCTCCATAGACGAGAAATCATCGGAAAGAACCTCAAATGAAATTGGCAAGTCGGGTATCTCCCTTAAGGCCTCACGCGCAAATTTCTCATAGTCAATAATGTTGGCCTTACGCATCAGCACAGGGTTAGTAGTAAAACCCTTGACAATTCCTTCCTGGTAAGCGCGCTTCATTGCCGAAATATCTGCACCGTCAGCGAATATCTTAATCTTTAAGCCTTCCAAAGGTCTTCTCATTCTTTTCTCCTGTTTGAAGATGACTTCTACTGCCTCCATAAGGTTATTTGTACAAAAGTGCGCCTTCATGCTTCCCCGCCTTTGTTTTGATTTTTCTTCACTAATAGCAATGGTCTTTACTCCCGCGGATAATCCGCATTGTATATCTAAGTCGCAATCACCGATCATCCATGAATCAGCCATATTAAGACAATATTTATCTTTTGCCTGCAGTAGAAAATAAGGTTTGGGCTTGCGGCACTGACAATCATAGCTATATTCGGCAACAATACCGTTGGGATGGTGGTAACAGTAAAAATACTCAGTAAATTCAACTCCAAAATCTAATAACTGCTTATGTATTTTTTTATGAATTGCCTGGATGGCCTCGAGGCTAGCCTTTCCCTTGGCAAAGCTTGGCTGATTTGAAACAATAAACAGCAAATATCCCATATCCTTTAATTGTTTCAATGCTGGCAAGGTACCAGGGTATAACTCAATATCCTTTTCAGAATGAGGCGACTCATATTCTAAATTATCGGGATTATAAATTAATCGGTTGATGACACCATCGCGATCAAGAAAAATAGCCTTACGCATCTTACTTTAATGCCTCCCACTTCATCTCATTTCTTTTCAACGCCGGATGCGAAACAATGAGATGCAAAATTACCGCCTGAAAAGATTCTACATGGGGAGTGATGTTCGTATTATTAATACTGGGAACAATCACGCAGGCATCAGCAACTTGAGCCGTAGCCCCTCCGTCCCTACCAACAATACCGATAATCTTTGCCCCCACGACCTTAGCGTATTTTAGTGCGTGAATAAGATTTACACTCACTTTTTTCACCGCATTTCCACCACCTACGGAAAATACAAAAAGGGCATCATTTTTGTTAAGATTGCTGCCTTGGAGCCACTTGGCAAAAACCGTTTCCCACCCTTCATCATTAATGCGCGCGGTTAGCTCTCCCACATTTTCCGTAGCTGAATAACATTCAATACCGGCAATCTTACGAAAATCATTGACGGCGTGGCTAGCGTTTGCCGCCCCTCCTCCCAAACCCAACATAAAAATCCTACCGTGCTTTTTGCGCACCCCAAGGATAATCTGAATCATATCCTCAACGGCATCCTTGTTAATATCTTTTGCGATGCGAGATACCTCAGATAAATACGTTTCTATGTAATCACGTTTATCTTTCATTTTTTTTCCTTTGTTTGACTTTCCAGATAATGCCGCGTTTCTTCTATCCCCTGAAAAGAACCGATTTCAAAAAACCTTCGGTCAACTTCATACCCTAACAATTCGCCTAGGCTGACTAAATCTTGTATCAATTGCGCCAAATCAAAAACTTCTGCGTAGGCACTGTCTATAAAAACTTGTTTCCTCCAGAGCGATAAGCCGAAATCAATGTATTCCATGTCCTTACTAATTTCTTTTTTGTCATATTTGATAATTTTGGCGTCTTTAAAAACAATATTACTTTTCTGCCATTGATTCTTGTTTTTGAATACGGTCAATAGGCCTTTCCCCTGGTGCGAGAGGAAATAGTCTAAGACCGGCTGAAATTCAATATCAAGATAGGAGTCGCCATACATCACAAAAAATATGTCATCAAGCAGGGGTAAGGCTTTTTTTACCGCCCCGCCTGTTCCGAGCAATTGGTCATGTTCTTGTGAATACCGTACTTCTAAACCGAATTCATTCCCGTCTTTTACGAAATTTTTTATCTGTTCGCCAAGATTGCCGATACAAAGCACAACTTTTGTAATCTGGTTCCTTTTTAATAGCTCCAGCTGGTGAGCAATAAAAGGTCTGCCGGATATCTCGATCATGGCTTTAGATACGGTCTTTGTCACCGGATACAGCCTGGTGGCTTCACCTCCGGAAAGTATAACTACGGGAGGCATACTCAAATTATCACCTTTGTCCCTTCAAAATCAAATTTGAACCGTACCTCTTCCAGCCCGCTTTGTATCATGGCGTGCCGTAGCCTTACTTTATCTTTGGCATAAAAAAGAAAGAAGCCTCCACCCCCTGCGCCGATTAACTTTCCTGCCAACGCGCCATTTTGCAATGCGGTCTTATACCAGTTATCAATCGTGCCGTTGGACATCATAGGCGACCTCTTCTTCTTGTACTCCCAATGCACATTCATCAATTCCGCAAATTTCTTTAAGTCTCTCCCTTCCAAAGCCTCCTTACTTTTTAAGGCGAGGCCTTTAATAAAATGCAGGTTTTCAATCATTGCATTATTATTCTGGTTACTTTTATCATTTTGCTCTTTTAAGATTGATGAAGCTGTCCGGGAGAATCCCGTAAAAAAGAGCATCAGGTTGTCTTCAAGGTCATACAAAATTTCCCTGCTTAACCTTAAAGGATAGCCGTGTACAGTATCGTCTTTATTAAATTCAAAACAGGTAACCCCTCCATAAGAAGCGATATATTGGTCTTGTTTACCGATAGGCTCTTTTAATCTGTCCAGTTCAATTTCGCATGCCTGTTCAGCTAATTCTTGGGGGTGTATAAGGTTTTTCTTATAAGTATGCAGCGCTTTTAAGAGCGCCGTGGTAAAACTTCCTGAGGAGCCTAAACCGGTGCCCGCGGGGATATCGGCGAAACTGACGATTTCAATAACCGGTTCTTCATTTCCAAAAACATACTTTAAAGACTCGCGAAAAATAGGATGCTTGATTTTCTCAATGCTAGTGACACTTTCAATTTCCGAATATTTAAGGTTGATAAGCTGTTTAAAAGGGTGCTGCACCGTTATATATACGTATTTATCAATTGCTGCGGAAATAAGAAACCCGCCGTATTTTCTATAGTACGAGGCTAAATCCGTCCCTCCTCCACCTAAAGTAATTCTTAAAGGACTCCTGACGATAATCATAGTTTTTACCTCTTTTTGTCTAACTTTCCTTTTAAGGCATTAAGTTTTCCTGCCAAGCGCAGGCTCCGCAAGATAACTTCATCCATATTAATATATTCAAACTCAGCGAATCTACCCAAAAGCTCTATGCCTAAAGAATTAAAATACGCCTTGAGAATACGTATATGCTTCTGATACCCCAAGTCATAGAAAATATACCCAAACTCGATATTCTGTATCTCGGTGGTACAGACCTCTCGTTTATCAATAATTCCAAGCCGGTGTAAATCCCGGAGTGTACGTTCTATCACCACATCATTAGAGGCCTTATATAAATCATGGTTCTTGTAGGTGGTCATCTCGGCAATCAGAGAAGATTTACCTTTGGGAACATTCTGCCTGCTGAAATAACCCATGTAGCAGACCCTGTGAAATAATACATCTTCCTGAGGCAGATAAATGGCGCTTTTATCCAAGAGCGAACTATTCCTTACGCCTACCATTACGACGCGCACCATATAATGACGTAGGGACTCTGCCGCAGAGCGTACGCGGTGGGGGACCCTATCTAGATACCGCACTGCTTCTTTGACCGGAATTGTCACAACAAGCTTATCGAAATACCGTTTATCATCGCCGCCTGAAATACACCACTGCCTCTTTTTTCTCCTGATTGATTTAACCTCAAACCCTGTCGTAATTGCCGCACGCTTGTTTGGTTTTAGAATAGATTTTACCAAGCTTTCAATCCCTCCAAAAGCCGGGTAATAAAAATTAAGTTGATGAATGTATCCTTCGGTCTCTATACCAAGAGCAGATTTAACTATCTCCTCCACTGAAGGCCGGGGGACCCTTCCTACCCACTCCATCCCTACAGATTCAAGCGGGACTTTCCAGATTTTTCTATTGTATGGCACTAAGTAATTCTCCGCGATACCTCGGCCGAACGTGCAGTAAATCCATTCAAGAAAATTCTTCGGTTTTTGACTAAGGTCTGCCTTCAAGAAACCAACGAGACACTTAAAGATATCCTCTTTCTCAAGCGAAGACAGGCCATTCTCAAAGGGGTATTTTATATAACGGCCTTTTAGAAGAATTTTATTCACCCGTCTGCCCTGCGCGAAATTATCTGCCAAAACTTTTTTTATATATCGAAGTACACCTTGATCTTTTGAAAAAAGAATGTGCCCGCCGATATCATAATAAAAATCATCTTTATGGAATGTACGACACAGTCCTCCAATACGCACTTCCTTTTCCAAGATCTCGCTCATCCCAGAAAAAGCTGATTGCAGCGTAACACCACTTAACCCTCCACCTAAGATTCCTAGCCGCATGTTATTCTTATCCATCTTACTTAAATTTTTATACCCCTGTCTTAATCACTTTGGGTAACCAATTAATAATAGTCCCAATTTAGATATGAGTCACCCATGTTATATATTAAACCAATTTTTGAATTCATCTTAAACCTTGGTAGACCTTGAGTCCTTTTCTTATCCTTAAGTAATACCTAATTCCTTGAAATATTGGCACGTCCATGAATTTCATCTCCAGATAACCATCGTATATTCTGCTCATGCTAAATTTTTCAATCGGAAAAAATGATAATGCCTTAAATATCGGCTCCAAAAATGGAAAAGTAAACATAATATTAAAAAAAGCCGATAGCCGGATAATCCTTTTCATATCAGCGGATTGAATAGTAACGTCTTCCAATTTAACCGGATTGAAATTATCGATTCCAGGAAATCTTGAAATATACTTGTTTTCTATAAGCCAGTTTATTATTGGTTGCTTACGGGTAATGCTATAAACAGCGGTTCTTGTACTATAGGCATTCAGTTTTCTTACATACTGCAATGTCTTAAAAGCATCTTCGAGATCTTCTCCCGGTAAATTCAGCATAGTAGCGGCAATATGCCGTATTTTATACTTTTTAAATAATCGCGAGGCATTTTCAAAATCCTGGTTTTTTAAATTTTTGTTTAAAACTTTATTGCGCACGAATTCGCTATGTGTTTCTAAACCATACGTCACTCCCACACAGCCAGCATTATGCATCATCTTGACGATTTCTTCATTAAGCATGTCTGTGCGCACAGTGCAAGACCAAGGAATCCCTACTTCTTTCGGATAACGATCACAGAATTCCTTAAACCACTCTTTATGAAAATTAAAATTGTCATCGTGGAAATGAATCCTTTTAACCACGGATATTTTTTGTACTTCTTTTATTTCCTTAAAAGACCTGCTTACGCTTTTCTTCCGAAGATAGTTCCCTTTCCCTCGGTAGACATCTTTCAGAAAGATGGCGTTATGGCAAAAACTGCATTGAAATGGACACCCATATCCCGTAATAAACCTCTTAAGCGGTAGGTTTCTTAATATCGGGTATTTAAGATGCTGAGACCTATCTGGTAAAGGTAGCGAATCTAAGTCCTGTATTAATGGCCTAATATCGTTTTTGTAAATTGTACCGTCTTTTTTCACCCACAGGTTTCTAATACCAGAGAATTCTTCTTTTTTTTCAAGGGCAGAAAGTAGTTCAATGAAGGCCTCTTCGCCTTCTCCTCTGCATAAAATATCTACGCAATCTTCCCTGATACTCTCTTCCGGAAATAAGGTAACGTGCGGACCTCCGAACAAAGTAATGGCATCCATATGCTTTCTCAGGTACCTTGCAAGTTGAAAGCTTAGATGGTGAATTCCTGTGCAGGTAGAGAAACACAAGATTTCGGGCCCAAACTCCCTGACGCTCTTCAAAATATCCTTTTCCTCAGATATAATGAATAACTTGTAATCGTGGTTCTTGGCTTTAAGCACTCCCATAAGATTAGCTAAGCCGAGTGACTCATAAAATAAACTATAATCAAATAAAGCAACTTTCATATTAATCACACATGCAAAAACATGAATTCGGAGTTAAACTGCTGATACAAATCCTCAGGCAGCAATGAAATCTTTCTTTGCATAATACATTGTTTATAAAACTTCCGAGGCCGCCTAACTTGTCGAGTGCCTCTTTAAGCAAAGGGGATCTGGCTATCGCTACGCAATGATTCATTGAAAGTAACCGGTAAGAGCATTGATTATTGCTCATTTATTCATCCCCTTTTTTATTATATTATATTTTCCGATCACTTTCGGTAACCAATTAATAATGGTTCCGATATTTAATGAAAACATTGCATTTAATTCCATAAAACATGGAATCATGCAGGTCTGACAGGACTCATCTTTAATGTTTTTTTTAAGCGCATTCTCAAACCCTTCCGTAAAAGCATTTGAGGGTTTTATTTGAAGATAAGTTGGATAATAATATGCACAAGGAAAGAGCTCGCCGGTTACCCCAATACTATTATAAAGAAGCCCCGACCAACATTTTATTGATTTATCCAGTCTATATGGTAAGAACGTTAAAGTCGGTATTGGCCAGTCTATAAAAAGCAATTTTATTATTTTCTTTGATGTGGCAATATGAACACCTCTGCTTTTTAGCTCCAGTAATCTTCTTCCGATTTCTGCATATTCTTCTTTAGACAATATCAATGGCGCTAAAGGATTATCGTCTGGATTTTTTAATGCAGATTGGTCTATCTTTTTAAAGGGAGGGAATTGCAGTGGTTGAAAATGAGTATAAAAATCAAATTTTTTTGCAGTATCTGTGATAAAATCGATATCGCCTTTATTTATCCTTGTCATTACTGTCGTAGTCTGGAAAGAAATCCTATTTTCTTTTAAGGCTTGAAAGGCTTGCATTAATTCCTCAAATGAACCTTTCCCCTTTTGGGCATCATGCGCACTTTCATTTCCGTCAAAACTGACAAAAACTAAGTCCACAAATTTCAAATCTTCTATATGTTTTCGAATCAGGGTTTCCCTTACTGAAATTGTAATAAAAAAATTGTACTCCCGGGCAGCCCTGATTATCCTTTTAAAATCAGGATGCATGAGCGGGTCTCCGCCGTGAAAGGTAATTCTTGAAACGCCAGCACTATCTAATTCTTTCAAAAGCTTTAGAATATCATTGGTAGCCATATACATTGGAGCCTGCTTCCAGGAATCGCAATAGCAACATACTTTAGGGCATTGGTTTGTAATATCAATAAGTATTGAAATAGGCGCAGGCTTATTGAATAGCCTCACCTTTAGATATGAATTAACCATCTTATAGAGTAAGCGCATTTTTGAACTCATCGTGCACCTCTAAATAACGTAAACACATTTAAAGGTTTTTTAAGATACATATCTTACCTTTATGATAATTTATGCCAAAGCAAAAAACGCAACTTTATCTTCATCAAACCAACTAAAAGTTTCAATATTTTCTCCGGGAGCTTAGAAGTAGGAAGCCCCCTTGATTCCCCAAATTTCCTTTCAAAATGCAATACGGCCACCTCTGTAACCTTAATATTCATCAAAAATGCCTTTATAAGCAACTCTGTAGAGATAAAATCTAAGCCCTCATAATTTTCAAGTAAGGCGTTCAGGGCTTTTCTTCTAAATAACTTAAACCCTGAATTTATATCCCTGAGAAAAAATCCAAAGATAAAAAAATTCAACATATTCATTACTTGCGAAATAAATAATCTAAACGCTTTGTCTGAACGGGGATATTTATAGCCCGTCACAATATCAAAGTCGTCTATAAAAGGCATCAACTTCCAGAAATCACGGGGACTATGCTGATCATCAGAATCACTAAAGAAGATAATCTCATTTTTAGGTAACTTGAGGGCATCCCAGACTGCCTTACTATAGCCCTTTCTTTCATTGCTGCTAACGACAGTAATCGGCAGTTCCTTAGCAAGCCTTTTCAAAACTTCTTTTGTTCCATCAGTACTACCATCTTCAGCTACGATAAATTCTGAGCCAGGGATTTTGGAGATTACTTCTTTATAATAATTTTTTACAACTTTTTCGATAACATCGACCTCGTTATGCACCGGAATGATTAAAGATATTGTCTTTGTTTCCATGCCTTCACCTCAATTTAAATTTTGTCCAACATATAAACAATAATTCTAACAAACATACCGCCAAATTCACTTTCTTGAAATCTTAAACATATTTATAATATTCGAAAATATCTTTATTGTAACTTCTTTATTAGAGAAATTCCTTATCAAATACAAGATGCTCGAAGGATTTCTGAACACAAGATACAAATATTCTTTTAACCTAAGAAGTGGAAAATTAAAGTTTTTCAAGTTTTCCGGAATATAGCCTATATCTCCGCTATTATATTGCCGCGGCAAAAATTCCGGAGAAATCTCTCCTTTTTCCACAAGTCGTTCGTATACGGGAGTTGCGGGTATCGGTTGAAAATTGGCTATCCAGAAAAAGTCAAATCTACAATTTCTAATTAGTTTTACAGTATCTTTAATATCTTCTTCAGTTTCACCGGGATATCCTACTATAAAAAAACCAATGGCTTTAAGCCCGGTGTCTTTGATTTCTTTTACTATCCGGGGTACAATGGCAGGGTCTAAATTTTTCTCCATCCTTTTCAGTGTCCTAATTGAGCCGCTCTCAGGAGCAATAGCTAAATATTTCCACCCTGCCTGCTTCATCAGTTCTAATAATTCCTTATCAAGATGCTGCATTCGTACCCCATTTGGGGTTCCATAATGTAAATCTTTTAGATTCAACTTTATTATCGCCCTGCAAAGTTCTTTTGCATATTTAATATCGAAAGTAAAATTATCGTCTATTATGTTAATCGTCCGTATCTTTTTATCATAATAAAGTGACTTTATCCACGTCATCATATATTCGACAGAATGATACCTAACCGTTCTCCCGTTGTGCATCGGAGCTGAACAAAATTCGCATTGATAGGGGCATCCCCTGCTAATCCACATAGGGGCATTTCGAGTATTATGGGTATGATATCTATAACCTCTTTTTATATAACCTTCTAAATCTATTCCATCATAATCAGGTAATCTGATTTTATCCAAATCTTTCTCCCAGACCATCTCATTATTTATAAGATAGCCTGTCTTAGAGCGGTATGTAAGACCTTTTATCTTAGAGAGGTCTGGTTTTTCTTTTCGTATTTCCTCTGTAAATTCAGAAAAGCTTAGTTCTGCTTCTCCTCTAAAAAGAAAATCAACATTCTTATTTTCCATAATTGCGCCGGAATTATGGGTGGCGTGCACTCCCCCTATCACTGTTATAATATTTTCATTAATCGACTTTACTTTCTCGAGAATACGCATTGATTCCGGATATGTCTCAGACCAGCAGGAAACGCCGACTAATTGCGGATTAAATTCACGGATCATTTTTTGTAGAATAGGTGAAGCGCTGTCAATATTATGCAAGGCACAATCAATAATTTTAACATCGTATTCCATATTGTTAATGTTGCCTTTTAGATACCCAAGGGCCAACGGGATTACTATATCTGTCC
>Ga0315284_10005057_pt1 | contig 18750 bp, 13 predicted proteins | sample YL17G09_16_MG_FD_203696 | JGI IMG/M metagenome (GOLD analysis project Ga0315284, IMG submission 203696) | Sediment microbial communities from Yellowstone Lake, YNP, Wyoming, USA - YL17G09_16 | ecosystem: Environmental > Aquatic > Freshwater > Lake > Sediment | place: USA: Wyoming | collected... | reverse complement strand
CTGAGCCTGCGCAACAGGAATGCAAGCAGTTCGTATTTGCGGGATGCACCGCTGCCGCTTCTTATATCCCGTATTCCGACACTGAATATGGGCAAGACAGTGCCTTTCCGGGCGGAACAAGGACTTATTATGAAGACGGCTCTGAATTCGCTTCATGTGATGTGGACCTTCTTGGCTGTTCCACCGCATGCGGCGCCGGGGAGGATTGCAAAAAAGATTGCCGGAATGATGCCACGGACTGCAAAGACCGGCGGTGCACGGACGGGCTGGACAATGACTGCAACGGTCCGGCGGATGCCGATGATCCTGTATGCAAACAGCAACTTTGCAACAATGGCAATAAAGACTCCGGTGAAGCCTGCATCGACGTGGGGGATGTGGGGAGTATTTGCTATTATATCCGCCCCCTGGAAAAAAAGGATGGCGAACCTTACGAATCAAGCTGCTTTGACGGATATGACAACGACTGTGACGGCTTTGCCGACCAATACGACAAGGAGGATTGCGTGGAAATCATCTGCAACAATGGGATTTTGGATCCCCAGGCACCCTATAAATTCCTCGGGCCCAGCTATACCCTTAACCAACTTAAGCCCAAGAATTATCTTTTAAACGCGGAGGATACGGATTACGAGGAAAGCGAAAGCCTGAATGAAACCTGCATTGATGTTGGTGGGATCTGCGGTGCCACACCTTCCTTTGACCAGGACAAAAAACCGACTTCGCCGGAAACGAGCAGTTTCTTTTGCAAAACGGACCCCCAGGAGGATCCTGTAGTCTGCCAGAATCGCCTGTGCTCGGACGGAAAGGACAATGACTGTGACGGAAAAGCGGATGAACTGGACGAGGATTGCCTTGCTTCAATTTGCACCGATATCACCCAGAATTGCGACCTCGTACCAAAAGATTACACTCCCGCCGATTACCTGGTCAGTTACAGGGATGGGGATTCCCCCGCCTGCCTGCCCCTCAACCTCTCCACTTCCAACAGGAACGACGAGTACTGCAAAAACGTGGGCGGGCTTTGCGATGGATTGCGAGGAAGCGTTTCCAAAAACAATGTTAAATTTTATGTGGACCATAATCGGCGAAATTCTGAAACGGATATCTCCTCCAAAACAAAAATATGGTTTGAAACCGGCGGAGTCCTGACGCCGGATACCTTTAGCGACACGACCGCCAAGGACCTGTGCAATGACGGGCTGGATAACGATTGCAACGGACTGACGGACTGGGAAGACCCCGCCTGCTGCCCGAATTCCGACGGGGACGAATTCCTGCCCGGAGGTACCTTTGACCCCAACGGCCTCTGTTCCCTCCCCCAAAACACCCCGATTGACTGCAATGATGAAAGCCCCTCGATTTTTCCGGACGATCCCACAGGTTTCGAACCGCAAAATCCGAGGAACAACAACGAAAAATGCGATGGAAAATCCTATCCGTTGCTTCCCGACGCGGATTGTCCGAACGGCGTTTGCGCTTTCCCCGCTTCCTTCAATAGCGTGGATTATTCGGATTATAAGGAAAAAGATAGTCAGCCCGTCAAATTCCCCGCCTCGCTTCGGGGTTCCCCCATCGATTCCAACTGCGGCGGCGCGAACGGCTGGGCCGTTTCTCCGGCGGATAGCGACGATCCCGCCTGTTGTGTGGACATGGACGGGGACGGTTACGGCATTACGGACGCTTACCTTTTTGCGGTAAATTGCCCCGGGGAACCGAGGATTGCCGATTGCAATGATTTTGATAAAACCATCAATCCCGGCGCGGACGAATCGGGCAGCGAAAAATGTTCTAATGAAGACATTGACGGCAAACCCGTTAACGACAACTGCAATACCGTCCAAATCGAAGACCCGACGGCCCAGGTGCCGGGGCCAAAGGTAACCGTGGACCTTGCCAACCACATTGACCGGTACAAGGATAAGACGCCGGGTTGGTTCAAAGATAATTTCCAACTGGCGGATACGCCCGTTACCGGCGGAATTGCCATGGCTTTCCTGCTGCGCGCCTTCGAACCCGCCTGCTGCACCGGCATTATGGAAATCTGCAATGACACGGCGGAGAGCGACGAGAATTGCAATGGACGGGAGGGGGAAGATGATGATTATTGCCTATCGGCCGATTCCAAAAGCTTTTTTGACAATTTCCTGACCGACACGTTCATCTCACAAAGGGATCCTGGCATAGACCATGACAAAACAGCGGGCTCGTTCTTGTTGCAAAACAGCACCTTTGGTAACGCCACGGTAACAAGCAATACTATTTTGCCCCTGAAAACCTTTCTCGATACCTGTGTGAGCGGATATGAGCTCACCCTGATCCCGGATATGTCTTCCTCTTTCGACACTTCTATTGATTATCAGGTAAGCGGAGATGATGGAACGGCATGGACTTTCAATCTTCCCGCAGGCAACCTTAAACATTCTTTTACTCCCGGCAATACCAAGTTAAAGTGGCGCGCTATCATGAACAGCAGCAGCACCGAATCCAATGTTCCTGTACTTAGAAGCATTAAACTGACCGCATCATGCCTTCCCTAAAATCATTTAACAAGGGTGTTTCCCTTCCCCTGGTGATCGGCCTTGTGTCGCTGCTCATGGTTGCCTCCGTGGCTGTGAACGAGCTGATCCTGCGTGCCTTGCGTTCCGCCCACAACGTGGAAGCGGCGGACAGGGCCTATTTTACGGCCGAAGCGGGAATTGAAGACGCGCTCTATGAGCTTTCCGCCCATTTCGCGGGTTACGAAACGCCCGATTTGGGGGTAGCGGGGCCTTTGCCTTCAAGATTGGGGGATTTCCGGAATACCGTCAAAGACGTGGCATGGAACAATAACTGGACGATAAGGAGCCACAACGCCAACCCGGCTGACCCGATTACAGGCAAATTTTACCCCAAGCAGAAACTGTCGATCAGCCTTTTCAACGATACGAGCGGTTCCGCTTCCGTCCTTCCCCCGGTATCGGTTCCCCCCTCCCCCCAGATGGACGCCATTAATGATGTTGCGCCTTCCATTTCAACTCTCAATCCTCCTTTCTTCAGGATCACTTTGAAAATCCCGAAGGAAATCGTCAATTCCAATTCTGACGCTTTCACTTCAAATGTATATGAACCCGGTTCTGGGCTTGTCATCGATAACGACAATGACGGGCAGGTGAATGAGGATGGCCCGAATGACACTCACCCTGGCGCTTGTACCGGTGGTGGCGGAGCGACCTTTCAAGTCAAAGACGCGGACTGTGACGGCAGGGAAGATGAAGACAGCGCGGAAACGCCGATTATTTATTGGAAAATAACGGATGGCGGATCAAAGAGCCTGACGCCTCTGACAGGATGCATCGGGGATGCCCCCACTAATCCCACCGACCCCGATTATGAGAACTCTGAAATCTGCGAAAAGAATTTCACTTTCAGCGGGAACGACCTCATCGCCACGCTCGATTCCGCAAACAAAGGCCTGCGTGAAAACGGCGTTATCCAACAAATCGGAGAGGCCCTAACTGAATTTTCCAATCCCGGCAACCAACAGCAACTGGTTTTCGAATTTCTTATCGTTTCCCCCCTGGAACAGGCTTATCAGGCGGACGGCCTGCTTAAAAAAATCCCGATACCTTATTTGGATTATCAAGTTGATACGCCTGATCCAACCGATGTCCCGCTCCCCCTCTTCACCATTAAGTCGGACGGATATTACCAGAATTTCAAACAATCCATCACCACCATCGTGACGCCGAAAACAAGCGCGCCGCTGTTCGACTTCACCATTATCCAGCAACAATAACTATTTAACGACGATATTCACCAGTTTGTTCGGCACGTAGATTTTTTTGATGACCTCATGCCCCGCGGTGAAGCGTTTCACGTTCTCGTCTTCCAGGGCGGCTTTCACGGCGTCTTCTTCGCTGATTCCGACAGGCATTTCTTTTGTTCCGCGCACTTTTCCGTTGACGGAGAAAACGAGTTCGAAAGTGTTATCGACGGTAAGTTTTGGATCGTAAGTGGGCCATTTTTCGTAAGCCAGCGTCTTCTTGTGCCCCAGTTGTTTCCAGATTTCCTCGCAGAGGTGCGGCGCGAAAGGCGCGAGGATGAGGACGAATTTTTCGAGGAGTTCCTTGCTCACGGTTTTTTCTTTCATCACCTCATTCGCCAAAATCATCATCTGCGAAATGGCGGTGTTGAAATGGAAATTTTCGATATCTTCGCCGACCTTTTTGATGGTTTTGTGGAGCACGCGGTTGAGCTCTTCCGCGGGTTTTTCATCCACGATTTCCAGCTCTTCAGCAATGCGCCAGACTTTCTGGAGGAAACGGAAAGAGCCTTCGATGCTCTTGGTGCTCCAGGGCTTAACGGCGTCAAAAGGGCCTATGAACATTTCATACAGGCGCAGGGTATCGGCGCCATAGCGTTTGATCACGTCATCGGGATTGATCACGTTCCCGCGCGATTTGCTCATTTTCTCGCCATCTTCGCCCAAAATCAGGCCCTGGTGGCGCAACTTGGTAAATGGCTCATCGAATTCGGTATAGCCGTAACGGTGGAGCGCCTTGGCGAAGAAGCGGGCATAAAGGAGATGCATGACGGTGTGTTCGGCTCCCCCGACGTACAAATCGATTGGGCACCATTCTTTCAAAGCTTCCTTCCCCGCGAATTCTTTTTTGTTACCGGGATCCGCGAAACGGTACATGTACCACGAGGAGCAGACGAAGGTGTCCATGGTATCGGATTCACGGCGGGCGGGCTTATTGCACTTGGGGCATTTGACCTTATGGAATTTTTTGCTGTAATGGAGCGGGCTTTCGCCGGTGGGCATGAAATCAACGTCGTTGGGAAGGAGGACGGGCAAATCCTCCTCCGGCACAGGCACTTCGCCGCACTTTTCGCAGTAGATGATGGGGATGGGCGCGCCCCAATAACGTTGGCGTGAGACAAGCCAGTCGCGGATCTTGTAATTGGTTTTGCGATACGCCATCCCTTTCTTTTCAACGTGCTTGATGATATCGTCCCGGACTTCGCCCCAGCGCCTTCCCTTGAACTCCTCCGGCTGTTCCATAATTCCCTGAGGATCTTTATAAAAACAATATTCCAGGTTCCGCACTTTTTCGGCCTCTTCCGGGTCTTCGGGAAACATAACCGGGCGCAGGGGAATTTTGTATTTTTTCGCGAAATCAAAATCGCGCGCGTCGTGGGCGCTGCAACCGACGATGCCTGTGCCGTAATCCATAACCACAAAAGAGGAAATCCATATGGGCAGGTCGCCAGTGCCGTAGGGGTTATCCATGTAGCGCCCCGTGAAAATCCCCTGCATGTCCGTTTCGATGTCGAATTTTTTGGTCATTTTCAGCCGTTTCACCTTTTCAACGAAATCCAGGACGGGTTTTTCAAGTTCAGTACCTTTCACCATTTTGGGGACCGCGGGGTGCTCGGGGGCAATGATGACAAAAGTCTGCGCCCTGAATGTTTGGGGGACGGAATCGTATGCTTCGAACTCCATATCCAAACCTTTCACCTTCATCTTAAAGTTGAGCCCCTCGCTCCTCCCGATCCAGTTTTCCTGGGCTATCAGGGTACTTTCAGGCCAATTGATTTTTTTAAGGCCGGTGAGCAGGCCATCTGTCTTTCGTCCTTCACGCACGGTATCTTCAATAAAGTCCGTGATCTTGAAAAACCATTGGGAAAGATATTTCTGGACGACCTTATTGTTGCAACGTTCGCAAGTCCCATCAACCACCTGCTCGTTAGCCAGGACGGTTTTACAGCTTTCGCACCAATTGACGGGAGCTTCTTTTTTGTAAGCGAGGCCGTTTTTGTAGAGAAAAAGGAAGAACCATTGTGTCCATTTGTAGTATTCCGGCGATGAGGTGTTCACTTCGCGGTCCCAATCGTAACTGAAACCGATGGCCTGGATCTGCTGGCGGAAACGGATAATGGAGTCATCGGTGGTTTTTTTGGGATGGATCTTGGTTTTGATGGCGTAATTTTCCGCGGGCAGGCCGAATGCGTCCCAACCCATAGGGTGTATCACATTCCACCCCTTCATGCGCATGTGCCTGGAAACGATATCCGTGGCCGTATAGCCTTCGGGATGGCCCACGTGCAGGCCCGCGCCGGAGGGATACGGGAACATGTCGAGAACGTAATATTTCGGCTTCTTTTTATCAACAATAGCCCAAAAGGTTTTGTTTTTGTGCCAGTACTTTTGCCAGCGGGGCTCTATTTTTGAAGGGTCATACATAAACTCTTGCAGTTACAGGCACCACTATATCAAATCCGCCTTATTCTTGGTACTTGCTATATTTTATAAATTATGTTATAATATAATTATCACATCAAGAAATATATAAATAAAACAAAATGAGTGAAATAGCAAGAAACCAAAAAAACACTGATAAGCCTTCCGGGGATAATGCCGAAAGCATTGTGGGCCAGATCCGTTCTTTCTTAACCGGGGCACGGGAACAAAGGAATGTTGTTTTTCTCACAGACAATCGCATCCGTGCCCAACGCCGGAAAATCAAGGGTCTGGGGGAAAATAACTTGAAAGATAACCCGAACTAAGCGTAATCCGATTTTTGGCCTTCCGACTCTTCTGCCATCTCACCCAGGACGAGTTCTGATTGCCGTTTTAAGCTGGAGGCCTCTTGTATTAAACACCGGGTTCCTTCAATAACAAATTCAATTTTTATTAGAGGGGATTTTACCTCGTCAAATCTTCTGGCACCCTCCGGCCCCATTTTTCGGGCAAAACTCAAAACATTAGGGCCCAGTTCTAAGCTCAGATGATCCATAGTGTGGTTGGCAAGGTCGACCATGTCGTCTTTGACTGCTCCGGGGGAATATTCGGCCCTTAAGGTTTCAAAAATCATACCCAAATCTTCTACCTCACGCTGGTACAGAGCCGAATCCGTGAGGTGCCTTTTTGCGGCCGCTTTTGGGTTCCTGCCGATAAAAGCATCCACTAAATTAGTCGTTCGCTTAGCCATAATCTCTGGCATTCTCTCTTCTTCCTGTAAATCATGTATTTTGGCTACACGATATTTGTGCTTGTTCGCTTCCATCATTTGGATTGAAGCGTCTTCCAAATCCTGGGCGACTTTTTCATTGCATCGCTCCCTTTGGATAAGATAACCCAATCCCATTTCTTCAACGCCCGCAATCACCCGCGCGTTAATGGCCAACAGTTTGGCAAGGTAAGCGGCCAATTCGTTGCAATATTCCGGTCCCAACAGGCGTCTGGCTTCATCGAGGATAACGATGGCGTTCCTGCTCAAAGGCATACGGCTTTCGGAAATCTCCTTGAAATTTTTGAGGGTTTGTTCAAAATGCCGGATTGCTCCCAGTAAATTCTGCCGGTGCCCACTTGATTCCTGTAACTTTCCCTCCAAGGGGATCTCTTCGTCCATATAAGCGGAATGGCCTTCATGCCTATCTAAAAACTGACCCATCTGTTTTTCAAGGGGGCCTGTTTTCCTTTGGGGGCCTGCTTCAAAATTTTCCCATGATGGCGGTGCAACGGGACTGCGCATCGGTTTATTTTTGTTTTAGGGGACAACATTAAATTACGCAAAATAGTTTACAACATTATGCTTACCTTTGCAAAAAAGTTTTCGTTTATTCCTTTTTGATTTCCGCCCCTTCCTTGATGGATTCCAGGAGTTCTTTAACCACATCTTTGCCACCCAGTCCAAAGGCGAGACCGCCGGCTACCGCAAGCATCGAAACGAAGCCGATGAAAAGTGTGCGGACGAGAATTTCGGCGATGTTGAGCTGGGCAAGGGCGGCAAGCACCGCGAAGGCCAGGACCGTGTATTTGGCGGCAAGCCCCAAGGCTTCGGCCGTCTTCTCCTTGGCAAAGGTAAGCGAGGTGGAGATGATCAGTTGCATCGTGTTGCCGATGCGGATGCCGACCAGCATGATGAAAACCGCGATGATCACTTGCGGCACGTAGCTTATCACCTTATCCAAAAATTCCGCTACTTGCGTCATGCGGGCGACTTTGGTGGCTTGGATGAAAAAGAGGAAAATGAGGTAGCCTTTCACGGATTTTGCCGCAAGCTGGGCCGTGGTCATGTTCGTTTTCGTGCGTTCCAGGAAAGCCTTAAGGCCCAATTTTTCCGAAACCCATTCCAGCTTAAGCTTAACGCTCGCTTTAATGATCGCGCGTGCCGCCATCTCCGCCAAAATCCAGCCGAACAGGAAAAGCGCGAGGGCACCCAAATAGTAGGGAGCCTGAGTGACGAAAAGCTGGTATTGTTCCTGTATCCCTTTGGTAACGTCTCCGGCGATTTGGAGCAGGAGCTGTTGCATGGTTGGTGTTTATTTCTATCTTATTTATTATACCAAAAAAAGGCTTATTTTACAAGGAAATGGGGCGAATGATGGGTTTCGAACCCATGACCTTCGGAGCCACAATCCGACGCTCTAACCAACTGAGCTACATTCGCCATATGCGGGAAAAGTTTATAATCTATCTCCAAAAAAGGCAAGAAGGCAATTTGACAGAAAGCGTAAGATAAGAGTAACTTTGTGCCTTGTGCCCTGACTTTTGTGGCGCCCGAAAGCGCTCCCAAAATCGGGCATGATCATGATTTTTAACAAGTTAGGGATAATTACATTGATATAGTTTCATTGGTCAAAAACCAGTACGAGACGAACTGTGAAAGGAGGAAAAAGAAAGTCTCGGGAAGCTGTGAAGTGAAGTGAAGCAAGCTAAACAACGAACAAGAAAGAAAGAGGTGCCCCATGAGTAGATGCTATGAAGGCGTTCCAAAGGCCGACCTGCAACGGATGCTCGAGGAAATCGGAGACGAGCTTGCGCTGATCGCGCAGGAAGAGGAAGCAGCCGCAAGTGCCGCCGCTGAGCCGCTACCGCAACCGGCTATCGCTCCGGCGGTCATCGCTCTTCCGGAGGGACCGGTGACTGCCGAACCGCCGACCGACGAAGGGCCGACCGACGAAGGGCCGACCAAGGAGATGCCGGTACCGACCGATGCGCCGCCGGCCGAAGCACCACCTGCGGAACCCTCTCCGGCGGTTATCACCCCCGAGGCGCCCGCTGCCAACACGACGCCCGACGCGACGCAGCCGGATGAGACAGGCGAGAAGAAGGACCAGTAGATATGCAACGATTCGATTGCGCGGCCCCCCAAACTGGAGGACGGGGGGCCGCGCTTCATTTTTATCCCTAACTTGTACATCAAAAAGGTACTTTATTGCCAGCCAGCGCTGCGCGATAAAGTCCAACAAGTTGGGGATAGTCATCGACTATCCCTTTTTTGCGATGCCAAAAACCCGCGCTTAAAAGGCGGGTTTTCCCTGATCCAGCATCGTATAACTCACTTCACCGCCGCAGAATTGGTGAACGAGATTTTTCAATTCGGCTGTGGCCGCTTCGACTTCCTGCCTTGTCACCGGAGGAAGCCCTTCAATGACCAGGATACAATTCTTGGTTTCTTCTGTAAGTTTTGTCCTGTCCGCTTCGCGCCAGTTCCAGCGACGGCAAATGGTGGAAGTGTCATCCTTGTAAATCACTTCCCCCGCGTGCGGCGGCCGCGGTTCTTTATCGCCCAAAAGCAAAACCGGAGCTTCGTTCTCACCCGCAAATGTGAGCGCGAGATCGCCCTGCATCTTAGCCACATCTTCGCCGCCAACAGGCAGCATGTGCTTGAGGGAAACAAGGTTATAGATATCCACAAGCTTATTGATAGGCCTCAAATTGACGCCCCGCAGAACCAGGCCATACAAACTTTCAACGGAAGACTTGCCCTCCTTCGGCTTTGCTCCGAAAGCGGCATAGGCTTTTCTCCAAACATCGATTTTCGGATCCTGCGACAGGGTTTCCGCGTTATATTTCGCCCTAATCCCTGCTTCCATGGCCCGCAACCGTTTTTGGATTTCTTCCGCAGTACCCGTGTTGTCGACATTCTTTGCGATAACAACACCGACGGTTAAGCCCGGGAACTTTTCAAAAATTTGAGGGGAGATGTGGAAATTCATGGGAGTGGATTACTGCAAGATCACTTTACCACAAACAAAAACCCGCGTTAAAAAGGCGAAGCGCGACAAAATAGGCGCCTATTAATTTATTGTCTGATGCATGCTATCCCGAAGTCGCCTGATGGTCTTATTTGGCGGTTCTTCAGCCGCTTGATCTACTCTGTCCTGCAAATGCTTCAAATCTACCGGCGGAACGATGGGCTTTCTTGTAAGCGCGCATTCTATCGGGCCATGCTCTTCTTTGGGGCGTGCTGCGTCTGTTGAAGGAGCAACAAGGTCAATCCCTTTAATTTCTTTTTCCGGTTTTGCGCTTGGCATTGCTAAGGAGGTTAAACAGTGTTTTATTATACTAATCTTTTATATTTTGTCAATGCCATTAAAGAAACCGCGCTTAAAAGGTCTTTTATACCGCAAATTGAAACGCCCGCACCTCTGATTCCAGCCGATCCGCTAATAGGTCTTCTTCGATGGCCAGTTCGTATTGGGTTTGCAGGTTGAGCCAAAATTCAGCGGAATTGCCGAAAAACTTCGCGAGCCTAAGCGCGGTATCGGCAGTAACGGCGCGCTTGCCGTGAGTTATTTCGTTGATGCGCCTTGGCGGCACGCTGATATCCTTGGCCAAGCGGTATTCGCTGATGCCGTACGGCTTTAAAAATTCCTCTTTAAGGACTTCGCCAGGATGGATGGGTTTGAGTTTTTTACGTGTCATGTCCACATGATAACGCGTCGCGTTATTAATGTAAAGGCCCGGCTCCTCATATACCGCGTTTTAAGCCATCTCCAAAAGTGTTCGCTTTATATACCAATTCTTGCTGTTTAAGCGAACTTGTTTATTGGAGTTCGCATAAACGACCAATTTCTGTCGCTAAGGCGAACAGTTTCGTAAGGCACTTACTATGCATAGAGTAACTCCCGGCGCATAGCAGATTTCAAAAACCCGCGCTTAAAAGGCTGTGTTTATCGATCCAAGTACCCCCCCACCTGCAAATCCCATAGCTTTTTGTAGAGGCTGGTTTCCTGATGGACCAGGTCGGCGTGAGTGCCTTCTTCCACGAGGCGGCCGTTCTGGAGTGCCATAATCCTGTCCATCCGCATGATGGTGGAAAGGCGGTGGGCGATGATGAGGGTCGTCTTTTCCTTCATCAGGTTCAGCAGGGCTTCCTGGATCATCGCCTCAGAATGGGAATCCAGGCTGCTTGTCGCCTCATCCAGGATGAGGATGGGCGCGTTGGCCAGGATGGCGCGGGCAATGGCGACGCGCTGGCGTTCGCCGCCGGAAAGCTTGATGCCGCGCTCCCCCACATAGGTTTTGTACTTCTGGGGAAATTTCATGATGAACTCGTGGCAATGGGCCAGTTTGGCGGCGGCCATCACTTCTTCATCTGGAGCGTCACGGCGGCCGTAGCGGATGTTTTCCATCAGCGTGCGGTGGAAGAGGATGGGATCCTGAGGCACAAAACTGATCTGCGACCTCAGGCTTTCCTGGGTGACTTTTTTGACATCCTGCCCGTCAATCAGTATTTGGCCTTTTTGGATATCGAAGAGCCGGAGGAGCAGTTTTGTGACTGTTGATTTGCCGCCGCCCGAGGGACCGATGAGGGCGACCTTTTCGCCGGACTTGATTTTGAAGCTTAAATCATCGATCACCTCATTGCCCTTGCCGTAGGCAAAGCGGACATTTTTGAATTCGATCTTGCCTCCGACAATGCGGATGGGTTTGGCTTTGGCAAGGTCACGGACTTTGTGGGGGGTATCGAGGATTTCCATCATCTCTTCGGCATTGGCCGAATATTCGTATAACTGCCGGACGACGCGCCCGAAATTCCACAAACGACCGAACAAGTCTATGAGGTAAGCCTGGATCCACACGAAATCGCCGACGGTGAGGATGCCTTTTTTCCAAAGGAGGATGGCGAAATAAAAGATGGCAATCTCCATAAAAATCATCAGGAAAGTCTGCACCGCTTCGGCAATGTTGTTGAGGTTCCACGAGAACCGGCTTTTTTTACACCAATCCTCGGTAAGCCCCATGAACCTGTTGAATTCATATGGGAGCCCCGAAAAAAGCTTGATGTTGCCGTTGTTCGTGATGGTGTCGGCCAATCCGCCTGATATTTTGGTCTCCGCGACGGAACTCCGTATATCGTACTTGAGTTTGTAAACCGCGAAAGCGTAATTCAGCGCCATGAAGATAATCGTCCACACGAGCATGACAACGCCAATGAGGGGATGAAGCCAGTAGAGGACGGCAAAAATCGCGACCACTTTTAAAGCGGTTGGAAGAAGATCCCAGCAAATTCTGTCCGCCATCCCCTCGAAGGACCGCACGAACCGGTTGACCTGCTTCACCAGGGAACCCGCGAAATTGCCGGTGAAGAAATCATAGGAATGCCGGTGCAGGTAATCGAAACATTCATTGTATAGATTGGCCATGACGCGGGTTTGGAAGAAGGAATTCACGAAAGTGGCCAGCCTCCAAAACACCCATGCCGCCCCGTGGAAAGCCAAGATGAGAAGAAGCAGGGTGACAAGCTTGTTGGTAACGAGTTCCTGGTTACCGCCGGAAGTTAAAGCATCGAAGAATTTTTTGTAGAAATAGGGTACGGCCAGTTCCAGCAATACGCCTGCAGTTAACGAGAGGAGGAGGACAGCGGCAAGCGTTTTGTAGCGCTTAACATGCTTCCAGTAAAACAATAATGTCTGTTTGGTTCGGACTTGCATAACTTGTGGAGGGTTGGCGTTTTTATAACGGTAAAAATGCCCATTTGTTACAAAGAATTATTGATAGGCTTTTATAATACAATATTTCTAGAAGAAGTCAATCATTTAATTTCCACCTTCCCCCCTTCCGTATTCGCGCCGATATCGGACTGGCCCAGAACTTTAAATGTGGCGGGCGGATGGTAATAAGAACCGGAAAGGCCGGCCTGGACGAGGTAATCGATGGTATAAACTCCCGCGGGCAGGTTTTCCGCGTAAAGGAGGAGTTTGTCTTTTTGCACAGAGCGATCGTTAAAGTTCCAAATGGGATTATCCAAAAAGGTAAAACCTTGGCGCTTGGCCATTTCTTCCTGTTGGTACTGCGAAGAGAGACTTCTGATGCTAACGCCTACGGCAAGCGGAAGGATGCCGGCGGGCATCGGTTCGGTAATGAAGGCGCGCGTAATATCTTGTGGCAAAACAAGCGTCAGACTGCCCGCGTAAACTTCGCCGGCTTTCATTTCGGTTACGGGCTCCTTGCAATCCGTGTCCTCCAGGCGGCAGTAGAGGCGGCTTAAGACGGCGCCGTTTTCCTGTGCCACAAAATCTGAAATTTCCCCCAGTAGCCAGCCTAAGGGGCTTGGCAAGGAACCGCCGTCGCCAAACCACCGAAGCGTAAGCGGATAAGTGGGATTGAGTTCGCTCTTGAGGCGTTCCACATAAGGCTGGATGCTTTTTTGCCCCGCGTCAACAAGCTTTTCCATCGCGATAAGTAACAGCAGGCGACCATAAGGCGTTGCTTCTTCCCTGGTATTGAAAAGTTCGATGGAAGCGGCAGTATCGTATTGGCCGTAATCACCAAGCGCCCACAACATCACGATTTTCTCGTCGGCGGAAAGATTCTTGTCCGCCATTTTCCCAATAAGGTAACGGGCGGTTTTTTCCAAAGTTTCATCGGGGACAGCATCACCTTTTTGTTTGGCAAAATTAAGCGCGTACAAAGCGTAAGAGGAAAGGGTGGAATCGCTTGCGGCCGCCCCTTTCCAATAAAAATATCCTCCGTCTTCCCTTTGCAATTCCCGCAACTTGGCGGCGGCTTCCCTGATTTGCCTTTCAGGATCGCCCATTACTGCAGCATCGGGGGGGCGCTTGATCTGGAGTGCTGTATTTGCGGCATCATCGCGCGATTTAAGATTAACCGTAACCTGTCCACGGTTTTCCGTGGCGGGAATTTCGGCCTGCCATAAAACTTGAATGGATTGGCCCGCCTTTACGGCAAAATCTTTTTTCGGCCCTTCGGGAAAAACCAATCCTTCGGCCGTGATTTCCAATCGGCTTCCAATATCTTTTCCCGACGTGTTGGTAATGAGGGCGCCCAAAGTGATTTTGTCGCCCGGCAAGGCATTGGCGGGAATGATGGGAGTGATGAGAGCGCGGCTATCCACGGGCAAGGCAATTTGTTTCTGCCCGAAACGATTGGAGTTTTCGGTCGCGGCGGCACTCACTTCCCATCCGGCATACGTGGACGGAAGATCGAATTCAACTTCGGCGCGCCCGCCCTTGTCGGTTGCAATGACGGGATTGAAATAAGCGGAAAGGGAGGATAATTCTATGGCATCGACGGCGTTTTCGGATATTGTAGCCGGCGCGCCCGCAATATCTTTCGGCTCAAGGCTTGTGGCCGTCGTAACCTGCAAAGGGCGAATTCCGAGGAAATAATCGAGAATGCCCGGCTCTTGGGATTTCTGCGTGACGCTAAGCGCCACTGCGGCCGGCACATCCACGTTTTTGTAATCGTAGGTGTGGATTTTAACTTTCACCTTTTGCCCGGGCTGTGGCGCGAGCGGATCAAAAGACAAATCCACTTTGATTTCCTGCTCCCTGCGGCTGATGCGAAGAGAAGTGACGGACTGCTTCCATGTAAAGAGCGCGCCGGATGTTTCCTGTGTTTTTGTATCCCCTTCAAGGAGTGATTTTATCTCCCTTTCTTCCTGCTCCTCATCTTTCGGATGAGAAGCGTAGGATTGAATGAGCTGCGCCTTAACATAAACATTCGGCACCATGTTGTCATCCACCAAAACTTCGACAGGCGTAAGGGGCGACATCAGAGAAACGACTTGATAAGCCAGTATTCCCGCGCGCTCGAAGGTGACAAGCAGGGTGGCCGGTTTTTCCTGGGAAACATCGGGGGCTACCGCGAGGAAGCGGGCTTTCCCGCCCACGTACGCGATGGACTGGTCCGGAACAAACATAAAATCACGCACGTTCACCTCCCCTTCGGGGGTGATGAGGAAAAGCTGTTTTTCAGCCACAACCTCGTTGCCGTCCGCATCCTGGCTCTGGGCACGCAGAAGATAAATGCCACCGGGCATATCGCGCGTGGCCGGCACGGAAACTTCCACGGGCTCTTTGGCACTCAAAAATGTTTTGGAAAACCATTCTTTCCTTTGGGAAACCAAAGACAATTTTATTTTTTTTCCCTCCATGATTTCACCATCGTAGCTTGTGGCGACAATGGAGGTTTCCAGATTTTCGTCGGGGCGCATAAGAAGACGTTTGGCATTGATACCGATGTAATAGGCGCCGGGATGGACGCGGAAATTCAAAGCGACAAAAGCCGTTTCTTCATTAAAATCCCGTGCCGCCACATTCAGCCTGTATTCGTAACCGGCCTCAAGGAATTTTCCTTCTCCATTGGTAAGGCTAAACCGCGCCCGGCCATTCGCATCAAAAGTCGTTTCGCCTTTCGCCACAAGCAATTCCTGGCGATTATCCTGTACACCCGTTACCCCGTAACTGTAACCCGATTCGGTTTCGCTGCCGAACGAAAACGGCTTCCGGTAGAGTTGCCATTCGCCAGTGATGTGCGCCGCGGGCAGGCCATAAGGATAGCGGGCAATAAGATCAACCATGGGTACTTCTCCCGCTTTGTAATTTTTCTTCACGTTTGCCCAATCCAGGCTGAAAGGCGGTTCACCACCAATAATGTTAAAAGAGGTACTCCCTAATTCCGTTCCATCGGATATCGCGCTAAGGCGGTAAGCCCCGGGTTTAAGTTCCTCGGAAAGAGGCATTATCCCATCAAACGACCCGTCGCGCCGAAAGGGCACCGTAAGGCGAGTGGCCTCGCTGCCTTCCTCATCTTCCAAAACAACATCCGCCTGCACTATTTTCGGCAGCGAAAGTTCCGCGTCGTTATCAATCCTCACCACTCCTTTGAAATCGAGGTTTTCGCCTGCCCGCGCGGAGGAACGGCTGAGAAAAAAATAGACACGAGGCTCGAGAAGAGCGAACCCTTCGCCAAAGTCCGTATCCGCGGAATATGACCAATACTGCCCCGCTATCGCCCATCGGCTTTCTTTTTCCAATTCCTTTTTGCCAATCACATAAATGCCTTCGCCAAATTCGCTGGCCATCTTATAAATCCCGTCACCGTCGGTAACGCCTTTTCCTATTTCCTCGCCTTCATGGGAAAGGAAAGCGAGCTCCATGCGCGCAACGGGAGCGCCGGTTTTAAGGTCAACCGCCCACACCAACGCTTCACTGCCGGATTTCTTCAAAACAAGGGCCGTATCGGAAACGGCAAACATTTTGTGAATGCTCGCCTCTTCCACGCCCTTGGCCGTAACAGAGGTGAAATAAAGCCCTTTTTCCCATTCCGTTTTTTCAAAGAGGGACGAGAAATCAAGGTCGGTTTCCTGGGATTCCTTGGAAGAAAGCGGTACTGTTTTGGTTTGCAAGGTGCACGGGGCGCCATCGCCTTTCCAGACGAAGAACGCGCTTGCAGTTACGGGGCAATAACCGATTTCCAAAGCGTCCGCCTTGTCGCTTTTCACCCTGAACCGCGGAGCATCCCCGATCATCACGAACTCCCAATCCTTCCCGTCCGACCATGAAAGGCCAGCGGAGGATACAGGTTGGCTGCCCTCAGCGGATGGTTGCGCTTTCACCTTGAATTTCAGTTCAGCCCTTTCCGTGATTCCCAGTGAAAATTCGTTTTTATCCCCTTGTACCACAAACCGGTATTCCTGACCGGGACGGTAGGGGAAAGTAGGTGTGAAAATGAGACTTGTTTTATCCTGTCTGCCATCGGCATCGAGCGCGTAGGTGGCTTCCATATTAAAGAAGCCGTCGTTTTTCGGGTGTTTTTCGGCATCCACGTCGTTGGAGGGGAAAAGCTGGATGTTTTTTCCCGGCTGTACGGCCCCAAGTTCCACGGGCTGGTTGAAACGGACGGTGATGGGAGGGGGCGTTATTTCGATGATACGGGACTTTGGGGTTTCCAAATAAAAGACTTCCTCTTTTTCCGTGGCGCCGCCATCGCGCGCCACGATTCCCGCCAGAACCGTGAGCTTATAGCGCGTGCTCATGACCCAAGCTTTTGGGATGAACTGGAAAGCGCTTTCGCCCAAACGGCGGTATCGCCCTTCCATAGGCGGATCGATGGCAAGGGCGGCGCCTTCAGCAATTTCCATGGGCCTGTTGAACATGACGGTGACAGGCTGGCTTGGCCCAACAATGGGCACTTGCGATTCCGGAAGGCGCGGTGAAATGAATTGGACGAAGGGCGCGCCGGTGACCAAAAAAGAAAGTTCGGCATCCTCGCCCAAGGGTTTCCTATACAAGCTTTTCGCGGAAGCGCCAACGGTTATTCTGAATTCCTGTCCTATCTTCAACGGATTTTCAGGATAAAACTCCAAGGTGTGCCCGTTTGGCCATGTAAAACCGCCCTTAAGTTCCGGTTCGGCACTGAAAGCCTTTTCAACGCTTTCTTTATTCATCCGTTGGGTAAAGTGGAGCGTGACGGGCGCCTTGAAAGTGACTTTTAAGACTTCGCCCGTAAGTTCCGCCCCTACAACACGCGGCGCGGGAATCATTTGGTACCCAAAAACCGCGAAGGCGATGAGCCCAAGAAAAAGCGCCGTAAAACGGTAACGCCTAAGGTGATGCAAAACAGAATGGAAACTCATCTTTGTCACTCATGATTGAGTAGGCTGATTGTACCACAAAAAACCTTAAAAATTTATAATTAGCTTTCTATAATGTATTTAAAAGTAGTCAATCCTATTCATTTGACGAAAACTTCAAAAAGAGGGAAAGTAACACCCTTTTTATTCTTAACCGACAAATAACATGTACAAGCGATCCTTACTTATATTCTTTACGGTCGTACTTTTAATGGCACCGGTTGCCTTCGCGCTGGATGTGGCACCCGATACAGGGACAGTCATCGTCAAGGTGATGGATTCCCAGGGCCAAAACGTGGGCGGCAACTGGTACTTGTACCAAGGCAGGGGCGACAAGGGGCTGATACTCCGAAACGGCACCAAGGGTGAGACGTTTTTCATGCCTGTCGGATATTATTTCTTCGTGGCGCAACGCGCCCCGGGAAAATACGACACGCGCCGGCTCCTTAGTACCAACCCCCAGGAGCTAAAGCTTGGGGAAACGATCACTTTTGAAGCGCAGTATTTTACAACCCAAGCCGAAATGGACGCGTATCTTGCGGCCGGAACACAAACGGCGGCCACAACTCCCGTCCCCGTCGTGGAACCTCAACCTGTTGTCACCGTGGAACCGGTCGATACAACCCCCGTTGTTCCTGCCGCACCAACCGAGCCTTCTCCCCCTCCCGCCCCTGCTCACCAGACGATCAGGGCGCACTATGTGTACGCGCCCACTTTTGAAACCGCTCCCCGAAATTCTTCCCCCGCGCCGGCGCCGGCTCCTGAAGCCGCCCCCGCAACGCCTGTGGTCTATCAATTGGCCGCTACCGGCCCCGCTTCCACTTTCTTCCTGCTTATCCTGATTTCGATTGCCGGCGGAATGGCGTTTACGATGCGAAAGAAGAACATCGGTTAATAAACTGACTTTTATTTGCGGAAAAAAAGCCCCGCCTTGGCGGGGTTTTTTGTATAGAAACCAAAAAATCATTTGACTTTTTTTGAGATATTGGTACAATTTCTTTTAATACCAATTAATCAACCAAGACCCATGGCGGATCTTCCTCTTTACTTAACGTACGACGACGTCCTTTTGCTTCCCCAGTATTCGGAGATA
>Ga0315284_10005056_pt1 | contig 18751 bp, 27 predicted proteins | sample YL17G09_16_MG_FD_203696 | JGI IMG/M metagenome (GOLD analysis project Ga0315284, IMG submission 203696) | Sediment microbial communities from Yellowstone Lake, YNP, Wyoming, USA - YL17G09_16 | ecosystem: Environmental > Aquatic > Freshwater > Lake > Sediment | place: USA: Wyoming | collected... | reverse complement strand
ACCCCTTCTTGGCCGCCATGACGTAGGCGGGCGGGACCGGATCGGGGATCCCCGGCGATTTGGGCTTTTCCTCAACCACTAAAACCCATCCTCTTGGACCAGCCTGGATTCATCCGCAACCTGTACTTCCGCGCGGTCCCTCAGGACCTCCCTATAGACCTGAGCGGCCATCCTGGCGTCATCGAGCGCCCTGTGGGTCTGGAGCATGGGGATATCGAAATACTTCGCGGCCTCCTGCAGATTGGGCCACTTCGTGTTGCCGTCCGGGAATTTCTTGAGGCAGCCGGCCTCGTTCATGATCTTCTGCGCGGCCCGCATGACGCACTCCCCCCAGCTGCGGGACGACAGGGACCACGGGCTCCGCGCGAGAAACCATAGGTCGAAGTCGTTGTTGAAGGCGTGGTATTGCGCCTGGGGCCAGCGGCCCAGGAAAGCCCTGAGAGCCTTCGCGGCCTCCTCGGACGGCGGGGCCCCGCGGATCTCGTCAATGGAAATCTTGTTTACCTCAAGGGCTTCCGGGGAGGCCTGGGCGATCGCCTCCTCCCCGGGATTGGCCTGAGTACGGAACTCGCTGACGATCATGAGAGATTCGTCGGTGACGACGGCCGCGACCTCGATGACGTGCGCGGCGTAGGATTTGATCCCGGTCGTCTCCACATCCAGGAAAATCCGGACATTTCCTTTTAGCACTTGAATCTCCAGATCCAGCCCACTGAAGTATACACGATGTTTCTTACTCCCTCCAGCCGGATCGCCGACTTAACGTAGTCTGCGATCCGGTTTTTTAAGCGCCCTTTTTCTTCTCCTCAGCCATGAGACCCGCCAGGCGCTTCTTCATGGCTTCCCGTGCGTATGGGCCCTCGTAGCGTTTGATCTCGTCCCTGTTTCGGAACACCACGGTCGTCGGAAACACGTCGACCTCGCAGGCCTCCGTGATCACGGGGTTTTCCGTGGCTTCGAGGGCGAAGAATTCCGCTTCCCCCTTCAGGGCCTCGGCGGTCGCGAAGAACTCCGAAGTGTAGTGCTTGCACGGAAGCGATTGGCACCGCAGGAAAGCCACGACCACGAAGCCCTTGGAGGCCACGAGGCGATCTTCTAGGATCAGATCGTTTATCCAGTGCATCGCTCTCCCCAGGGCCACGCCCCAACTACAATTCCGCGATCTCGCGGGATTTCTTGCAGAGATCGTCGATCTGCTTGTCGATCTCCTCCCGAATGACCATGAGGATTCCGACGAGCTCCTTGTGCATCGCCAGGGCGGCCATCCGGTTGATTTCGTTGACCATGGAGTTGAGACGCGGTTCCGGATCCCTTTCGCAGACAACGTCGGAACATCCGTCCTCGATGAGTTCCCTCAAGGCCTCCCGGTCGAGGATCGCGGCCATCTCCGTCTTGACCTCTCGCCTGAGGATGTTCCGGTCCTCCTTGGTGAGCTGGCGGTGTTCCTGGGCCTTCGCGACGAAACAGAGGGAGCAATAGAACGCCGCCCCCATCTCGAAACCCTTCGAAGAAGGAAATGGCTTTCCGCACTTCGAACATGTCTTATCGGCGCTCATTTCTTTGCGATTTTCTTCGCGATTTCCTTCGCGTACTGAGATAGGTCCATCAGAAAACCCTTCTCTTTGGCCAATATGGCTACCTCTTCCCAGGAAATGGTCAAGCAGAACATCCCTTCGTCCTTGAAATATCCCCGTAGGTCGATCCCGAGTTGGCAAATCTGGGCCTCTCCGAACGGCTTTCCGCCGGACGCGGCAAACTTTGCCTTCGTCCACTCCGCCAAGGTTTTCGTGTTGATCTTCATTATTTTTTAGTATGCCCACCCGGCGTCTTCCACTTTCGAAGCGCCTCTTCGAGGCGCTGCATGACGTTCTTCGGGAACCTCCCGAAGAGCGTCAGGTTGATCCACGTCAGGGCATCGCGGACATCCTGGAGATTGCCGATCTGGTTCTCCAGGTCCCCGACCGTGACGGCTATGGATTCGAGACCTTCCAAAAGGTAGCTCATGATGAACGCCGCGCGCTGCTCTTTGGTGAGCCGCTCCCACAGAGTCAGTATATGTCCTCGGATCTTCGCGATCGGCTTCGTCATCGTGACTTCGCCGCATTCCTTCAGTTTTCGGACATCGATACCGAAATTCACGGCGTCGATGGGCCTGAAGAAGGACGAATCGACCAGGTAGGCGAGCCAATACAAACGCTCCGCCTCCTCGCGCATCAGTTTCCCCCGAAGCATGGGTCTCCTTTATTTTATTGAAACTGAAAACCCTGCATTCCTTGCCAGCCCTGCCAGCCTTGCCGTACTACTAGAGCGTCTTGTCGATCACGGCGGCCTGCGGGGCCCTGCGGGTCGCGATGATGGCCGCCTCGCGGTCCTCGCTCTTCTCGAAGATCTCGCTCGTGGCGAGGACCTGATGGCTCGCTGTCTTGAGGCGGAAGAAGTGCTTCCCGTTTTCGCCCTTGAGTTCGATCGCACTCTTGGACGGCACGCTCTCCTTGACGATTCGGATGGCGGCGAAGGCATCCGCCTTGGCCGGGAAGGACTTGCTCGTGATGAGGATCTTGCCGTCGTTGATCAGTCGCCACAGGTATACGTGATTGGCCCCGATCTGGACCTCAAACCTGGGGGTGATCTTTCGGGCCTCCGGGGGCTTGGGCGCCTTCGGCGCCTTCGGGGCCTTCTCTACCACCGCTACCGCCTTCTTCGCCACCACTTCCGCGTGCGCGCTCTTTTCCTCGACCATGGCTTCTCCTATAAAAATTCGATTCCACCGTTCCCTGACAGCACGGCTCGCGGCCGGATTCTAACCGACTTCCCCTATCCCCCTCGCTGTACCTCTGTTCCCTTTCTCGGGTCGAGGCCCTCGCGACCTGGTCGGGGCCTTCCAGGGTAGGCATCGCTAGTTCTGTGCCGGGCCAGCGATTCTTGTCTCCACAGGGAGGACGGGTCTTGCCGTCACACAGCCCGAAATCTCGTCGGGTCCGCATAACCCCTACTTTCCCTTATGCCCATGGGTGTCGCCGCCGGAGCCTGGCGGCGGGAAGCCTGTTTCGGCGGCCCCCTCCCCTAGCGTGTCTCACCACGCCGCGCGAGCCGTGTTGTCAAGGAGCGATTTTCAGAAGTATACCCCGTTTATTCACCCTAATCAAGATACTTTGGGGGTGCATTTCGCGTGCCGGGCGATGAAATCGCGGATAACGTGGATCGCCTGGTTGGCCAGGATCGGCATCTCCATGGTCTCCCGCACACCGCAGGTGCGGCAGATTAAGTACGGTCCGGGCAGCATTACGACATGCAGCATCCGGATAGGCAGGATCTTCGTCGTATCTCCGGATTTCGGCTCATCGGCCACGATCGCGCTTCTCCTTCGGCTTCTTTACCGGAGCGGCCGGGGCCGGCGGCTTCGAAGGCGCGGAAACGATGGAGTTTATGTGTTCCCTGAGATTATCGAATTGCCGGTTCAGGTCCTGGAGCTGACGGGCGAATCGTTCATGCTCGAGCTTGATGAGAATCTCGTTGTGTTTCCAGGGCGTACGGATCAGACGTTGCCGGTCCAGGAGTCCCTTGCGCTCCATTCGAACCGGCAGTGGCCGTCCGGCTGGCATTCTCGGCAGAACATTTTTCTGCACACCGGACACCTGTCGACTCCGTCTCCCCCGTGACATCGGCAGACCTGCATCCTTAGGTCCGCTTCGTTCCGGGTTAGAATCCATATGGCCCATACGACGCCCCCCAAGACCAAAAGAAGTATCGCCACGGGATAAGTATACGCGGTTTATTGTGGAGGGTCAAGGGGCATCGGACTTTAATCCAACGTAGAGTGTCTTATCGCATCGAAAAAGGCCTTTTGGGAATCGAGGTATCCCACGGCCATAGCGAGATCGGCTTTCTTTTTCAAGGGCGAGCGGGACCTCCCAAGACGCTTTATGGCCTTGGCGTGCGCCCGGCGGAACCGAATGGCCGCTGAGACGGTCGGATCCACGGGGATCGACAGGAACGCGTCCACCGCCTGGAAAAGAAGGGCCTGAGCTTCGTCGTACTTCCTTAGGGCCTGGACGCGTTCAGTGCTCATGCCGGGCGGCTTCGAGGGATTTTCTTCGAGCCTGTTATGAGCGTCCATATATCCAGCCGCCGCGGCGAAGATGCTCTCCTGGCCCATTGGGACCTTCACGTTTTCCCTCTTGAAGGTTTTGGACCAGTTGCATCTGACGCAACTCCACTCGTCGGGGTGCAAAGGTGAGGGAGAGCGCCTGAAGTATGACTTCTCGTTGCAGTAGCCGCACCAGTCTTTCCGGTCGGACTCCCGAAGAGACACTGGTTTTTGTATGATTTCTGGAGCCGGTAGCTCGGCCGGGCGCTTCGGCTTGTACGGGGAATTCCGCTTCTTCAGATACGGACCGTTCGCGAAGGGTCTGGGCGGAAGGCCCGACCAGGATGCATTGTGGAAAATTCCTCCGCGTCCAGGAGGATGGATCGTGCTCACTTCGGCGCCTCCGCCGGCTTGGCCGGCGTGGCGGCGAAAACCTCGTCGGTGACCTGGGAATCCGGGAAGAACTTGAATATTTTTAGTATGGACGGCATCGTCTCCGGGGTCACCTTGGCCAGCTCTTTAATGCTGATCACGCCCTTTTGGCCGACGTCGACCTTGCCGATATCCGGAATGTCCACGATGAGGCTGAGCCCTGTTTCGTCCCATTCTTCGGCCCTCATCATCATCGCTACGCCGTATTCGCCCTCTTCGAGCATCCGGCCGTCCTGGAGGGCCAGGTCGACCCATTGCGCCTTCGCTTTGCAGAATTTGGTCTTGGGGCCACAGGCGCATTCTGTCGATTTCCACCCTTCGGCGCATCGTTCTTTGGTACGCCAGAAATTCCCGAGGACTTTACAGCCCTTCAATAGACGCTCTTTAATTTCCACCATCCAGCCACCAGTCCTTCGTTTCAAATCCTTCCTTCTGAGGAGTGTGGAGCCACGCCAGGACGCCGAATATAAAGACGACCGTTCCACAGAGAAGCAACCAGACCATTTTAGTATTCCCCCTGACAGCCCGCGTAATAATCGCACCAATCTTTCTTGCACAGCCATGTATCGGTCACGGGAATGTAGGCGTCGGCCTGTACCATCTGCCAGACCGCCGCGGCGACCTTGACGAAATATTCCCTATGTTTCGCCGTGATCACGAATTCGCACCGCTCGACATACGGCTCCGTGGCCCGCACGAGGAAGATCTTCTGGCACCGGAGGTTTTCCTCCCCCACGATCGGATAGGCCCATAGGCTGTACGCGGCGAACTGGAGCCACGTCCGCTTCGCGCGGTCCCCCACCTTGTTCTCCGTCGTCTTCCAGTCCCCCAGGAGTCCCGAATCGTCCAGGAAATCGGCGTACCCGATGAGCTTGAATGGACCCATGGCGCTCTGCATTTCCAGATCGATCTTGTATTCGATAACCGGTTCGGCGCCGAGCATCCAAGGCTTGAGGGTCGGTAGCACTTTTTCGCAGGCCAACCTGACGAGGGGTCGATAGCCGGCCTTCGCTTTCTCCAGGGGATCCTTGGCATCCCAATCCCAACCGAGGAAGTCTTCCTTGGCTTCTTCCTCGGCGGTCTTCGCGGTCCACGTGGGCTCGTACTTGTCGTCGAGATCCTTCCAGTCCGGATATTTCCCAGTCCTGGCGCGCTCCCTCATGGCGAATTCCAGGATCTCGTGGATCACGTTTCCGGAAAGGAACCTTCCGGAAGATACCTGCGGAATCCGGTCGATGTACTGGAACTTGAAGGCCATCGGGCAGAGGAGGGCTTTTTCGATCTTGCTGACCGACAGGTTCCACAGCTTCTTTTCGTTCGCCTCAAATTGCATCGGGAATTCCTAGAAAAAGCTCTCGTCCTTAGGGGGCTCCGACGGGGGAGGCGGCGGCGTCTCCTGTGGTGCAGCGGGTGGAGTTCCCCAAAGAATCTTGCCCGACGCGATTTCCGTGATGAGGGTCTTATCGTCGGAAATCTTGTTTTGGCCCTTGAAGACGCCCTGGAGGATCCGTCCGTATTTGGTCAGGTCCTCTTCACTGAGGTCGCTGATCCGATCGGTCCCGGAGAGGGCCTTCATGAACTGGCGCGCGAGGATGGGGTCTGTGGTGCCGAAGGCCTTCTTGAGAACGATTTCGAATTTCTGGACCAGGGAGTCCTTTGACTGCGCCTTCGGGGCGGCCGGGGCGGTAGCGGGCTGGGTCGGAGCCTTGGCCTGCACGGGCGCGCTGGGTTCCTTCTTCGGTGGCGTCGCGTCCTGAACCGTAGGTGGCTGGGGTGCCGCCTGAGCCGGGAGCGTCTGGGCCGCCGGTGGAGTTTCCTTGGGCGGCTGAGGATTCTGAGGCGCTGTCAATGCCTGAGTGGGGGCTTTGAGTGCGGCCTGGACCTGCTTAGTCCCGGATCCGGGCGGGCGACCGGGTCCGCGACCGCCCTTGACTTCTAAGGCCTTTACGATAAGTTTCTTCACGACGTCCGTTGGGATCAGGGCTTGCTTGCCGTTCCGAAGCGCCTTACTTAAACATTTTTCAAAATGAAATGGGTCCTCTACGATCTCTTCTCCGATGCAGACGCCGTTCTCGTACTTCTTCTTTTTCATCATGGACCACTGGCGCTTGATCCCAAATGTGCTGTCGAGCGGAGTTTCGCGCTTTGTCTCCGGGTCGATCGCGACGCGCTGCACAGTAACCACGGTGACGATGTACTGGGGATTGATGGGATCCTGGATGATCTCGGGACGCCCCACGACGCGGATGCATTCGCCCTGCTTCGCGTACTCCCGGCAAGCCCAGTTGGTCCCTGCGTAGGAAAGGCCGATCACGGGCTCTCCGTTCTCGGTACGCATCCCCTTCATCTCGTAGATGAATTTGTCGGTGACGCGCCCGGCGATTTCCTGGACGATGAGCTCCTCGTCGGCCAGCTCGATCGCTTCGAAAGACTCGTGCTCCACGACGGCAAGGCGGCGCTCTTCAACTTCGGCCATAGTTTCGACCTTTCAGAAATCAGGAAGACATAGTATACACGGTTTACTTTCGTTCCACGAGGTCCTTCTTTGCGTACTTCTCCGCGTACGGCCAGATTTGCATACGTTCCAGTTGGGCGATCATCCGGTCCCCGCTGACTGACATGGGGCCGCGGCATTCCCTTGAAACTGGATCAGCCAGGCAGTACGTGCTGTAACGGCGGAGGGCAAGCTCCTTGCTGTTGACTGGACGCACACGGCAGAATCTGAGCGCACGCTGGACTTGAGAATCCGGGCGCGACCCTCTTCCGTTGGAAGGATACTTCGACACGTCGATGCCGAAGGATGCAAGAACTCGTTTCCGCCGGCGGAACGGCACGTTTAGGATCACGCCCATCTCGTCGACGACCGGATACCAGTAGTTCCTGATGTAGTTCTTCGCCCTGTTAATCCTGCCGTTCTGACGATTTAATTCCCCACGGATTTGATTGATGCACCTGTGGTTCGCCTTGGACATCGCAGGATCCCTGTGGTGCGCGAGGACAAGCTTGGTCCCCGGCGTGCCCAGCGCGAGGTTCTCTGGTTTGTCGTTGAGTCGATCTCCGTCCAGGTGGACGACGATTTTCCCGGCCGATATGGGCCCTCTGTGATTTTCCCACCACCACCGGGCGTAGAGGATCCAGCGCCGGCTTGGGGGTCCGTCCTTTCGGATCTTGACGTATCGCACCAGGCGCGCGCGACCATTGCCCGCACGCTGCCGGATCACGACCGTCCCGACCACCATGACGTCCTTCCTGCAATGGCGGGTAGCCGCTATCCTCACGGCGCCACAGGGGTCTGGTCTGTCCACGCTTGAATCCTATCCTATCCGAGTGTCTTAATAGGTCTCGCTAAAAAAACTCGTTCGTTTCGCCCCCCGGCTCCTCCGCCGGTACTTCAGAGGCCTTCGCCTCCCCTTGGCCGGGCCCGCCCAGGAACTGAACGTGCTTGGCTTCGATGATGACCTTGGAGCGCGGCCCGCCGCCGTCCTTGGCTTCCCAGCGCTCCTGCTTGATGCGCCCTTCCACGAGGATGAGCCGGCCCTTCTTAAGGTAACGGCAGACGTCCTCGGCGGTCTTTTCCCAGGCCTTGATCTCGACGAACGAGACGTCGTCCTTCTGGGAGCCGTCGTCGATCCGCGTTCTGCGGTTGATTCCGATCGTGAACGCCGTCACGGACTTCCCATCGGCCGTGTGCTTGAGTTCCGGGTCCCGCGTGAGGTTGCCTACGACGAAGATCTTGTTTAGCATTATCATGTTTAGGGTCCTTTCTGATCGAGGATTTCCGCGGCCACCCCGGTCCTGTAGCCCTCCCTGAGGGCCTTACACCCGGCCTGAAGCTTTTTCAGTCGATAGGAGTACATGTGCAGTTGAGGCGATCCCATCCCCGGGGTCGTCACCAGGTCGCCGAGGATTACGCAGAGAGCCTCTACGGCCTTTAAGGCGTCATTCGGTTCTGACACGGCGCGCCTCCTTAGGGACGGGATAGCTGTAACGGCCTTCGGCCCAGTCCACGGTTCTCTCCGCGCAGATCTCAAGGTCTCCCTGCGTCCGGGTCGACGCGACATAGGCTAGGCGGTGTTCGGAGTCCTGGTCATCGAAGCAGCGCATGCCCATCTCCGAAAACACAACCACCCCAGGGGCTTGGCGGCCCTTGCTCCCGTGGATCGTCGTAATGGTTGGGATCTGCGTGCCGTTCAGGCTGTAGCCGTTGTTGACAACGCGGGAGTAGTATTCTAGATCGTCCGCGTGCTTGAAGACACGGTAGTCCCTCCGGCGGATCGTGTCCACCCCCTGCTCTGTGAGGATTTTCGCCTTCGTGAGGTCATTGAGGCTAACGTCCCCTTTGATATAGCCTTCCTGGAGGCGCTTCTTGGCCCCATGGACGACCAGGCGGGTCGTGTGGGAATGCCCGACGGCCGTGGGGAGGACGCTTGGCATGAGTTCGTCGACGAGCCTCGATATGGCTCCAGCCGCCACCGGTTGCCCGTTCGCGAGGTCGTTGAGCGTGTTGAATCCGAGGATCCGCATCTCTGCGCCGAGGGGGTCACGTCCGCGTTCGCATCGGAATGGCATCCCAGCCATGATGTATGCCTGGCCCAGCGCCTGGCAGCCCATGACGTGCCGATGGAGGATGAGCATCTCGGCGACCGTTGGCTGAAACTGCCCGGACATGTGTATCCTGTGGTTCCGGCCGGCCGCACCCTTTAGATCCACAATCACCCCGTCTAGGGCCCGGCCGATGATGTGTTTGGAGAATTCCACGATCTCCTGGCCGAACCTGTGGGTCCTACGCAGGACGATCCTGTGGTCGGCCTTCCTGGCGCGCGCCATAAAGAGTCCTGGGTCGGCCCCGGCGAACCGATAGATCGACTGGTTAGGGTCCCCGCACAGCCAGGCCTCCGCATTCGGAAACAACCGGTCGCAGATGCTGAACAGGATCGGCGCGTTGTCTTGGAGTTCGTCGACCACGAGGTAGTTGACCCCTTCTAAGGGTTCCATCTCCGTGAGGGCGAACTTCAGCATATCCGTAAAATCGACCAGGCCGTTCGCTGTTTTGAATTCTTCGTATCTGGCCACGAAGGCCTTGTAAACCTCTTCCTCGATGAACCCAAGACTCTGAAGGGCGGCCTGAGGAAGCGCAAATTTGGCCGCCTCCATTTCCTCAGCTGTCCTGGCGACGATTCGCGCGAGGGTATACGCGGTCAGGCAGTCGTCCCACTCGGTCCTGCCGTGCTTCTCGAGGCCCTGGTAGACCTCGGAAAGATCCTCGAACTGGCCCACGGAGAAGGTCCCATCGAAGGAACTCCACTGAGCGAAGCTCTTCATGTCGGGCGTCGTGATGACCCTGAGGTCCTTGTGGGCCTTCCGCAATCCGCGGTAGGCCAGACTGTGGATGGTCCGGAAGTAGGGCAGCTTCTCACCCCACTCTTCCGGAAGGGAGCCGTCCATGATCCGTTTCGCGGCCTCCCTAGCGGCGGCCCGTGTGAAGGCCAGGTAGGCCACTTCGTCCGGGCCGGCGCCCCGTTCGAACCAGCCCTGGGTGACCGTGATAGCCGACGAGGTTTTCCCTGTCCCCGGCGGACCTAAGATTATAATTGTTTTAGGCACCTTAAAACCACCCTCTCAGAAAATCCCTTACTATACGCGACCCCCACCCCCCCCTGTTACCGATGTTACTTTGTGATGTCACAGTGGGGGGGGTCGATTGTGTGCCAAAAACATGAAAACCAAGCACTTACAACGGCCTCCTAAAAATGTTACCGTGTTACCGTGTTACCCTACCCCCACCCCCCCTCCGACAAATTTAAAATTTTCTTTAGGGGGGGGGTGGGGGTCGCGTATAGTAAGGGATTTTGGCATTAGGAATTATCCGGGAATAACTCGGGGTCATTTTCCTTCGTTTTTTCGCTTATTTGGGGTTTTGGAGCCGGGGAGCCATTTCCCCCACCCATTTCTCTCATCCAGACCTTGTACGTCCTCGTCCCTATCCTTTTGGTCTTGGTCTCGAAATTCAGCCGTTTCAGGGTGTCGAATATCATCCTGTTGTCCAAGCGCTCCCCGACGTCCTTCATGAAGACCTTGAAGGCGTTGAACCTAAAATAAGTGTTTTTTTCATCGTAGCCTGGGAATGACCTTAGAACACCCACGTCGGGTTCCTCCCTAGCCTCGCCCAGGAACTCCTCCAGCGCGGCCTCTATGGCGCCCTCCGGGCGTGCCTCCGGCGGGGTGGATTTGACCTCGATAGAGGAATCCGCAATCATCCTCTTCCACCGGAATTGGGTGATGTCCTTGAGCATGTAGTGGGTCTGCTCGTAGAAGGCCGCCTGGAAAAGGTTGAACGCGATGAAGTTCGTGGTCTCGCAGGTCGCCTCAAGATCACGGCCGTCATCCACGATGAGGGTCACCGACCACCGGGCGGGCCGGCTGTCGAACTTGATGATGGGGGGCTGGATGTTGAAGTCCGGCTCCGGACCCGGGTTCTCATAGTTGCCGTCCGCGGGGGGCTTGGGGATCAGTTTCTTGATCTTTTCGAGGGCCTTCTTGAAGCGTTCGCGGGTGTGCTCCGGGAGTGGGTCGAAGGCCTTGATGAGTGAGGGGGCACCAGTTAGGTTCTCTCCCTTCGCCTTCCTCTGGTATGTGTCGTCGACGGTTTTTGAGGCTCTTTCGTGGTCACCGCCGCCCTTCTTGCATGCTCCCACGACGATCGACTTCGTAACCTGGTGGGCGATCCCGGCGTGAGCCAGCATTCCGGCCAGGTGGAGGGTCATCTTGCCCTCCTCGTACCAGTTCTCGCCCATGGCCTGGATGATCTTGTCGCGGTCCTCGTCCGGGATCTCCAAATCCACGGGCGTGGCCGGAGCTTGCGCCGTGGCGGGTGCGGCCGGGGCCGGCGACACGGTGGGCCGAGGCGGATTGACCAGGTCGGCGAACTCGTCCACGGTGTACCTGACCTCTGGATGCCACGACACGAACCTGGACCCAGGCTGACCCGGGGCCCTGAAGAGGCCATCGAAATCGCAGTGGCTGGCCTGGAGACCCATCTTCTGAAGGATGGGGTCCGTGTGGGTGTCGTCCAGATTGGTCCCCAACAACAGCCTGCTTGGGATGGTGCGATTGGCCGCCCACACCAGATCGAAATCGTTGACCGAAAGGACCTCCTTGAGGAACCAGAAGATGTGGAGGATGCCCTTCACCTCGATCCCTGCGGAGGGCCGGGCGGGGAACCTCTTGAGGGCTTCAACGGCGCGCTCGAATGGAACGATCGCCAGATTGATCGTGTTCCAGAAGGTCGTCACGGCCTTGATGGAGCTCCGGGATCCGGAGGCCTCGTTGTGGATTCCGAAGCCGAGGTAACCGGTCTCTTCTTGAACCCATGAATCGAGCGCGTCGATCTCTTCCGGCCACCGGAACGAAATCGAGTCCCCAGATCCGTTCGTCTTGATCAACCGTGCATACGCATGACCGTTCTCGATACCCTGCCAGAGGGCCTTTAGGAAGTCTTTTGAGTCGGGCATCCCTTCCTCTCTACATCCAGCTCAGGCATATATGCTTCCAGGATCTCCGTGATCGCGGCCGCGCGCGCCGCAACAGCATGTGGAAAAGTCTGGACCAGGAACTCGTAGAACAGGCGCCGACCCGTGACCGCGTCGCCGCTGACGAATTTCCGGTACGAATCCGTCACGGCCAAGATGCGGTTCGAAGCCTCTTCGTCATGGGCCAGATCGCACGTTGCCCTGACGAGCTCCAGGGCCGAGTCGAGCGACAGGCCGGCGTGGGCGCACCAGCCTCCGACGTGCAGGGCTATGTAGTGCCTGTTTCCCGGAATCCACACGGGGGCCAGGAGTTGAGCGCATCCGCGGATCCGGTCCGGCGCGATAGATCCCTCGGGAGAGGTCCGCGGCGTATGAGGCGTGTTTGCGAACAGGTCTCGGGCCTTGGGTCTGACGAACTGGAACCGATCGAACGAATAACGATTGGCTGGCCGCCACCAAGAGACTTCGCACCGCGGCTTGGGGTCCGGGTAGGCTGCTTTGATGTTGAGCGTTCCCGGGACCCTAAGAATTCGATCGGCATTCTGCGGCCCGGTCTGAGCCCCGAGGGCCAGGAGGATGCCTCGGTTGGTCTCCTCGAGATCGCCGAGGCGACTGGCGTAAACTGGTTCCTTCAGGAACCAGTAGACGTGGACCCCGCCCCCGCTCCGAACGCACGCGGAGGGCGTAACGGGAAAGATCTGGATCTTCTGGAGCGCCAGTTCGCGAGGGACGTCCTTGAAGTCCACGTCAGCAAAGACGCTGGTCACACAGCCGACGTCGCTCTTCTTCCCGCCGCCGATCACGTTGCGGAGGCCGACCCCGTAGTAGACGTGCAGCTTGCCGTCGAGGTCGTGGCAGTGCCGGGCACAGGCGTCGATCTCTCGGGGCCACGCGAACCAGCGGCGAGCCTGGGATTCTACGGCGCGGCCTTCAGGGGTTCCGTATCGGGGGTCGCTGCTTTCCAGCAGGGGACGAATCTCTACGAAACCTGCACCGACGCCCTCGTACAGCCCTCGGAAGAAGGCAACCGGCATATGCTATTCCATGCCGAGGACCCCGAACCCCCTGGGCCGTACCGCCATGCCGTGGTGCAAATCAATGCGCTGAGAACGCAGAGACAGGCATCAGCGGCACGGCCCGGGAGATTCGGACGTCATATTCCAAGAAGGATTTCTCCTGCGTTCTCAGCGAACCAAAGTCTACCCCAAGGCCGGGGCTAGTCAAGCGGAATCGGTGTTTTGGTGTTCAAAAAGTCGTAGTGTGTCGGACGTACGTGTCCCACAAGTAATAGGGGGCAAAAAACAGGGCTACGGCCGGATCTTGAGGAACTTCTCGAATCGCCTTTCCAGCTCTTCCGTCCACGCTTCTGGATCTCTCGACTGGACGGCGCTTTTAAGGTAGTGCGCAAAAGATCCCATGATCCGGATGAGATCGTGGGTACGCTCGCTTTGCCGAGAGTATTCTTCGTCGGAAATTTCCAAGCTCTTTTTAAGTATGATTTCCGTCTCGATAGCCAGGAGATCGATCGAGGTCTGCATCGTGTCGACGAGTTCCTCGACGGTTGGTTTTTCCGAAAATCCCCTGGGCAGGCGAGAACCCATTTGCGTTTTCGGGACCCCCTCCAGGAGGCCCTCAAGGAGAAGGACCGTATCGTCCAGGATGAAGTAAGAATCACGGAGGGCCGCGCGAGCTAGGGCCGGAGCGTCGTTGAACCGAAGGAACATGGCGATGCATTTCTGGACGTGGAAGTTTGTGTTGATCGCCCTGGGGATCAATGCCACCGGGAAGTTCCTATAGTCTTTGCCCACATTCACATTGTATGAGACGGGGAAGCGCAGAGCAAGGCCGGCTTGACTTTGTATGAATTGGCGGGTATCACAAGGGCGTGGGTGTAAAGGACTGGCGACCCGGTGGAGAGTCCTCTTACTCAATACCTATTCCGCCAGGGCCCTGGCGGAGACGGGGAGAGATCCAGTACAAGGTCATCGCGAACCTCGGGGATAGGCACCCCATCGATTACGGCGGCTTCATCGTTTATGTTCTGCGCTCCAAGGGGCAGGACTACCTGGAAGCAGAGTTCTGGCATGAGCCCGAGACCGAACGCTCGAAGTACGTGGTCTATTCTTTCGGCATCGCGGACAACGTACTGGAAGATCTCGATTGGGTGGACAACTGGGAAGAAGTGGCAGAGACCAGCGGCGCGGAGCTTGGAGATCTCAGGAAGATGGCCTTCTCAGAGGACCCCCTGGAACGAGCGAACGTCTACAGGATGGTCGCTGAATACCACGGATGGGATAATCTTGACAGTTATCCTCCGGCAATAACCCGAAGAGAACTGGAAAGACGCTGGCCTCAGTATGCCTGATACGAAACGCGAACCTTTCCTAAAGACCCTCAGCGAGAACGTCAACGTCCAGTACGGCTGGAAGGATGCCCACGCCATCGTGCAGGTCAGGCTCCCGATCCCGCTCCGGCCGTGGTACAAGGTGGAGATCCCGGCCGATGCGATCCTGAAGTTCAAGACCAACTTCGACGACGCCTACGTTTACGGCTCGCGCCCGGAATCCGAGCGGACCATGAAGGAGCCACTCCAGTTCGAGGCCCGGTCGGATTGCCGCGGTCGGTACGGCTACCGGGACGCTCACGTGGAGCTCGGCGTCAAGCGGCTCTTCGTGTGGATCTGGCTGGACTTTCCGTTTGACGAATTCGTCCTGGCCAAGAAGGCCATGGATGAGGCCTACCTGTGGGCTCAGCTCCCAGATGACGTCCGAGACCTACAGGGAAGCGGCTAGAGCTTCCTCGCCAGGACGTCATAGGCCCCCGGGGTATCGTACGTAATTCCTTTACGGTCCTTTTCGAAGAAGGAGTCCAGGATTTCAATGGGCCACGCCTTCGCGGCTTCGTGGAAATCCTTGGCCGGGACGATGGCCCAGGGTTCTGGTGCGTGGTGAAGGTTGCCTTCCGCCCCGAAACAAATCAGGATGAGCCCGCCTTTCCGGATCCACTGAAGATTGTGTTCGAACCCTTGCCTCCATATCGGGTCGTGTTCGAAGACCGACAGGTAGACCAGGGTATCGAATTCCCCGGGCAGGAATTTCGTGTTCTTCGCCTCGGAGACGACGTCCACGCACTTCCCGGCGCACTGATCCACGCCGACGTAGCGCTTCGCGTCCTGGAAGTAGTCCCGGGCGGTGCCGTTCACGTTATAGGCGCCGATTTCGAGGACCTGGGCGCCCGTGAAATTCTCCGGGTACTTCTGGCGCAGTGATTTCAGCCAGTCTCTGTTTCCTACATGCACGTCTGCCTCCTTAGGCGATCGCCTCGATGGCCGGAATGGTGAACTTTGTGATGCACTCTTCCGTGGTGAAAACCGACAGGTCCTTGTGCATTGCCTTCGCGATGTCTACAAGAGGTTCCTTGAGGGCTTTTTCGACCGCATCCACGAATTCGTCCGGATTTTCCTTTTGGGCGTGGGGGAGCGTCAGGTAGTGCTTCCCTGGAATGGCCGGCCAGGCATCCCGGTCTTCCGTGACGAGAGCGGCCGATGTGGCCACGGCCGACCAGAGCCTCATGTCGGCGAAAGCCCGCTCTTCTGAATGGCCAATGTAGAGCATGGCCTTGCAGAAATCGAAGGCGTCGTTCCGGGCCCGGCCAAATGCGGTGATGTTCAGAAACCGGTTCCCCAGCCGGCGCTGCAGGGCGGGGAGGATCCATTCCCGGCGGCCTACGTTGACTCCGCAGAATCCAACGTCGTAGGTCTTCGCGCGGGTCCAATCCGGGGATCCCATGATCTCCGGATTGTAGCCGAGGGGAGTGAGCGCTGATCGCCTGGCCAAAGGCGCCCAGAAATCCCGGACTGTAGGGGTCCCGCCCAGGAAAAGGTCTGGTTCCTGGGCCCGGGTCATGTAGTATTCCAGCCACTTGCGCTGTTCTGGGACCATATTCCGGGGATCTCCGACGGATTCCACGTATTGAAAGATGAATTTGGCCCGCCGGCCCGGGGGGACTACCCATGGGATATTGCACAGGAAGATGACCGCGAGGTCCGGATCGTCCCACTCAGGCTTTTCTGGGGTCCAGTAGTAGTAGTCGTGCCTTATAGTGATGCCGCTCAGGCGCGCCGCGGCCCGTTCGTAGCAGAATCGGACTTCATCGAAGATCCAGTTGGGCGGGAAGACGTACGTGATGCGGAAGCGCCTGTTTCCCACAGAGGTATCATATACCCCGTTTATATGAAAAATCCAGGAATTCAGGTCCGCGCAGATTCCAGATGATCTACCCGGATAAGCCGCGGTATTTCCGGCCTTTCCCCGGCATGTCCACGCCAGGAATCCTTGCACGGCCCCGTGGGCCGTGGTATAGTTTCCAGGACGAGAGCGCGAGGTACTATTGGCTAAAAAAAGAGGACCCAAGAAGCCGACGTTCCCTCCTCAGGGGTTCTGGCTATCCCAAAAGGGTGAAGTCGTTCCGGTTCGGATTCACGCCGAAGCCCTCATCATGATGCCTGGCCTGTTTGGGTTGGACCAGGCACCTCACGGCAAGGACGAGATCAACGCCGCCATGGGGAAGGTGATCAGGGACGGCTGGATCCGCGGCCGTATGCTTTCCCCGGGGGACATGAGCTTCCAGATTTGGGAAGCTGATCGAGATTCGGTGGGATCCATCTACGATTTTCTTTTATTAAATTACGGAGGGATCTCCCTTGTCACCGTAGAGACGGTCGAACCTCGCGGATGGTGGCAATTCAGCCTAGAAGAATTCCTGGAAAAGGCTTACCCTCAAGGATGGCGGCTTGGCCATCAAATCGGCGCCAGGCCGGAGGAGGAGTAAAATTGCGTTCTGATCCTTTCGGGCGCGCCCGGCTCTGGAACGTCCATGCCCGCCGGCCTCGTTTGGGCCAGGCTGAAGCCCCCGAGGTCATAACCTCCGAGATGATCGCCGGGGCCGTCCCGAACAGGCTCTCTGAAATTTCAGTGAAGACCATCCTGGCCCGCCACAGGCTTCAATACCGGATGTTTTCTAATTCAACTGGACAGGCTTGGGCGGATGAGGTTTCGACCGACACGACCTGGATGGCTCCGGCGAATGCGTGGACCGACGCCTACAAACAGGCTTATCTCTTCAAGGGATGGACGGAAGGGGATTTCAAGGCCCTGGCCGCCGTGGCCAACGATCCCACCGAGGATGAGCTCGAAGATCTTGCCCTGATCGACGGGTTCTTCAAGGGTTCCCAGGCTTACATTTCAGGATCGACCATAACCACAAGCAGCAGCGCGTTGGGGATCGGGAACAAGACCATATCGCTCCTGCAACCATGCAGTGGAGTACCGGCTACCTCTCCTGTTTCCCAGGAATACACGTCCTGGCTCCAGAAATACTCCAAGAATCCCTTTTTCTGCGAAACCCCCCAGGACATTCCGAAGCCGAGGACCATGGCTTTCCATAGAGATCTCCTGGATTATTTCGGGATCGATCCGGAATTGCCGTGGGAAGAGGTCAAACCCATCATCCTCCGAGCCATCGCGATGCTCGAAGCCCTAGTGGATTATCCGTTCCCGTCCCCGATCGACATCCGGCCTCAATACTGGTACGAGTCGATCAAGTCCGACATGAACAAGTTCATTCGACAGGACATCATTATCACAAAACCCCTAGCGCGCATGTGGATCACGCTCTCTCTCGTCAACGAAGGCCCGGCCGGCATACCGGCTCTTACCGCCTGGATCATTCACGACCTCGAAAAAGAGGCGCGCGACCAGAAGCGCATAAGGATTATCCAAATGGTGGGCATGGGAGCGACGTTCGCGATCTTTACGGCCGGTCTTGGGTACGCCTTGACTCCGATCCTCGCCCCGGTCGTCGCCGCAGGAGTCCCGATCACGGCGGATGCAGTCGCCAGCGCGGTCATGAGCGGAGTCCAAAAGGTTCTTTCGGCAGAAGAAAAAAAGAATGTAGCCGAGACCATGGACAAGGTCGGCCAGATGTACGAAGCGGATAATGCAGCCTTTGCGAAGGAAGCCTACGCGGTGCGGGACACCTTCAATTATATGGGCGAGGCCATGTCCGACCTGACCGACGAGCAGAAGGCGGCGATCGAGGAAAGCAAGACGACGCCGGAATACGGCGCCGCAGAAGTCGGCGAGCAATACGACGTCGAACCTTCGAACTGGCCGCTCCAGAAAAAACTGCTGATCGGAGGCGGAATCGCCGCGGCCGGCGTTGCGGCCGTGCTCGCGGTCGTCTTTTTGAGGGGGTAAAAAATGGGCCGATCCGGGAACGGCAGCGGGCACCGCCTCATCGATTCGATCAGGACAGCCAAAAAGAATCTGGAATCCTTCCGGATCAAGATGTCCGGGAGCGTCGCCTTCACCTGCGCCTGTTGCGGGCTGACCTGGAGCCGCAAGAAGCTGGGTGGGGTCTACAACTACGAGCCCACGGCAGCCCTATCGAGTCGCGTGGTCGGACCGGCGGCCTACGCGGTCTGCGACAAGTGCAAGGCCAGCCTGTCCACCAGCCAGATCCACCAGAAAGTCACAAAATATCTCGCAGGCCAGGGCCTCTTTAAGTAGGGGGAATTCCATGCCTACCGTGTGGCATACCGATATCGTCGTCAGCAACCAGGGCATGAATGTCAAGGTCAAGCCGTCCAAGAAGAGGTGCTACCGGGTCTCGATCACGCCGGACGTTCCTGGGAAGGCGGCGC
>Ga0315284_10005055_pt1 | contig 18753 bp, 20 predicted proteins | sample YL17G09_16_MG_FD_203696 | JGI IMG/M metagenome (GOLD analysis project Ga0315284, IMG submission 203696) | Sediment microbial communities from Yellowstone Lake, YNP, Wyoming, USA - YL17G09_16 | ecosystem: Environmental > Aquatic > Freshwater > Lake > Sediment | place: USA: Wyoming | collected... | reverse complement strand
TTTCATTAAAACACCAACATTTGAGTTTGAGTTTATCACATTTAAGACAAATAATCGGTATAAGTACCCCTTCATACGTCCAACGACTCACTAATTCATCATATGTGACGAAACCTGTCCTTACTATTCTATTCTCATTATAAATAAAAGTAGGGATAGACTGTTCCGTTTTTGTTTGCGGTTCCATCATCCTTTTACAAACAAAAATGAAACTACCTTTTCGTTTTTATGGGTTAATAATTAAATTTGACTAATCTAAAATACTTGAATTAATGGGTAACAAAAATCATAAATATAAAATCATCGAAAAAAATATTCCTTTGGTTGAGGAATATATAAAACTCAATCACGAAGAGTGGAACAAAATTGACTTTGAGTGGATATACCCTTACCCTACAACTTATAATCATCTGAACTGGGACAGACTCGAGTGTCATCAAGAAGTTTTTGATGACCAAACATTCGATGTTTATGAAAGAGACACAGGTACTCAGCCAACAAAAGTGTTTCACTATTGGAACGGGAACAAAGTGAGAGGAAACATAGAACATGTTTTAAATTTTATAACGATGAAAGTTGGACTTACTCACAATTGGACCCCAATATTTACTCTTGGTAAATTTATCCATAAAACCGATAAAGGAGATTATATTTGGTATCAAAGATACGAACCTACGCAACCTTTTGTCGACGCGAGAAACTTGATCGGTATCTATAATATCAAGAAATTTAAACCTGATGAGTTACCCGATGAATTAAAGTCCCACGAAGTTGTTTTGATTTCTCTCAGATCTGTGCCACCCGATATTCTACCTATCAAAATACCTAAAGGAGAACCTCAAATTATTTGGCATGGTGCGTATTTGCTTATAAGCGACGGTGATTATACTCGCGTGCATAAATTTGATTCTGAAGACGAGGGAGGATGGTTATTTCAACCTCTGACAAATTTCGCTTTTCCAAAATATGTTCAGGAAGAAGCTGTTTTAACTACAAAATACATAAGGGATCATTATGATGATAAGCTCACAATATAAGTCTAATAATTTAATCTTGCCAACTGGTCATAATCGGTACCCAACACGTTAACGACAACATAAACAATGTAATGCAGCTCAATGTTATACCCGTCGTATAATTCTTTAAAGTTTCCTATCGATCTCAATACTTCAAACCCGTTATTGAGGCTACTATCATCCTTAACAAAACAAAATTTTGGGTTTTTAGATGTTAGATCTTCATATCTTATGATAAGTATACCACCTTTCCCAACAGATTTACAATATTTTTTTATCGATTCCCTACTTTCTTTTAATTCATCCCATTTGGTCTTAATCAGATCTTGAATTTGGGTTTTATCCATTTTCGTAAAAATGAAAATTAAAATAATGTAATAAATACTTTATATCGACTTATGGAAAACAATAATTTACTTTTTGCTCCTGTCAAAAGAAAAGTTTCAAATGGTTTTCATGCGACACCAGCAAAGATTACCGAGATGAATGACATGTTTAATAAAAAAATGGATGAAGCTACTGAAAAGGATGGAGTAACTTCTGCAATTCTTGCTCAACCTACACAAACTAACAAACCAAAATTTAAGACATGCACTAGACGATTACAAAGAGGTAACCGAAAAGGTGAACAATGTTTAAGAGCCGCTCATAAATATGGTATGTGTCCCTATCATTTGGGAGTTTGGAAAAGAAACAATCCGTTTTTAAAACATCCTTAAAAAGGAATTATTTTGATGATTTTAGGCTTTTGCCTAAAATCTTATTACTTTCATATGAGAATCTTTTTAAAATCCTTATGGCATCCATCCTCCTACTAAACCTCCACTACACTCTACGCCTTTCATTTTTACGCAATCTTTCATGCAATCTGAATGGTTAGAAAAAGGGCAATATCTTTCTTGACACCATGTAATCATTTCATTTATGCAATACGCACTTTCCAAGTACTCAGAATCCCAATGTGGCCCTCCTTTCCCTCCACCATGTCGCTGATGTTCTTCAGTTGATAAGTCTGGGACTCCATTTTTAATTCTGCTTTTAGCAATCTCAGCACATTTATCTGTACATAACCATTGAAATTGGCCAGGATAACTGTCGCCAGTTTTTTCTCGCACGCAATCACTCGTGCATTTTGCATAAAATTTATTCTGAGGGGCTAACATACCCAAAGTTATACTATATTTTTCATGAGTTTTTTTAGGTGATACAAAATACACAAAAACTACGAGTAATATGATAGCGGCCGCTAAATATATGTAATTATCGTGCATGTCAATCTTATTAAACTATAAGATATTTATTTTAGGCGCAATGTCTAAAATAAATTTGATGGTTGTATATTTTTTTGTAGTTTAAAAATACGCGGTGATTGTATACAAATCATGGAAACTTATCCTATTGACGAAAGTACCATTTATAACTCTGAATATATTGGAGTTACTAAAATTGGTACATTTTATGTTGGTACAGATATTCCACCCGTAATTGTTATAAATTTAAGTACTAGAGCCGATAGGAAAGAAAAAACTATAGAAACTATGAAGGAAGCAAAAGTACCTTTTATGTTTTTTACGGCAACGCCCCATACCGATCCTACTAGAGGGTGTTTGGAATCACACATAAATGTAGTTAAATGGGCTCAAGAAAAAGGTCACAAATGTGTTTGTATTTTTGAGGATGATTTTATTATAAACCATCCATTATGGAATGTACCACTTTTTCCAGAAGATTGGAGTATGGTTTACCTTGGTGGACTATGCACATATGTTAAAAAATGGGACCCCGTTTTAGACCCCGCGAGTAGAAATTCCGCATCTTTTTACGAAAATGTATGGATCAAAGGAACTTTTTATTGCGATCATGCTTACTTTGTCAGAGACACAATGTACCAAAAAATAATTGACGAAGGATGGGCGTACGATAGAGAACTCGATAGATTTTACACATCAGAAATACACGATAAACCTGAATATGATGTATATATGACATACGTTCAGTATGTCACACAATACGAAAGTTGGAGCGACATAGATAACAAAAATAAATGGTCAAATTTTAATTGGCCTAAACCAGGCGAAATGTTTTACGTGCCTTAATTTGAAGAATAAGAAATATTTGTTGATCAATCAACAAATAAGAATGGATTCAATAATTATTGAGGAAAAATAGTTTGTACCCAAGTTTGGGCAGTTGGAGCGCCATTAGGGTGGTATTGCCACACCATCATACCTGCATTCCAACTAAAGTCATTATATGCTTGATTAATCCAATTACGCCATTGAAGAGGGATATTGGGTAGACTTGCGGGAAATCCTGTATCTGTTGTAATGTTTTGTAAATATGCTCCTAACACGATTTTATTTAATGGTATCGGAGTGCTAAATGTGTGTATTTCTTCGATGGCTGATAATGGAAAATCTGGAGGACCTACTTTAAAAATAGTTGTGTAAGAATTGAATTGAGCTGTTTGATTATAATATTGGACTAAAAGAATGTCGATATCCGGATTATTCGCGTAAACTTGGTAGTAACCATTACTTCCTCCTGGTTGTACCCACGCAGGGCATAGATAAGGAACTTGAGGCGCGTGCGTAATAATTTTGCTCGGGCCAAGTATAGTCCTAGAAGTCGTTCCCAATGTCTGAAACCAAGAAAGTAATTGAGCTGAATTTTTTCCAGGCACGATAAAATTTTGTTGTATATTTTCCAAATCCCAATCGACACCGTCTAAAAGTTGAGCTAAAGCAACGTTACACGCCTGAGTTGCGACTGTAGCAGGGTTTAAATTATAAACAGTCGCCTCAGTCGCTCCTCCTGCAGAAAGTATTATTTTAGCGCCCAAAGTATGAGCTGTATCCATTATAAAAATTTTAGTTGTCCCTGGTAAGAGAGTCCATTTGTCTAAAGCACTAAATGGGTCGGGAAGGCCTGTACTTGGTAACCAAAATGCTAGAACTATTAAATTGAACCCAAAATACAATGCGTTTAATATTTGTACATCTATAGTTTGGTCATTGTCATAACCCATGTATACGGCTTTCCAAACAAATGGTGCAAACTGAGCTGCACTAGCTCCAGTAGGTCCAGTAGATGCCGTGCCAGATCCTGCTGGTCCTGTATGACCAGTAACAGAAGGTCCAGGTTGACCAGTAGATCCGGTTGTTCCAGTAGGACCAGTAAAAGCTGTACCAGATCCTGCCGGTCCCGTATGACCAGTAACAGAAGGTCCAGGTTGCCCAGTAGATCCTGTTGCTCCAGTAGGACCGGTAGAGGCTGATCCAGAACCAGATGGTCCCGTTGAACCTGTATTTGAACTAGGTCCACCCGATCCACCCACAGGACCCCAAGAAGACCCTCGACCGATGTAAGTGATTCCAGTATCTGAATCGTATGCCAATCCTCCTATAATAGGTACTAGAGTAGAATTATTCGGGTCATTCAAATTTTTCCCTTGTGGTATAGATAATACATTGGATGCAATAATCGTATCCGAAAAAAGAGACATTTAATAATTACTTATCTAAATTATTAACGATAAAATTTATGTTTTGGCTAACGTAGCCAAAACATATTCATGGTATCTAAATTTGAATAATATTTACAACTAAATTTATTTTTTGAGCCTTTCTAACTGTATCCCAAGTTCCAACACTATCTTTCGATACGAAAGCAATAACATGCGTAGAGTTGTTAACTATCAAAGTATTCCTTTTTGGACCTGCACTCTTTCCGTATTTATCCCACTCCGCTTCAAATACCAAAAACTGTATATCGAATTCTTTAGCGAATTTTTTTGCTAAAGTGTCAACTCCGTTCGCTCCTCCTGAGATTATGGTGTTTATTTCGTTTATACCAACTTTCCATAATTCCAAAGTGTCGATTATACCCATACATACCTCATCATAATTGTTATAATTGCGGCTACCAACTATTGCGACGTTCATAAACCGCTATTATTTACGACTTGTATAAGTTGTTTGTCGTTTTTATTAAAATTTATTTGGTAAATTATGGTAAAAGTAGTAGTTGCCAAAATAATATTTTGGCGTAAATGGAAGATGATGAAATCGATGTCTTAAAAAGTATTTTTGGCGCGTTTGATGGAAAAACTGGTTACCTAACTTATAAACAATTTGTGAGTTTTATTACAGCCCTTTCAGCGCACGAAAAAGAACTTGACATTTCCGAACCTTATACTATAAATTCCGTTTACAAATATCTTGACAAAGACGGGGACGACAAACTTTCTTTTAGCGAAGTTTATAAGTGGTGGACTATGCCTAAAAAGTACGAATTTTTCTCTGAAAAATCCTCCGCTTTGATAAATAAAGCAAATAAATTGTATTCAGCGCATGCAAAAAATACTAAAATGACTTACGAAGAATTTGAACAATTATTAGAATATCTAAAAGTAGACCATCAAGAATCCACTTTCGACCAAATCGATAAAAATGAAGACGGTCTTATGAGCTTTGATGAGTTTTTCGATTGGTTAGGATGGGTCAAAATATGACAAATACATATTTTGATTTCTTATATTTTAATTTGCGACAAATTAAAATATTCAAATCTGGTTCTTAGTATTACAAGTATATTTGTGGGTTGTATACAACATAATCGCTATCTGGTGACGTTATGTAAACTTTATTGACTTTATTGATCAACTCAAAAACAGTGGTCACAAACTTGTCTTCGCTTTTGAAATAAGGTTTTACAGAATTATCTTTGTTTTCGTATTTTACTACCAACTCACATTGATATATACCTTTGTTTTGTGTTTTTATTATTACTACTGTTTCTGTCTTAGGGTTAAATTTGTAAGACAAATATGCTGAAGCATAATTTGGTAGAGATATTTCTCCTTTAGGATAGTCCTTATCAACTTTGAAAACAATGATATTACAGTCGTAATATTTTGAAAACAAGTTTACGTACAAATCTGGATCAATATAATTATCCTTCTGAAGCAATTTTTCTCTTATAGAAGAATAACTATCCGCATAGATTTCTTGTCTACATACTACCAACCAATCATCGTCTTTTTCTGATATTTTTCCAAGGATATTTTCAACTTGAGCCTTTTTATTTTCCAAACTCAACGAAGAATATTTATGATTGAAAGCTCTTTCCATGCAATGAACAAAACTAGATGGAGAATCGACTACCCCATAACGTAGAATAGGTAAAAATGTTTTGTTTCTATATTCAACAGGTTTATATCCTGATAGTATCGTTACCAATTGTATGTAATAAGGCAACTCTGCATACCTCCCTCTAGGGACATTTTTGTTTGAACTCAATGGTCTTTCAAAATTATCATCATCTTTTTCGTCGGCTACATCAGATTTTTTGGCAGCTTTTGCCCCTTTTTTCGTAATTTGATCGACAATGAAACAGCACGGTAAAGATGGATATTTGTAATAGTTACTAGCTTTTTCTTTTTGATTTATTAAACCTGGCCATATATGCTTTTTTTCGTCGTCATCAGCTTCTCTAGGATAACACGCATACCAGTCATCAGAACCCTCTGGCCAATTAAGTAAACCGTGTTTTTCCAATGCTTTACCCAAATCTTTAGGTTCAGCGCTGGCAAGCTTAGCCTTTACCTTTTCCAACTCGTTCTTTTTGACCAAATAAGGTTGTCTTCTTTTCGGTTGACATTTGCTCGAATAACCACCCATCTTAAACGCTTCAGGATTATGTGATTCCAACATCTTTAATCTCTTACCAGTTTTTACATCTACATGTTTTTCTACAATAATGCGACCATATTTTTTGAAATTTACTTTTTTACATAAACCAGTGTATAAATTGATCACAGAATCAATCTTTTCCAAATATAACCCAAAAAGATACTTGAATATCATCATAAATTGATATATTTGATTTTCATCTTTTGCTCTTGATATTCGAACATCTACATGAGATATTTTATCCGTTATGAAGTCTGTCATAGTAATAGTTACGACATCTTTTGAGCTTGCTAGCGTATTATGGTAAAAGACAAACCTTTTTTTGTCTAGAATTGACTTTTTGCTCTCATCAGCAAGTAAGAAATATGAAAAATTTGGATCGTTTAGCATAAGCTCGGCGAAAACTGCCCTATTGAATGTTTGATTAAGTATACTAAATTTTCCACGAGTCTCATATCGAGATTGATCGATAATCTCAAAATCGGAAATCGTTTTGGATCCCAAACTTTTCGAGATTATATTCTTTTTCAACTTTTCAATAATGTCACCGAAATAAGTGGTCGTACCTCTAGAGTCAACCCTTATAACATGATTTTCTGACCAAGAACCTATACGGTACATATCTTCTTCTAAATTTGTAGCGTCGGGTGTATCGAGTACATAAAAATATATAATAGACTCAAATGACGATACATGTTGAACATCCAACCATTCTGGTAACGGTTTTAAGTTTTTGTAAACTTTGTAGGTAAATTTTTTACCGTCCGATAACGCTAGAAACGGTAATAATTCGGTCGCTCTGAGTAAATTAAATATTTCATACAAGGACACTTCATCATCAAATTTTAGTACGAATTGTTCTGTCGTACCTTCAATAACAAATTCATCCAATTCTACAGGCTTAGCTTTTAACAATTTATTATATACTACGGACTCGTTTTGTACTCTAGCTTGTATTTTTGAGTAAATAGACATAACATCTTTGTAATATTTACTAATTGATATGTAAGCAATTCTTGCATTGGAAAATGATTTATAATTTGACTCTAAAAGTTGGTCAAAATTACCGGCTTTATAAGTTCTGACAAAATCGTCGATAGAAATTTCTGGTGCGTAGTAACCATTTTCTATAAACCAGATATAGTACATAGTTGCAATGTTGATATGAGGATACTTTTTGATTGCGTCGGTTAGATCGTTTATGTTTAAAGAATCTCTAATATCTTCAACTTTGTAGTTTTCATTGGGTCCAAAACTATCTATTTTGTTTTTGAATCTTAAAAACTGGGGTATGGTGGGCAAATTTTTATCGTTTTTACCCACTCCTACCGAATATCTTTCAAGCACAGATATTTCGGTATCGAATGCGTAAATAATTACCAATGTGTCATTGATAAAAATATGGTCCGATGAACTATGTTTTTTAGACATTAGTAATTAATATCCGCTCACAGATTTTTTTTAGATCTAAGTTGTTATTTTATTGGAGAGTATAATTTTTGGTTTTTGATGTTTGATTAAAAATATAATTTATACTTAAATAATAAAGAGTAGTCTAATGGATAAAATTTTGCCGCGTAAATATAATAATCCAGTTACAATAGGACTTGCTGTCGCATTAGTTGTAGCTATTGGGGTCATTATTTATTACATGACTAGAGAAGATCCAAAACCTACGATCCAACAGTACCAACCTCAACAAATCGCTCAACCAGTAAAAAGTGAACATGTAGAAACTAAAGTTTTTAACAACAAGCCAGTTTTGTTACTGATTTGGGCAGATTGGTGTGGCCATTCTATCAACATGAAACCCGGCTGGGATAAAGTTGCTTCTATACTTAACTCAGAAGGTACTGTGGAGGCCGTAGATTTTGAGAGCAAAACAAACGCCGCAGAAATCGAAAATATTAAACCATCTATTCCAGAATTTCGTGGATTTCCCCATATCAGGTTTTATCCTGATGGATTAGGACCCAATAATAGGTCTGTAGTATATTCAGGACCAAGAACTGAAGAAGATCTTTTGAAATTTGCTTACAGTACTAAATAAACAGAGATAACTCGATCTTTTTTTTCTAAATTTACAAGTTTAGAAAAGTATGAAACCAATAAATAATTTTCGTATAATATCGTTATAAGTATACATCAAGCCAGACAGTCTCTTAAAGATTTGAAGTCATTATTAAAAATGTCGATTTCAGATGTTGTTTTATTTTATAGCAAATTTTCTCCTGAATGCAAAGACTGTGTTAACTTTGTACAACAAGCTAAACTACCTGTCGCTCTAATAGCGCTAGATACGAAGGAAAGTAGAGACCATGCTCTTAATGGGTCATTGATACAAATAAAAAACGTTCCCAGTATGATAGTTTCTTATGATGATGGTAACGTTCAGTTGTATGTGGGTAAACCAAAAATCATGGGATGGTTTGCAGCCATCACACAACACCCTGCACAAAAACAAAATGCTCCGGAGCCTACTCAAACTACCAAAATCGAAAAAAAGGAAAAAGTACCCAAGCGTAAACCAAAAAAATCGACTAAAACCCAGAAAAAGCCAAAAAAACACAGTGAAGATGATGAAGGTATTGAACTAATATTTGAAGAAGAAAGTCAATCACCTGCACCTAACAATGCATCTTCAAAACTATCTACAAAACCATCTAACGCATCTCCAAATGCAGGTGTTATGTCTATGGCCAATCAACTAATGGCAGAAAGGAATAGGCAATTAAATATAAAAGATGATAATTCTTAATTTTTACTGTACAACTAAGCATTTGAGCGGACCGAATTTATTTGTAGAAAAATATGTTGATATATGGATAAGAAAGACTTAAAATGTGGGAAATTATTTTAGCTATTGCTATTGCTGTTGCCGTCATAATGTTTTTATCGAATAGACATTGTAAACTTACCTGTGGTGGTGTGGATAAAGAAAACATGACAGGAGGACTCGGAACCATAAACTCTATGGCTTTGTATAATCATGCAAATAATTGTCACGAAGCTAACGCAATGGGATCAAACTCTGCTTTTTGCACAACTACAGGTCACTTGGTAATTTAAGCGAATGTCAACGTTCTATTTTTTTCATCTCTTACTTACGAGATGAAAAAAAAATCTTTAATTCTTTCATTTAGGGAAAGTACCAAAAACTGTGATATGATAGTCTTCAATATCACAACTTTCTGAATTTTCTTCTAATTCGGGACATTCTGAAGGAACTTCGATCACTTTCCAACTAACTACGCTCTCCACTTGTTCCATCAACATAAACAATTCCCACCCGCGATTTACCATTTTTGACACGCGGTAAAACCCGTCTGCGGTAAGTATTTGAGACATTTCAAACTTTAAGTTTTCGGAAAATTGTAACGCGTTTCTAACTTTGACATCTTGAAACATTGGGCTGAACATTGTTTCCGTGATTTTGGTTTTGAAAGATAACATATTTTTCACTATTTTTAGTTCAGACAACTTTCTTCCAATTGTATCAAGATCGTCCAAGTATGTGCCAGTGTTGTCAGAAAGTTGTATCCCATTTTTCGTGAGCAAAAATGCATTGCATAACATGTCCAACTTTCCAAAAGGAGGCTTCAACCCAACATTAGTTCCGTGACAAATGTCAATTTTCACAAATATATGCTTCAAGCCCAACATTACATAATTACAAAGTCTTATCGTCGCAGAGATGTATTCGACGCCTTCAAATTTTGTGTAACTTCTATCGGCCGTAAAAGTAAAATCAACGTCGAATCCTTTTTTTTTCAGTTTAAAAATACATTCTCTGGCCTCTTCAGTAGTTTTGTTAAAAAAGCAATCAATGTCTTTAGGAATGACTAACCTTCCTTTGTATTCAGGGAGAAAATTTTCATTTGAGTACATATCAGTGTGTTCACCAGCCTTTTTGTAAAATTTCATTGCATAGTGATCATGGATCATAATGTCCCTAACGTATCCTCCATAAATGCAAAACCCATTTTTTATCAAAAAGTGTTCAAGTTGGCGCATCATATGGTACTTGATTACATTTTCATTGAGTAAAGTGGTTGATTGGGCAATGTCTATCATAAATTGTGTAGTGAATAAATTCGATTTTATTATAGCGATTTTTAAGAATAATTTTCATTTTTTTATTATTGTTTAAATGTTAATCATGTATTTGGTATTAATATTATTCGCGATAGCGATCGTAGCTATACTATTCTTAAATAATAAACCTCGATCATACGAAAATGGTTATGGAACTTGTTGGTCTGGAAACTCTCAAGACAACCTTGAATGTTGCGTAGGTTATAGCAAGAACATGAACTCGGATCAAATGAAAAATTATTATGTAAAAAACGGATATGCTTCTGAGAATATTGGAGGCCCATACTGGGATTGTAAAGATTCATCCGATCCTGTTACTTGGTGGAATAATTGCAATTATTATTGGAATCGTGATTGGACAGGGTCGTGTGCACACGACCCAGAAGAATGGAATTAATTTCTTATGACTTGTGTTATTTTCAAGTAAATACTTGAAAATAACTATTATTACACATTTTTATGTTCCATTGAGTTTGCTTTGAATATCATCAACTTCACCATCCTCGTACAAAATTTGATACCCCCAAAATCTATTCTTATCACCAAGTCCATAAATATCCCCAACGTTTTTAATTTGACCCATTATCTTTACCATTTCTTTCTTTACAGTAGAAGCGCCTATCATTTCTCTCGCGTAAGTTGGATGATTCTCTTTGTACCAATCTTTGAACAATGCATACAAAGCACTTGCTGTGATGAAAGACTTTTTGACATCTCTTTTTGTGTCATCAATAGATATCTTATCGATCTTTTCTTCGTAAAACTGTTTGTATATATCATTACTAGTTTTATATTTATCAGTTGACATCATCACCTCTTTAGGTTCCCTCAACCCATATTTTTTATACACAGGAAAGTGGTGGAAAATCTTCCAAAGCAAAACAGGTGCCATATCTCCTATCTTGTTTGCTAAATTTGGATCGGCATGAAAACGCTTCATTTTAAGCTGTTCTTCAAATGTTTCTGGAACAGGGTATTGCCTCAAGTCAGATTCTATAACAAACTTAGATTCGAAATCTAAAAGTCTCATTCTTGACCAAGTCGCTTCATCGTGACCAGGAACTTTCGGAGGCACATTACATTGAAATATAGTCGTGAACTGAAAAATGAGGTCACGTTGTTCTTCTTGGAATAACCCTCTGGCACTCACAGTATCGTTACCTGTCATTTCTTTGAGCGGCCCAATGTCAAAATTATCCATATGAGTAATTTCTTGAGTAGACATGATCCTTTTGTTATCGGCTTTCATAAGTTCTGGTCTAGCCTGCCCCGAAGACGTTCCTTTACCTCTCAAAAATAATTCCCTAGGAAATTTACCAAAGTATTCTCCGAACGCAATTTCCAACATTCTCATCGTCAAAGATTTACCACCATTACTAGGTCCTGTGCACATGAAAATACGTTTATTAACGTTACCTCCCTGTAAACACGATGAAGACATATCGAAATAATATTCCCGTAGATTTTTGTTTGGGAAAATTTTAAGAAAATACTCATCCAATTCAATAACTTCTGGGTCGCTAGGATCGTACTCACGATAATATATTCCGGTGCTAAGAGTACAATAGTCATCAGGTATACCATCTCTGAAAATACCCATTTCCAAATCCAATACTCCATTCTCACAACATATCAACATCCTGTTTGTATCGGCCTTTTTGAAAAAGTTTTCATTTGTCATCCTAAGCTTACACATATCTATAACATGCCTGTGGAAAGGCACATGTTTTAGCTGATCAATTATAGCAAAAGTTCGCTTGCACCATAACTCTAGAGATGTTCTCCTAGTTTCTGAAATGGTAGGATCTTTCAGCTCCGTTGTCATCTCGTTAAGAAACTCGTAGTAATCTTGAATGACTTCATCGACTAGCATACGTTTCAAAGCGAGTGCATCGTTAGACCTACGCCATCTATGCTCTTCAAAAACAAACCAGATATCTTTTTTGGGATTCGCGCACACGAATCTACCGTTTGCACTTACAACTACAACCATACTTACATCGTATGGATTGCATTTAGCAGGTAATACACTTTTGTATTGATAAGAGCGCTTATTTGTATTTTTCCATTTGTTATAAAGGTCAGGACTATCTTTCGCTGCCAAAGAAAACAAACCTCCTATAGTTTTGTTCCTGACCTCCATTGTTTCCCATAAATCTTCACATTCACCGGGTTTGTAATTTTCTGGAGACTTTTGGGAAAACTCAATCCATAAATTAAGACCTTCCTCCTTTCCATTAGAAATATTAAACAATATCCATCCTACGTCTATCCAATCTTTGTAAGTACTCGCTCTATCAGGGCTAAGCATGTCCATAATATGACCGTCGGTTATTTTTTTCAAGTCTTCATATACATCTTTGTCACTTCGGTTGACATTTATGACCTTATTACCTTTTCTCTTTGGTTTAGCAGCCGAAATTAGCACCTTCTTTTCTATCTCAGTCTTTATAGGCGTTGTTTCAAAGTATCCTCTTATAGACATAAACAATGGAAGATAGTATCTTATACTATTAGATCTGCCAACCATTTCATCAGCAAAAACATCGTAAATAGGAATTTCTTTTAATTCGTAATTAAACACATGTCCCCATTCATTGCCTTCAAGTTTACCCCACGGGTCTTTTCCACCTCCTTGTTTCCTATTGTAAAGATAAGGGGTCGAGTTTTCGCTTTTGAAATTCATCGATCCGTACATCATCCACGGTTTTTTGGACATACACTTGTCTATTATATCCTCCCTTTTGGTAGTCAAACCTGGGATTTTCAACAGGTTTTCATCCTCCATAATTTTCGCAACAACCTTATCCCTCAAATATATATCTTGGATAGTTTCGTTACATATAAAGTTAGGGAAATGAAAATGAAACCCGTCTTTGATCATACCATCTTCTATTCTTGCTTTTTCTTTTTCTAGGATTATACAAGTTAGCATTTCATTTCTAAACTCTGCAACATCTACAATAGATTTTATTTCTTCTTGATAATATCTTACTAGAGTTTTCAAATCTCCAAGCGTGTAAGATCTTTTGCAACCATGTTCCAGACTTGACTTGAAATCAAAATCAACTCTTAGAGGCGCATAACTACAACCTTTTTCGGCAATCGAAAGTTTAATATTGCAACGCACAGCGTTACATATTGCGATTAATAAGTCGTTCTCTTTTTCTTTCGGTACGTAATACGATCCTGCCAAAAAATCAGAGGAAGGGAGCGTCTTTGTGACATGTGTGAATGGTTCACCCTTTTTATCACCCTTATTAACGCGTGTATCCTCTAAAACCGCTTTGAGGGTTTCCATAGTACGATTGAGTTTCATAATCTTTAGTTCGTTTTTTGAAAATACTTGTGCTTGTCGTTTTATTTATCGAAAAAATACGAAAAATTGTATTATGACAGGAGTCATCTTAGTTAAAGAAAAGTTTGGTGTTGGAATCACTTTTATTGATTTACCTAAAAATACGGTAATTTATTTTAGTAGGTGTACTAAAATAATGTTTGAGCGAGGACTTTTTTATCTCTTTACTCTCCATCCTTGTTCTGTAATGGAGTAAATCGATGCATCATCTTGTCCAGATGGTTCAATCACAAAATCATACAATTTAATTTTAATATCGATCGTTGGATCTTTGTGTTTACAAACGTAAGTTGCGGCTATAAGGTTACCTTGTCGTGTTTTGCCGCTGTTGTAGACGACTTCAGTTACACATAAAACTGTACCTTTTTTGATAAAATTATTAAAACGTTTGAGAGATTCGATCATCATTCCTGGTAAGATTGTAGTTTGCATTTTTTGTGAAGAGCACAATAAATGTTTCAAGTTTTGTAATTTAATTACAATTTTTCATCGTGTTTACTTTTTGACTTTGCAAAGTCAAAAAAAAGGTTTGCATCTTTTACATTTTTTCTCCAGACAAATCTAGGATAGGTGTATTTTTTGGTTTGTCTTTGAGAATTTTTACAACCTCAACCGCGTCATCCACGTAGAATCCTTTTTCACAATGTTCATCTATCCATGCGTTGAAAACTTCAAGGTACCAATCAAACATACAACCATCGGCTTCATTAAATTGATCTTCATCACGAAACATAACATAGAAATTGACATCTTGCATTATCTCTCCATCGCTACAGTCTGCACATAATTGAACGTAACATTTTGAATTTTTCTTTTCCGAAACTTTGATTTCTTTATCATCTTCGATATTTTCGAATGTTTCGTTATCAGATATACTCTCACTACCATCATGAAAAATAAGAGCGGCCGGTTCCCAACATTTTTCTATATAATCGACCGAAACTGTCAATCTTTCTTTTGCTAAAAACCTAGCTATTTCTTCTAACCTCGGTTTAGAATTATAGGGTCTAATTTGTATCAACTCATCCAATTCGGGTTTGGATACAGGGCTAAATAATTCTCTACATCTGTGATAAATAAGAGGTCCAGCATCTTCAAGATACGGTTCGATATTTTCCAATCTTCTGTATTCATTAATCATATCGACAGCACCAACCCAACCAATACATTTTGGCTTTTTACATTTTTTACCAGATTTGGAAGGTGGGTACCCTTTGACTCTGTTGTTGTAATCACAACTCAAAAGTATACATAAATCTCTAAACTCATCAATGTCATATCCTAAAGCATCGATTAAATCTGGCAAATGTACAGCTTTTACTTTTTCGTCACTGAGTTTGTAATCTTTCAAAGCAATCATCCAAGGTGTTCCGTAAGCCAGCACATCTGTATCCTCGGAAAAAACAGCGTCAACATATTCATGTATTGCCAAGTAAGCACAAAGGGCTTCAGCTTCTCCATCGGCTTGAAATGCCGGTATACCCATCATTTGTACTATATACCATGCCTTTTCTCTTTGGTCGTTGGTTATGGGTGATGTTTGTTTTTCTAACCTCTCAATGAGATCCTTTAACGCATCATACACATCGGTAGGCTCTACCCAATCTATCAACCTTTGAAATTTTTGCCTATTTACTAAAGTTGTGACTTCTAAAATTCCTTCATCGGTAAGTTCATTCGTCTTTTTTTCGTAGTAACCCAAAAGAGTTTGACATTCAGTTTGGAGGGTTTCAGGTAACTGAATATTTTTTGGGATATACTTGCTGAGCAATAAATCTCTTACTTCGATAGCTCTTCTTAATCGAGTTTTTGCTTTTTCACTACCTTCCTTTCTACTTTCTTGTTCAGCCTTTTTTTCCGGTGGAGGATTTGGACCATCGAAAATACATACAGATTTAATACCATGTTTTTTAAGAGTACAAAGAAATATAAAAAAAGTGTTCATCCATAACTTTTCGCCAGCCGACTTGACAAATTTGTTGAGAAAAATGGATATATCTATCGCAAACGACATACCTCTCCATTGAGAAAGATGGAAATCTTGAATTTGTTCCGGGCAAATCTTTTTGATTACAGTAAATAAATCTTGTATCCCCATTGTTTTTGATCCAACTTACAAAAACAAATTTTCTTTTTAAGTGTCATTTTTACCCATATGGGTAAAAATGACGTTAAGTTGCGATAAATAAATTTCCAACTTTCGTTCTAAAAACTGTTTTGTAAAACTAATAATGGAAGATATTTGTCTGAAATGGAAAAAAGGACTGCGTCGTATTTACAAAAGTTCGGCATCGACCGTTCACAAATCGAAGCGATACATAATAAAATTCCCATGGAGCGAGAAAAATTAAAGTTGGAATCGTATCTGAAAAAATTCGATATTGGAGTATCCGATTTTGAATTTAACATACGCACGCGGGTAAACATCAAAAAAACAGATAAACATCATAATACCTGTTGTTGTACATCATCGACAGCATGTTTATTGAGAGATTATAAAAGAGATAGCTGAAGGGGAATCAACGATACATATCGATGGTATTTTTCCGACACCAAGTATGTTTTACGAGTTGGTACTATAAAAAATGAAAAATATATTTGACTTTTGTCGACACTTTACCGACAAAAGTCAAATATGGAAATGATCCCTAACGAAAACATATTATTTTTCAAACCCGATGTGTTTTTCCAAATCATGTTGAAAGCGGATTGTTCTACGATTTTAAGAGTTATGCGTACTTCAAGATGCGCATATATTTTGTTCAGTGAACATTTGTGGAAAACGATTCTTGAGAATAATTATAGTGAATTTTTAGAGGCAACAAAATGTCGGTTTTCGGTGTTATATCGAAAAGCTTTTTACGTTGTCGCAAAATCCATAAACTTGAGCGATTTTATAATCAGATCTGTTATTGAGAAATCTGTTAATGAGAAAAGCACTTTTTTTAAATTGGAATTTTATGGTTGCTTACCGAGATTATATTTACCAAAAGAAGTTGATGCTCATTTTGTAAGAAAATTTAAGGGAGACAATAATTATCATGAAAAAATAATCACCACAACTCTCATCTATAAAACAGAGGAAAAATTTGGTGTAAGATACTGTTGCGTTGGGAATAGGGGGAATGATTGCTCAACTTTAGATTGTGATTCTTCAGTAGATCAATCCAAAATGTGCTTAATAAAAATATTATGCTCAATAAAGCCTAGTCGTATAACAAAAAACAACACGGTTTTATTAAATTATTAAAGGTTTAACCCGAGCCTTATTTTCACGTTAAACGTGAAAATAATTATCTATGTAGTTAGTTATACGTAGTGACCATTATGCATACATTTTTGCTTGTATTGGTGGGTACGAATTGTAATCAACAAGTTCAAGATCTTCATAAGAAAAGTCTGTTACATTTTTAATTGTTTTGTTAATTTTCAATTGAGGAAAAGGATAAGGCTCCCTTAAAATTTGTCTGATACATTGTGTGTAATGACCTTCATAAACATGAACATCGCCCAAATTTATGGTGAGTACCCCCGGTGTAAACTTCCTACCTTCGTATGTTTCATCGTTGTTGATGACCTCGCAAAAAATATAAACGAGTAAACCGTAGCTCGCAATGTTAAATGGGATACCGAGAAATAAATCTGCCGACCTCTGTGTCATCATACAGGACAATTTGTTTTTATCCGCAGAAACATCAACATCAACATTAAAAATAGCATCGATCCCATGACATGGATACAAACACCCTTCTTTTGCAACAGAAGGATTATAGGTCGTCATCATTATTCTTCTACTGTGGGGATCTTTTTTGAGTAAATCCAAACAATACTCAATTTGATTGAACCCTTGACCAGTATAATCATGATCCATACCTTGATAATAAGCACCAAAATGTACCCAATTGAAACCATACATAGGTCCCATGTCCCCTGCTTCATAATGTTTCAGCCCAACAGAATCCAAAAATTCTCTAGTTGTATTGGCATCCCAAATTTTTACACCTTTTTCATTTAGATGATTTGCGTTTGTATCACCTTTGAGAAAAAATAACAATTCTTCTACAACACCTTTGAAGAATATTTTTTTTGTGGTCAACAACGGAAAACTTTTACTCAAATCAAACTTGAGTTGCTCTCCAAATTTTGACCAAACCGTAGAATTTCTTGTTGACTTGAATTGACCATTTTTGATTATGTCCTCCATCAAAGATAGATAATTCAATTCTTCTTTGTTTTCGTAATAACTTTCAAAAATATTGTACCTACACTTTTCGAAAAAATTAATTGAGACGCTAACTACTTGATCTGCGTTAAGATCTTTGGCTGAAAATTGAAGCATAGGAACTACATCGGATCGTATAGGATCGGGATCGATTCGAAAAAAATTATCGCAACCATAGTCGTGTCCGATATCGGTCATGTATATGCGATCTACGCTCAATGTTTTGATAGCTTCATCGTATATTCTCGAACCACCGCACACAAAGATTTTACCAAATTGCAAGTTTTCGCAAAGCTTGATCGCTTCGCTCAACGATTTAGTAAAATAGACAAGTTTGTCATTAGAAATATCTTCCAAAGTTGTGGACAC
>Ga0315284_10005054_pt1 | contig 18753 bp, 24 predicted proteins | sample YL17G09_16_MG_FD_203696 | JGI IMG/M metagenome (GOLD analysis project Ga0315284, IMG submission 203696) | Sediment microbial communities from Yellowstone Lake, YNP, Wyoming, USA - YL17G09_16 | ecosystem: Environmental > Aquatic > Freshwater > Lake > Sediment | place: USA: Wyoming | collected... | reverse complement strand
TGAGGGCCGTCTGGCCGTAGGCCTCCGTTTTATCGAGGACGCGCAGAAACTCCGTCTTGTCGGTCGAGTGCTTGGCGGCGACCTCGACCTGCCCATCGGCGAAGATGAGCAGGGCGACCTCGTCCCGGGGCCGGAGCAGCTTGGTAACAAGGTGCCGGAGGGCCGCCTTGCACTCGGCGAGCTTGTCCTCGAGGGCCATGCTGCCGCTGACGTCGAGGAGGACGGTCAGGCTGAGCGGCGCCCCGAAATCGTGCATGAAATAGGTCAGGGGCTTTTTCTTGTTGTTCTCGAAGACGGTGAAGTCCTTTTCGACGAGGTTGTTGACGAAGCGCCCCTTGGAGTCTTGGACGGTGACGGCGATGGTGATGGCCCGGACCGTGTATTCGTAGGCAGCGTCCCTTTTGTCCTTCTCCTGGGCGAAGGACGTCTGCGACGGCCAGAGAGCGGCCAGGGAGACGAGGCAAATCACCAATGAGACGTTGTTTTTCATCTGATGTTCAACGAATCTCCCCGGCTCGATCGCGCAAGACATGAGATACATGGCCCAGCCCCGCGCGTTTTCTCTCCTTGAAGTCCAGAAGCTTCTTGCGCATGCGGAGCGATGTGGGCGTGACCTCCAGCAGCTCGTCCTCGTTGATGTAGTCCATCATCTGGTCCAGCGCTAGGAGGGCGGGCGCATCGATCTTGGCGGCGATATCCGACGTGGAGGACCGCATGTTCGTGAGATGTTTCTGCTTGGTGGGATTGACCTTCAGGTCGTGGGCGTGCATGGTTTCGCCGACGATCTGTCCGGTGTAGACCATGTCCCCGGCAGACACGAAAAGGCGGCCGCGGTCCTGGATGTTCGCCACGGCATAGGTGGCGACGGTCCCGGTGTGGTCGGAGACCAGGACGCCGTTCCTGCGGCCGCCGATTTTCCCGGCCCACTCACGGTAGCCGAGATACGTGTGGGCCATGACGCCGTTACCCCTTGTCTGGCTCAAGAACTCCATCCGGAAACCGAATAGCCCCCGCATGGGAACGGTAAAGGTCAGGCGAGTATAGGTCCCCTTCAGCTCGATTATTCTTTCCAACACGCCTTTTTTTCCGCCCAGCATGCGGATGACCGTGCCGGCGCACTCCTTCGGCACGTCCGCCACCAGGGTCTCAAAGGGTTCAAGCACCTTGTCTCCATCCGTCTCCATAATGACCTGGGGCATCGAAACCTGGAACTCGTAGCCTTCGCGGCGCATCTGTTCGATGAGGATGGCCAGCTGCAGCTCGCCGCGGCCGGCGACCGTGAACCGGTCCGGAGAATCGCCCCATTCGACGGAGATGGACACGTTCGTCCTCAGCTCCTTTTCGACACGTTCGCGCAATTTGCTGGAGGTGACATGCTTGCCTTCCCGGCCTCCGAACGGGCTGTTATTGACCATGAACATCATGGAAACGGTCGGCGGCTCGATAGTCAGTATGTTGAGGCGGATGGGCCTCTCGGGGTCGGCGATGGAATCGCCGATGGTCACGGAAGGGATACCCGCGAAGGCGAAGAGTTCGCCCGCCTCGACGACGGGCACAACCGTCCGTTCCAGTCCCTCGAAAACGAACAACCTCTGGACCTGTCCTAAAACCTGCTTATCACTCCCGGACAGGACCACGATCGGGTCGTCGGTCCGGACCCGGCCTCCCAAAAGGCGGCCGATGCCGATGCGCCCGATATAATCGTCATGGCTGATGTTGGTGATCAGTCCGGAGAGCGGGCTCTCAGGATCGTATTCCGGGGCCGGCACATGATCCAGGATAGATCGGAAGAGCGGGGTCAGGTCCCGCGCCGGGTCGGCCAGGTTCGTCGTCGACGTGCCGTTCCGGCCCGAGGCGTAGATAACCGGGAAATTCCATTGCTCATCGTCGGCGTCGAGCTCGATGAAGAGATCGACGGTCTCGTTGAGGACCTCGTGGATCCGGGCGTCCGGACGGTCGGTCTTGTTGATGACGACGATGGGCCGGAGGCCCAGCTCCAGGGCTTTTTTGAGCACGAAACGGGTCTGCGGCAGCGGGCCTTCCGCCGCATCGATGAGCAGCAGGACGCCGTCGACCATCCGGAGGACGCGTTCGACCTCGCCGCCGAAGTCCGAGTGGCCGGGCGTGTCGACGATGTTGATCTTGACGCCCTGCCAGGTCAGCGACATATTCTTGGAGACGATGGTGATGCCCCGCTCGCGCTCGAGATCGCCCGAATCGAGGATGCAATCGCCCATCTGGTCGATATTGCGGAACAGCTTGCACTGTCGCATCATCGCGTCGACAAGCGTCGTTTTCCCATGATCGACATGGGCGATGATGGCGACGTTGCGGATATCTTGTCTGCGCACAGGGCTCCTTTTTATCTTCTGTCACTCCGCGTCCCAGGGACACGAATATCAATTATAGCGGATTATCGTCCTCTTGACAGGTTGAGGGCGATTCTCAAGGCAATAAATGGGGATAGGACACAAGAGGAAAACGGGAGAATCAGGTGGGGTCCCACACTATTAGCATATCTTAAGGCCATCAGGCACATTGATCTGACTCGCCATATCCAATCCCTCGGGCGACTAATCAAGATGTATGATCCCGGCCTCTGCCCGGTGGGAGCGTAGGGGGCGAAGATGCCTGAGATAATTACAGACGAAATGATCCTTCAACGATGGCCACAAATAAAGCCTCAAGACTTACAGGATCCTGATTACCGCCAACAGGCGGAGGACCTTTTCCTGTGCCCTCGTCATGGCCTTCCCCATTCGTATGCCAAGTGGCTGGAACTTCGGGGAGGGTTAAAGGAGGTCAAAAGACCCGAGGTCGTTAAGGATGATCAAATGGAAAAGGCCGGGTTGTCCATACCCGTCCTGACCGAGCAGGCAATCAACTGGTTACTGCTTCCTGTCAATCCCGAGACAGGGCTGAGGAATCCGTATGCGCCTCCGCTGGAAGTGATCTGGTTCTTGGAAGCCATGATGGACCCGATCGTCCAGGACCCGAAGCCTTATACCAGTGAAGTGATTGGGCCGGACGGGACAAGTGGGGGCCGTATGCTCAGCTTCCGGACGGCCATGACGGAAGTCCGTAAGACGATAGGCCGTGACTTCAGCTCCGCCGCCCAGGCTCGAGCATTCGCCTGGTTATTGGAGTGGCAGATCACCTGGTTGCACGAATGGACACAGGAAGGACGGAAGGGCGGCTGGCGAAAGGTGGTTATCAAAGGCACCAACTTCATCACCGACTGGGATGTTGATGTGAAGGCCCGTCGGGGCCGCCCAAACGAAGAGGGTAACATTGATGTTATCTTCTGCGGACGTATCGCTCCAAGGGCCGTAGAGATCATCCTCAACAATCTTGCACACCATCGCTTCCGACCCATCCCGAAAGAGGTTTATCAGATGAGCGAAGGTGCTCAGCGGCTCTATCGCCAGGGCCTGCCCTTCGTGCTACAGCCTTCGGGCTGGCGGCTGGAGTATGAGATGGCCTGCCGAGTGCTCGGCTACCCCGAAGCTCCGATTGATTTCCAGCCGGGTATGATCCGAAAGTATCTAAAGGAGATCGGAACCACTGTCGGCTGGAAGTTAAAGGAAGTAGGAAAAGGCCGCTTACGAGTCTGGGTTCTGAAGACCAGAAAAGATCGGTCGGAATGGTGGGGCCGACAGCACCGACGTGGGAAGGTTAAGAAACTTTCTGAGTAAAAACGAATATTCGTTTTTGACAGCATCTTCCGCCAAAGTGGATATTCAGAATCACTCAGTGGATATTCAGAATCACTCAGTAAAATCACGATTTCTTCCCATATAGAGGGCAGGGATAATATTCTTATAAGAAAGAATATTACGAGGGTCAAAAAAGGACCATCAGTAATAGGAGAGTCGATCCCCGAAGCGGGGATCTGCCGAAGCGGCAGACAAGAAAGAATGATTAGGCCAGAAGAAGAAGTGTCTGTTTTCACTGTCGTCCGGAGAAAGTCGCGGCCGAGGACGACGGAGCGCCGAAGGCGCGACGGAGGAGGAGGCGGCGGCTTTCGTAGGAGGCGCTAGGATAACGCAGACGAGGCGAACGATTTTAGACCAGTCCAGCACAGGATATGGGTCCGCGGGAGATCACGTCGCAAAGGCGAGCAGAGACTGGGAAAAGGGGAAAAGATTGTAATGTCTGGGCCGGATTTGTTAGGATTGGGGAAAGCATGGAGGTGATCATGAAGAATAACGACGAGAGGGCGTGGCCGCCGTTACCCAGTGTCTTTGACGAATATATACATATGTTGGCTCCGCGTGACTTGTGGAAGTATGGCTATCGGCTTAAGAAGGGGATGAGGTATCGTCCCTACTCCCTTGCTGAGATTAAGGATCGAATCGAGGACGGGACTGTTGTTCGCTTAGAAAAGCGTCCACCGAAAGCGGAGAAGGTGGTTGAGGTTCCCCAGCCGGTCATACCACCACCCAGAACACTAACTCCGGAACGGGAGAAGGAGATAGCAGAAAACAGAAAAGAGTTACAGGAGTGGAGCAAGAAAGTGCATGAGAAATCTCAAAACGAGCAAATTATCCGTCGTACCTTTCATGCTCATTTGCCAGCAGAACGAAGTATGCCCGAGTTTGATGGAATAGATGACAAACTAATTGAGGAGGAGTGCCGGGGATGGGTTGGTGAGTTCATTTGGAACAGTAGGACAAGAACGCTAAAGATGGACCTAGGGGTTAAGGTCGTCTTGGAAAAGAGGAAAAGGCCTAAGGTTCCGATAGCGGATTTGGCCGCGTCGGCGGGGGAGAAACCAGCTCCTAAGAAAAGCACAATGCTGGACGACGAGAAAACGAAGGCCGTCCGTGAATATATTGAGAAGGCCAAAGCGCGGTTGAACAAATAGCTCGGCTCGAGCACGGCCAGCAGAGGAGGGAGAAAATGGAAGAACTCAAAAAGCTAAGTGAGATAAATTCACCCGACAGCCGTACCACCAGTTTTGTAAGAGTCAATCGGGAAACCGGCCAGAAGAAAGAATATTGTATTTGCGATCTCCATGGGGATGTCGAGCTGATCAAATTGGACGAAATAGTTCCTGATGAAGTTAGAAGTCAGTTCAACGTGGCACGTAATTTATGTCTTTATTCGTGGTACTGCTATTCGTTCCATAACGTGGCGTGCCTTAAGGCTTACTCGACGATTGAGATGGCGCTGAGAATAAGGTTGGGCAAGTCAGAGGAGACTATTTCTTCTCTCCGGTCTATGCTAGAAGAAGCCTTGGCAAAGGGTTTTTTAACGGATAAGTTATTGCCAGAGACAATCCCTTATCTGAGAAATCTTGCCGCACATGGAAGTCCAATGAATGCTCCCGGGTCGGCTTCGATGCTCCTCCGATGTGCAGAAACCATAAACGAGTTATTCGCAGATAGCAAAGTAATTAATCCCTAATACCAGCCCCGCCTCTGTTCTACCAAGCAGCGGGCGGAGAGAGGCGGGAAAAGAGAGATTATCCTACTTCATTACCCCATTGAGTCCAGCCAGGTCTCTTGTGTCTGGCAAAGAGTTCAAGGTAAGGGCCTGGACTGCAGGATTCGATGACGCTATAGAGCTCGTCTGGCTTCCTCGAATGTTCCCTCTTCCTTGTCCTTATGATGTTTACCTGTGTTCGCCCAGGGGTCGAAGTTCGCAATGATCCTCGTACTCCAAAGAGAACGACTTCCGTAACATTTCGGAAATAAAATCCTACGCCCCGGCCGTCCGGGCCACCATCTTTCCTTATTTTGTACCAGATGATGTTCGTTTTATATTTGAAACCCCATCGTTTCATAACTTCAAGACCTTCCAGTATGAGAGCATTTGGCACCCAAAGGTACAAATGACTTTGTGGCAGGATAAGTTGGGGAATGGGGAGTTCAAGAATTTCGTCCTGAGACATTGTTCCATATCTCTTTAGTCGTTTATGCTCAGGGGCCATCTTCCCGGTCCGGTTCATAAACCGCCAAGGCGGGTCGGCGAGTATCGTTGCGTACTTGTTTTCGCTGAGTCTGAGGAGGTCGTCAGCGGGCGACAGTGTGGACCGCTTCATCTAGTCACAAATCCTCTCGATAGAGTTTCCGGGTTATGCCAAAAACCAGAATCGGACAACCGGCTCCGCCGCCGCCCCCAATTCTTGGAAGGAGCTTGCTCATATGTGTGGTGGACCCGCCGTAGGATTTGCCCCTTCCCAACTGATCAAAGATGTCCTGCAGTTCGTCGCATCGCGTGAGTATGACTCCCACACTGATAGCGCGGAGATCAAACAGGAGCCGGAAATTGTTCAGGTCCCTATCGTAAAAGGGGTCTTTATTGTTCCATTCGATTTCGAGGGCAACTTGGTTCTTGAAACAATCGACCTTATGAGTCGGAGTCTCTATCTCCTGCGCATCAACAACCATCTTTGTGTCAAAACCTTTTTCTATCCAGCCACGTTTAGAAAACTCTCCATCAATAATCTTCGAGATGCGAGATTTGTTGCCTCCCGGCTTCAGAATATCTGACCTCTTCAAATGGAAGTTTCTTAATACCGAAATTATATCATTAAATTCGGAGGGAAAATCATTCTTTAAAATCGCGCAAGCATGCTTCCATTCATAGACTTCGTAGTCCCGTCGGATGAACTCAGGAAGAAGTTCCAAGGTCATTTTGCCCTCCCCGGAATCTATATTGCTTTAGCAACCAACTTATAACACAAACAAAACGAGGGAGCAATTGAGGCGCCGAGGGACCAGAGGTCCTGGGGACAGGGCATGGCCCCGGTCGATCAAAAGGACGCCGGTGAAGGCGGTAATCGCGCCTCGTATGAGATAGACGCTTGAGGAGGCGTAGGAGTCTCAGTTGGAAGGGGATTGACGTGAGGAATAATCAGCATTAGAATGAGGGCAAGGCAGTAGGGAGGTAAACCTATGAGTTATTTCAACACGAAGTCCGATGGGAAATCTTTTGACGAAGCCACGATTGAAACCGTCTGGCAAAAGGGAACGCCAGAGCCAAATTTATCGAACTACCGCAAAGATGTCTGCGGCGCGAGCATGCAGAGGCAGAGGTATGGCAAACAAGAACAATGGGGATGGGAAATTGATCATATCAAGCCGGTCTCAAAGGGCGGAACGGACGACCTGAGCAATCTACAACCGCTCCAGTGGGAAAACAATAGGTTTAAGGGCGACAATTATCCCGGCAAGTTTTGCAAAGTTACATCGTAAGAACTGACCAGCCCATACCAATCCCTAGCTCGGCCCGAGATCGACCAGCAGACGGGCGGAGAGAGGCGGGCAAATGAGAACATTCTTCGGATTTCGGAGTCTTTATTAGTAAACGAAGAAGTCTAGACCGGATAGGAGGCTTGACTTGCCTAAACACTCTGTCTCGTGTCCGTCCTGTGGCCAGAGTTTTTTGTACGAGGTGAAGCAAAACAATAGACAACTAGAGGAGATAGTTCGGAAAAAAAAGCCTCTCCTGATTCAGGCGGGGCCGGGCACAGGCAAAACTTATGCCTTAGCGTTCAAGATAAAGCATCTAGTCAAGAATGAAAAGGTTCCGAAGGATTCGATAACGGTTATCACATTTACAAACGAAGCCGCTATTAATATGAGAAAAACCCTTAGTACAGAGGGAGATGAAGAAAGCCCTTACCTAGAACCGGAAAAGCAACCGTCAGCCATCTGGACTATGCACAAACTAGGCCATCAGATTATAGATCAGAATGCCTCAGCGCTGGGGTGGTCACCTGGTATTAAGGTCATCCCTTCTAAGGAACTAAAAAATATTCTCATACAGGATGCCGCTCAACTCGTTTCCGGTGCTAAAAGAAACGACGGTCTCGAAACGATAAAATGTAGGGAACAAGGAGAATGCGCTACCGAAGAGGCTCAGAAGTGCGCTATTTGCTCTCGGTACAGAGAACTATTAAGAGCATATAACTATGTTGATCATGACGATCAAATCCTATTGGCATGTAAGGTTCTGAGTGAAAACGATGACATCTTGAAAAAGGTGCAAAGGGGAGCAAAGTATTTGCTTGTCGACGAATACCAAGATATTAATAACGCTCAGTGGAAACTGATTAAACTGTTGAGCAAAGGGAATACCAATAATCTCTTCGTAGTCGGGGATGAATATCAAAGCATCTACAATTTTAGAGGTGGGCATCCTAAGTACATACGAAATTTTAAAAACGATTATGGGCCGGATGCGGAGGAATTGACACTGCTGACAAGTCGGAGGTGCCCTCCGAATATTTTAAAAGGTGCTTTTAGTATGGTCCATAAATACTGTGCAGGGGACATCGCTATCCTTAATAAACTCGAGTTCACAAATAAATCACCTGCTATGATCAACACCATGATGTTCAGTTATCAGAATCAGGAGGCGGCATATCTTGCGAAGATGATAAAAGGAATAGGGCCTTCTTATGATGTGCTCGTTCTAGTCCCATGGATTGATTACGCGGAACCAATTAAATCTCAGTTACGGGGAAACCATGTTAGCTTTTCTTGCGAGTACGATCTCGAAAAAACTGGATTACGTCTAATTAACGTTCTGCTAAGTTGGCTAAAGAAACCCAACGACTTCGATTTACGACTTCTAATTGGGGAATTAATAAGCAGTAGCATCTTGGCTATTCCTGGTGAAAGAAGGGAAGATGCTCTAAAGCAGATTAGTGGCTATTGGGGGGAGCATAAAGAGCGAAAGACCTTATACACAAAACTAAAGTCCTTCAAGGATAATGAGGACCTAATAAAGTTGAAAGACATAATTGTCGAACTAAAAAGTTCCTATAAACTAAGCAATGAGCATTTAGAGTTTATAATGAAATTAATTGAGAAACTGAATGTGTGGCGCAGTATTCCGGCGTTTACGAAAGAAATGAACTCTATATACGATGAAGTAAAGAGTTTGGTGCCATCAGGAGAAAATAGCGTAAGGATAATGACAATGAAAAAAGCCAAAGGACTGGCGGCCGATTACGTTTTCATAATTGGAGTAGAAGAAGATGTTATGCCCTTTGCAAACGCGAATGAATTTGAAAAAGCTGAAGCCAGCAGGCTTCTATATGTATCTATGACAAGAGCAATAAAAGAATTATACCTGTTTAATTGCACATCGAGGAATAGGCATATCACCAAAACAGTTAATAAGGTATTCAAAAGGTCTGAATTGATTGAAGCCATCCCAAGACAATACATCACAGATATGGGCAGTACTCTATAAAAGGATGACAACTACTATTAAGATCATATTTCCCAAAGATGATTGACGTTCGGGGAGGCGTAGGAGTCTCAGTAACAATAAAGGGGGATACAAAATGAAAAGGATGTTCTTAGGACTGTGGAAAGCAATATTCTTCATCATATCGATTGTAGCGCCATTTATACTTCAGGCTATATTCAAATGGAAAGTACGCACTATTGATTTAATCTTCGGTGCCCTTATTCTAATACTGTTTTGGTGTACCACTATTGTAGTGTTGGAATTAATCAAGCATGAAAAACAGGAGCCCGGAAAAGGGAAGTGGCCGAGGCTGAGGTTTAATGAAGAATTATTGTTCGTAATGACCTGGGTAGCTAGACAGATACCAATGAACGGGCATGTAAAAGTTAGAAGAGATTGGCTTGCAGAATCATATATAGGAACCTTCAAGGGAAAGAACCTGGGCGACTTTAATGGATTGATAAGTAAGCTAGCCGCAAGGGAGTATTTTGATATTTCCCACGTACACCCCGATGCTTATTGTGAAATTACCGACGAAGGTTTTGCGTACTATGAGAAGTATAAGGTAAGAAGGCGGTGGAAAAACAAGCTCACCAAATTGCCTCCGCCTCCATCCGCAAAGATTACTACCGTCGCCCAAGTGGGGAGCATCTAAATGGATTATTTGACGAAAACGGGCCAGTAAAGAGGGTTCAGAAAATCAGATGGGCACTGGTTGATGATCATATAGCAGAGATAAGGGAATGCCCTGCGAGCAGGCAAGCGTGTGGAGAGAGAATCCGATAGCGGGAAATAGGCGGAAATCGTAGGGCCTCGGAATCCGCCTATGGGGCAACGACACGCCTGCCCGCCTCGATGCTGACGCCCATTCGCGCCTGAAAGGCCCCTGCCCAGCCCATTGAGTAGCATCCGTCCCCACGTCGCCTCTCTGCCCAGTAGAGACCCCTCTCTGGCCTGATCCTGGCCTCGGCAGGACCCTGATTGATCATCGGCCGGCCGGGAAATAAATACTACAGGTAGTGGCTGGTCAAACGCCATATCCCATATACGGTATAATTTTGCTTGACACTGACTATATATTCCTGTAGGATTAAATAATGATGAACGCAGGGAAAGGCAGAAACGATCAAAAAAATTTGCCATCTAATCCTAGTTATTCGATGGGCACTATAGGAAATCATCGGCTCCGCCAAGGGCCGAGATCAATAGGAGGCAAAGGTGTCTAAGATGAAGAACGGCGGGACTCCGGCCGGGAACGGGGTCAAGAAGAACGGCAAGGCGAAGTTCGTCGAGCAGGCCAAGGCGAAGCAGTCGGCCCACAGGAAGCTCCGAGCGGAGTTCCTGGCCAAGTACGGGAAAGCGATCGCTTCGGCTTGGTCGGCACTGGGCGAGAAGGCCAACTCGATGGCAGTCGCCGCCAAGGTCCTTCCCGATCAGCCCACCCGGTTGGTCGACTACGTGACCTTGAAGCTGGGCCTCAGGGAGTCGAAGGACTTGGGCCTTCAGGCATGGCTCAAGGATGACCTGGTCGGTGCAGTGGCCACCAGTCAGCCCAAGGCCAAGAAGAACGGGACGAAGGCCTGATGATCAGGAGGAATGGGCCGGGCCAACTTCGGCCCGGCCTGCCTCAACTAAGGAGGACAGATGCTTGATCAAGTCTTAGGAATGGACGTGATCGCCATTGACGCCCACGGGAGACCGGTGGTCAGGGACAAGGCGAAGCGATCGTACCGGGTCCTTGAAGATGGACGATTCGTCCCACTGCACCCCACCACTTCCCGCCCGGCTAAGTCTAAGTGGGACGACCTCTGGTTCAACCCCATTGGTCAAGCTGAGAAGAAACCATGACACTCCACACTAAGGACGGCAAACTCTATGCCGGAGACCATCTGGTTTTGAAGGGCTGGGAAAGCTTCAGCGGATTCTACTGGTTCGGGGTTGAGGAGGTTGAGCCAGGCCTGTGGTTCGGCTATGTCCAAGGGGCTGAAGAAGAGTGGGGTTACTTCGACGAGGAGGAGATGGCCCCGCTCATCAAGGCGTGGCAGATCTGGCCGATCAAGAAATGTGACCTGCCCATCGCCGGGAGGAGACGATGAACTTCGCAGTCAGACTAATTGACCTGAAGCGCCAGCCCTTCCTGTGGGTCCCCGCCGAGCCCAAGGAGATTGAGGTCGGCGGGAAGAAGTACCAGACCCTCATCTGCATTGACCTTGCCACAGACTCTATCCGAGTTGAACTTCGTCCCACGACTAAAAAGAAGGAGACCGGTCATGCCAAACCCTGAACCGATCAAACGTCCCAGAGGCCGTCCCATAGGCACCACGAAGGGCGGAATGACCCACGCCTTGACACCTGCCCAGCAGGACCTGCTCTTCCGAGCCGCCCGAGCCCGAGGCATCCGAGAGGAGTTCCTGTTGAAGTTGACCTATGCGCTGGCCCTCAGGGCGAAGGAGGCAGTGGAGCTTAAGTTGGATGACTTCGACGACCAAACGAAGGAGGTCCTGATCCGAGGATGCAAGGACGGGGCACACCGTCACTATCAGCTTCCCGACTTGTGGTCCCTGTACGAGCGATGGCTGAAGGTGCGAGCCAAGACGACTTCTGAGGCCAACCCCTGGCTCTTCCCTCACCGCGACCGCGCCGATGATCACCTGACCCGCGAAGGAGCGAAGTCACTGTTCTACACAGTGGCCAAGAAGGCCGGAATCAAAGGTCACTCGATTCACGATCTGAGGCACAGCGTCGCGCAAGACATGGCCAACGCGGGTGATCCGCAGGTCGTGATAGCGGCGCATCTTCGTCACAAGTCGGTGGATAGTTCGGCCCGATATGTTGATACCCGCGATAACCAGTCACATCAGGCCATAATGATTGAGCGCCGAGCCAGGCGATGGGGACGAAGATGACCTTATCCTCTGAACATCCCGAGTTTAAGACCTGCCCGAACTGTGAAGACGGTTACGAACCGAAGCCGCCCATGCGTAGGTGCAGGCTCTGCCACGGCGAGGGCAGGCTCCCATATCCGTCACCACTGCTTCATGACGATCATCAGGAGAAAAACCCCTCAGGGGTCGCAGAGAAGGCATGCTACGCAGGCCAGGGAGGCTGATGTGATCAAGAAGCCTATCTATCGCCTCACCGACACCCAGCGAGAATTTCTGGCTAGCAGGGCAAAGAAGTTCGATGCGTTCTTTGCCAAGTATGCCACTCCTATCCTGGCGTGGATCGAGCGGCAAGACAGGAAGGAGATTCGATGGCTCTACGAGGCCCTGAAGGAACCTGGCTTGACGGCAGACCAAGTGTTCTGTCTTTTCGTCGGCAGGTCAATCAAAGTCCCGACGATCCGAAAATTGAATGACTACTGGTTCCGCGCCGCCTATCGGGAACTGGTAAAAGGGGGCCGAGACGATTATCTGAAGATCGACGACCTGGCGTTTGCCTTCGACATCAAACCAACTTCTCGGGCCTACGATCTGGTCATTAAAGAGGATGAGTTCCGTCCCCGGCCTCCTCTCACATTGAAACTCCGAAAAGAGTATCAGTCGTTTTGGAAGAAACGTATCGAAGGATTGCCCGGTGCGCCTGGGATTAGGGAACGACTGAACTTCGCTCTGAACAAGCGCCTACGAACGTCCATCTAGCCCTTTTCGGAAATCAAGATTTTTTTCCGAATTCTGCTGACACTCAACACTCCGTACTTCATCATAAAAGCGTAGACAGGAGATGAAGCATGAAGCAACTATTCCGAACACGTTATACGAACGATAGGTACGCGGTGGTAAAAGTTCATGAGCTGGATGGCTCTCTTTTGTTCGCTCTCGATCCCGGTGAGTCCGTGGACGTTGAATCCATCAGTGCTGACGCCATGTATGCGAGGTGGTCGGAGATCAAGTGGCGAGAGGATGGGAAAGTTAGTTTGATTGCCCGTCCAGGTTTTCAGGAACCCGACCGAGGTCGCTGGATGATCAAGCTTCTCAACGTAGAGGGAGCCGACTTGGAATTTCGCACCATCGGCGGGGAAGTGAAACAGGTGCCTGACGACGACCCACTGAAGTCCATTTCGACAGGCGATGTAGTTCAGCATCCGATGAAGGACGTGGTGGTGGGGGGACAGCGCATCTGCCTGCCCCGTGGGATTCCCGTAATGGTAGGACTTACACTGACAGACAAGTTAGTAGGGTTTCAATCCCTGACGATCAAGCGGGTTGAGATCAGGATGAAGGACACCCAGTGGGAGGGCTACCTCACGCGAGAGAAGGTCTTGCAGGACGTGACAGAGCCGAGGTCGGATTCCGAACTTAAGGCCCTCGGCAAACTTTTGGATGAACTAGGAACTTGATGTTCGAACATATTATAGAGAGTGGAGTCGGGTTGGCCTTCTTTCCCGGTGTAGCGAAACTACCGGCGGAAACACGATATAGGGCATGTTGTGGGTCCGCCGTCCCCTCTACTCCTCAGGGCGACTTGCTGGTGCCGGTCGTCCTTCGGCGTCGGGAGGCTCCCGGTCTCTCTCTCTCCTTTGTCATCGGCTTGGAACCTCCTGGCGTCGTAAATTTTCTGTCTGCCCCGATCAAGGGTGGGACGGATGCTTTAAAAGGAACTGACCATGAAACTTTGCGAAATAATTGAAACGAAACTCAAGGCCACCAAGGATGGTGAAGCCTTCCTGATGCGATTCCCATTCCTATATGCAGGGGTGAAGAACGCTAACTCGCGCGAGTATCCAGCCGAGACGATCAAAAAGGCGGTGATGCGATTGAAGGACAGACTCACTAGACGCTCCGCCTACGGTGCCGCCGGCCATCCGAAAGAAATGGAAGTCGATGATGTCTCACACCAGATCGTCGACGTGGACGTAGATGAAAAAGGGAACGCGATGGCGACAGTGAAAGTTCTGCCGACAATAAAAGGCAGGAACTTAGGTATCATCATAAAAAACGGTGGCAGTCTCGGAGTATCCAGTCGAGGAAGCGGCGATGTCAAGGACGGCGTCGTCCAAGACAACCTGGAGATCGCTGGAGTGGACTTCGTCTTGTCACCATCGTTCAACATTCACGTCGGCAAGGAGGCCATGTTCGAGTCGGCACCGCTAACGGAAGACGGGACCGATCCCGCCGTCCTAGCGGCCAAGGGGTTCAAGTCCCTGGACGAACTCAATGAGGCCATGAAGGCCGGTGGTGTCACTGAAGTCGATGTTGAGAAAATCCTTCGCCTGAAGTTCATCTCGGCTCAGCAGGCTGGCTTCACTGGCTCGGCAGAAGATTTTCGCAAGACCTTCAACCGCACGGCCGAAGATAGTAGGGCGGAGGCGGGATTTGCCGATGCTCAAAAGAACGCAGGATATAAAGGGACGCTCGCACAATATCGAGCGGCCCATCTCGTTAAGTAATGGAGAATTATTATGACACACATCTACACACTCACAATCACAGTCGGCGACGCCGGCACAGACGAAGAGAAAGAACAACTCCTCGCCAACATGCTCAAGAGGATCGGCGAAGAGAACTCCTCGATGGGCCAGGCTCACATCCTGGTTACTTCAATCGTTGAAGTTTTGGACTAAGTGGGGAAGCCTGAACCGGAGAAAAAGTGACCAGACTTTTTGTTGCCAATTTTCCATACCAGACCACGGAAGAGGACCTACGTATTCGGTTCGGTCTCTATGGCAAGTTGAAAGATGTCTTCGTGATCGGAAATAGTGATGGCACTCCCCGCGGAATATGTTTCGTCGAGTTTCATCAACCTGAAGACGCAGAACAGGCCATGAAGGAACTTGATGGGGCCACGTTCGAGGGCCGACGGCTAGCAGTAAAACCAGCTAAAGAAAGGATAGTGAAACATGCCTAACTTCATACCATCAGGTGTAAGTCCTGAACAATTCGCAAAAGTCCATGAGGACAAACAATCCCGACTGGAGTCTAGAGCCTACGAAGGTCCGGTCTACCGGACCGACCTGGTGAACAAACGGGACTGCGATGCTGTCCTTCGTGAGGACGGTAAGGCGTTCATTCGACTGAAACCCAAGGCGGAAAGTTTCGTCGAGAGCTGGTCACCTCATACAAACTACGCACCATATAAAACCGTCACCTTTGAAAAGGACGGGACGATCAGTCTTGGCAGGCGTCACAATTTCCCCGACTTACTCAAAGACGCTGAGTTCGTTCTTGAGTTGATCAATGTTGATGGGTCCGACAGTGAGACTATCCGCGTTAACGATCAGTTCGTTACAGTGGAGCGCGACCTTCCCAAAAGGATATCGGTTCGGATAGATGATCCTCTCGTCGTCTACAAGCGGATTCAGTGGAAGCGGCGGACAGTGAAGGTGCCTTGTGCCAGTCACAAAAATTATCTCGAGACAAGGACCGTCCTAGAAAAACAAATGATCCAAAGGAAGGCGTCGGAGATTCGCAAGATAAAGAAGCACTTCGCCAACGAGGCCCTGGAGGAGGCACGAAAGTCGAACGAGCGCCGCTTCCCCGGTGTCATCGGTGGACCTGAAACGGATGAGGTTGATCATGTCGCAGAAGTGCAAGGCCCTGACGTCGAAGGGTAACCCCTGCCTGGCCTTCGCCCGCCGAGATGACCCCGACGGATACTGCGTCTATCACTCCAGGTTGTCTGCCGATGGTGCACAACGGCAGGCGAAGCCCCTGACCAAGGATGACCTGGTGAAGCTGGTTGAGGCGACCATCCGGCAAGTTCGTCATGCCAAACTCAACGCCCTTGAGCGCAGTCGGGAATTGAGGGCCTTGATCACCGAGCGGGACAAACTGCTAGCCGATGAGGAGCCGAAGGAGAAGGACGTTCGTGACATGACAGTTGCCGAGCGCCTGGCCCTTCGGAATCGAACATGAACATAATCCAAGCGTGGGAATCACCGGACTTCTTCAGGCCGCTGTTCGGCAAGGACCTGGACTCATGGCGAGCATGGCGCTCCTTCGTAGCCGCCTTGTATGGTCTCCCGTTTGAGTCCGAAGAGGAGGCCCTGCTTTTCCAACTCGGCACCCTGAGGGAGACAGTCCCCGAAGGCGGATTCTCGGAGGCATACTGCGTCTGTGGGAGGCGCGGAGGCAAGAGTCGGATCACTTCATTGATCGCCGCCTATGAGGCAACAATCACTCCCTGGAGAGAGAAGGTAGCGCCCGGTGAGAGGGCTTGGGTGTTCGTCATCGCCACGGACAAGGACCAGGCCAAGATCATCCTGTCCTACACCCTGGCCTTCATCCGATTGTTTGACAACCCGAAGGCGAAGGACAGAAAGGATCGGAGCCTGATCGAGAGCGAGACAATGGATGAGATTCACCTGACCAATGGGGTCAGCATCGCCGTCAAGGCTTGCACCTTCCGGGCTTCACGCGGCTACTCGACTTGCTGTGTGGTTGCCGATGAGCTGGCCTTCTGGCGTGATGAGCAAAGCGCGAATCCAGCCGCCGCAGTTATCACATCAATACTGCCCGGCCTCATTCCCGGTGCCCGGCTCATTGGCATCAGCACGCCTTACGCCAAGTTCGGCTACCTGTGGCAGACGTTCCGTGAACATTATGGCAAAGAGGACTCAGACATCCTGGTCTGGAAAGCGGACACGTTGACCATGAACCCGACTTACGATGCCGCATTGATCAAAAAGTTGAGCGCTCGTGACCTGGCCTTGGCCGCTGAGTATGCCTCAGAATTTCGCGAGGACGTTTCCGCGTACCTGCCTTTGGAGTTAATTGAACTGAGCATGGTGCGCCAGCAGGCCTTGCCTGAGCCTGGGCGGTCATACAACTGCTTCGTCGATCCGAGCGGTGGGCGGGTGGACAGCATGACTCTAGCGATCGCACACATGGAAGGCGAGAAGATCATCGTTGACCGCATGGTCGAGAGGGAGCCGCCCTTCGACCCCACCGAGGTCGTGAAGGAGTTCAGCGGCCTGATCAAGGGCTACGGCCTGCGCTCGGCAACCTCTGACCGGTACGGAGGCATCTGGGTCAGTGATGCCTTTCAGAAATGCGGAATCAGGATGGACATGAGCGACTTGAGCGCCTCAGAAATCTACCTGAACTTCGCCGCCTTGCTGTCCTCTGGTCGAGTTGAGCTGGTAGACGATGAGAAGTTGAAACTGCAATTCCAATGTCTGGAGCGGAGGACAGGACGTTCAGGAAAAGACAGTGTTGACCACCCGCCCGGACTTCACGACGACCTGGCTAACGCGGTGGCCGGGGCGGTGGTCCTGGCCAGTCATGATCGGGCGTGGACTTTACAGGAACAAGAAAGCCGACTGCCACAAAGTCAGTCGGGAAGACCTGCCCACCTGATCCGTCCCGTCGAAAGGGCACGGAAGATTCAGCTAGACGCCGAGCGCGAGATGGACGAGTTTATGCGCGGGAGCGGATGCTCGCCGATCATCAGGCGGTAGACGCGGAAGTCACTGATGCTAAAGAAATTATTGAAACGCGCAAGAAAAAATTTTATAATATAGGGGATGAGGAAGTAGTGGAATGAGCAAGTCGAAGAAGCTATTTAAGGACCCTGACCCCGAAGAGGCACGTCAATTTCTCAAAGACTACTTCTTCAACCAGTTCCTTCCCGAAGATAATCCTGCCCGTGGTGACGACGAGAACGCCGCCCGTGAGCATATGTTCGACAAGTTGACTGACCTGGCCCGGGTCGTCGAGGAAGTGAAGAAGGGCCTGCGGAAAAAGCCATGAAGACCGCCGTCCTTTGGAATCGCGTTTCCTCACCCGGCCAGCAATATGGCTACTCGCAGGATTCCCAAGATACTGAGATGGCGGAGGTCGCCAAGAAATATGATGTCGTCCGGACGTGGAGGATCACCGAGTCGGCCAATCGCTCCGAACAAAGGAAGCGGTTCAAGGAGATGGTCGCGTTCGTCCAGGCCAATAAGGTAGACACGATCATCGCTTGGTCCCGCAAACGGCTGGGTCGGAACTATGAAGACGACTACACCATCCAATCCCTGATCGACAAACATGATGTCACCGTCGTGCTCATCCAGGAGCACCTTGAGGTCAGCAAATCCTCACCGAGTCAGGTTCGGTTCATGTTCCAGTTGTTAGGCTCGCTGTCCGAAATGGACAATAAGGACCGAGCGGACGAAACCCGAGCGAAGATGAAGGAGAAGGCACGTCAAGGCGAAGTGCCTCACTATGTGCCCATCGGCTACTTGAACGTTCGTGACCCAAAGTATCCAGACAATAAACGAGGCATGACGATCAAAGACGTTGAGCGTTTTGATCATGTTCAATGGGCCTGGGAAACATATGACCGGGGCAACTGGTCCTATGAGAAGATCGTCAAAGAACTGAACCGCAGAGGATTGACTACCAAGCCAAGCCCGAAACGACCTTGCGGGCCGATCTCGGTAAGTCACCTTCAAAAGGTTTACGAAAACGAATTCTACTACGGCGAGTTCAAGTCCCACGGACAACTGTGGAAGGGCAATTACGAGCCGATGGTCTCAAAGGAGCTATGGAATCGGGTCAGGGCGCGGCGGCTTGCGAACAAAACCCACTCCCGGCCCGAGACGAAGAAGTGGTTCTG
>Ga0315284_10005053_pt1 | contig 18755 bp, 17 predicted proteins | sample YL17G09_16_MG_FD_203696 | JGI IMG/M metagenome (GOLD analysis project Ga0315284, IMG submission 203696) | Sediment microbial communities from Yellowstone Lake, YNP, Wyoming, USA - YL17G09_16 | ecosystem: Environmental > Aquatic > Freshwater > Lake > Sediment | place: USA: Wyoming | collected... | reverse complement strand
CTCACCAGGCTCATGCCCGTCGAGATCAAGCTCCCGATGGCATAACCCAGGATCCGGTAGCCGATGGCCCACATGATCATGGAAAGGATTGTCCACACAATCCAAAAGCCAATCATCACGACATTAAAGAAAATGGACTGAAAGGCATGGAACCGCACAAATTTGTCCTTGTTGTACGGCTCCAGCACCAGGAAAACAACTCCGGTGATAAGTCCGAGGACGTATGCCAGCAACCCGGCCACGTTCGAAGTCATCCCGGAGCCGGCCGCAGCCGGAGCTGAAGTAACAGCACCTGGCTCGGGCGCTGTTGCCGGAGCCGCGGGAACTGGACCCGGCGCCGCCGCCGGCGACCCACATGTATTGCAGAATCTCGCACCCTCTAGCAACTCTCCCCCACACTTTCCACAAAACGCCATGACGCGGTGCCCTCCCTCGATAGTTAACGTTCTGAGACTGAAATTTCTGACCCGGGCCTTATGCCACGATTCGCGCTAGCGCCGTTCCAACTTATCTTGGCTAAGTCGCGTCCGCCAGGTCCTGATCCTCTACCGGAGATACCATGGTGTGGTACCTTGGCAGAATAAGTTGGGACGGCGCTAGCCTGCCTGCTGGGCCGCCAGCTTCCCGATATAGGGGATCATGTACTTCTCATTATTATAGGCCTTGTACATCAGGAAGACCCAGTACACAAGGATCCCCAGAAAGATCAGGAGCCCGAGAATGGCCATGACAATCCCGAGAATCCCAAACGAGACAAACCCTAGCACTGTTGACACGATCGTGTAGGCGATCCAAAAGACGATCATCGCCACGTTGAAGAAGATCGACTGAAACGCATGGAAGCGAATGAACTTGTCCTTGTTATAAGGTTCTAGTACGAGGAAAATGATCCCGGTGATGAACCCTAGAACGTAGGCAAGCAACCCAGCCACGTTCGAAGCCATGGCCCCGGGCGTCGCAGCCGCGGCCGCCGGCGCTGGCGCGCCGGGTGCTGCCGCTTCGCTCGGTGTCCCGCAACTCCCGCAAAACGTCACGCCTTCCGTCAGTGCTGCTCCACACTTCGCACAGAACGCCATAGATTCCTCCCCTCTCAAGTCCTGGCCAAGAGTACCTCAGCAAACTGCCGAGCTGGAATCCAGCTGTCCTTACCTGGCTCTTGTCCACGGTACAAATATGAAGTGAACGACCACTTACTGACGGCGTATTGGTATCACAAACTTCGCCAAGACACAATGGGTAAATCGATTCGCCCCAGAGGGCACCGGCCCCCGCGCCCGCGGGGGTAAGCGGCACTGCTCGCCCCCAGGGAGTGAACCCGACCGCAATAACCCTAATCCACTTGAGTCCGTAGTAGCTTCGTTCGACTACAGCCCTCCCCTTTGTACCCAGATGCTTCGTTGTCCCAGTGTCTTGGTGGTGAGGATGCAAGTTTGGTGCGAAAGGGGGGACTCGAACCCCCACCCCTTGCGGGACCAGATCCTAAGTCTGCAAGAACCTACTGATTCTAAACCAGATCAATCACTTAGCTCGGCAGAACACGGCAAAGTCCGGCAAAATCCGCAACCCAGGCGCAACCGGCCTTCGCCTGGTCTTCTCCCCCCTGAGAATGAACCGAAGGGAGGCGAGCGTTGAAACTCACCCCGACCGAACTCGCCTACGTTCGCTCGCAGGGCTTGTACATCACGGAGAAGTGCGATGGCTGCGGGAAGCTCCTGAATCAGAGCTTTCGATACACGACGGCGAATCGTCCAGAAGTGTATTGCTCGGCAGTCTGCCAGGATAAAGCGATGGGCTGGGATAGGGTCCGCTCCCAGAGAGCGGGAACTGAAAAAGCCACACAGCCCGCCTTTGCAATGCCCGTCTGCCAGCGATGCGGGAAAAGATTTAGGGCGAAGTGCCGCGATGCTCGATTCTGTTCCCAGCGATGTCAGAAATGGGATCAGCGGAAGCGGTTGCGGGAGAATGGAACCCCGGAGGGTGCCATTGTACGCGAAACCGATTTCGCACCTTCACCGGAGGCGCATAAACAGCGGGTGAAATGAGGGTCAAAAATGGTCACTAGCGCGTTTGGCTACCCTAGCATGGGTAAAATAGTAAGTTGTTGATTCTAAAGGATCGGTGTCACAGATAAAAATGCCCGAGGAAAAACCTCATGCACAGACGTTTTCTTGACGGCGCAGATGTAAATGATCGCGGAGGATCGCGAGCCGAACCATCGTATCGCCCGAGCCCTGGGCGTCTCCCGGCGCACCGTGTAATACTGGAAGAAGGGCCGATTGACTGTTGGCGGTGTCGGGAAGTTATAAAGGGAGCGGGGATGGAATGAGACACACGCAAATGCACGCATCTCGGAAGGGCGTATCTTACAAGCCCAAGCTGGTTCACACTCGCGTTTTAGCCAGGAAACTCGCGGGTAAGAGCAACCGCCAGATCGCCCGCGAAGAGGGAATCGACCAACACACCGTTGCGCGAATTCTCAGCCAGTCGGGCTACGATCAAATCTGCGATGAGATGAGGAAGGAGTCGGTCGAACTGCTACCCGACTGTGTGCGGGTATGTGCCCGGGAACTGGCCGTGAAGGGTAAGGGTTCAGAGCGCGTTCGTGTGGCGCTGGACTTCCTGCACGGGCATGGAATTCTGGTGAACCGCGAGCAGCGGGACGTAAAGAGCTCGGTGGAAAGATTTGCCAGATTTACAGACGACGAACTCGATCAGTACATCGCCTCCCACATGGCCAGGTATCGACCGGCCTGACCGGGAGTAGTTGGCGATGGCTTTGCTGGTAAGGAGGCCTGAAATGTGTGGTGGTAGTGGCGAAAAGAAACGTATCGAGAACGTAATCCAGGCGGGAGGCACGGCGCGAGCGGTACGTGAGAAAACGGCCTTTGGTACAGCCCTGCCGTATTATCAAGAACGGGTGAAAAAGGGCCTGCCATTTTTTAATGAGTTAGTCGATTACAGGGGAGGCACCACGGCACGTGCGGCGGCCCCGAGACGTGCGGCGCTAATCCGGCAGATGAGGCAAGGGGGACTTTCGCCGACTGATCCCGCTTACATGGCAACGATGGGCGATTTCGAGGCCAACCTTGGCAGAGGGTTCGACGACCAAATGGTTCAGAATCTCATGGCCAATGAGGCTGCCAAACAAAGTGCCGCGGGAACACTGATGAACTACGGCCAGGCGATGGACCCGCTGGCCTACTACAGACTGCTGAGTGAGATGAAGATGGAGAAAGGTTTCTGAGAAGGGGGGATATATGTGTAGTGGCGCTGAGCCAGAGATAATTGCTGCCGCCATAAAGGGTGGTAGCGAGGTAGCCTCAAGCCTGATCAATGGCAGAGAGTTCGACGCTGGGATGGTTCAGAATCTTATGGCGAATGAGGCTGCCAAGGGCACATTGAGCGAGAGTGACCCTGTTCACATTCCCTTAGAGATGTACGGAAATGTCTATGTTGTTGCGGCAGAACTTGGCCGAGGTCGCCAAGTAGGGGGGGTGCGTCCATGAACAACACGCCATCCCCTTTCCGACAACCTAACTTCGAGTTGCCGCTGGATCTACGGTGCGCGTACCGAGGGCGTCCACAACCTCCCACAGATTTGCGCAGTATGCCTGGCACGATGGAAGCCACGGTTGTCTGGTGTGCCCCGTCTGACCTGCGTGGCGTTCATCACTACCGTATCTACCAAGGCGACGAACGCAACCTCATCCACGAGACCAGCAACCAGAACGAGCGTCAGTGGAAAGTCAAGGTCCCAGCCACCGCCAAGGATATGATCTATGTCTCTACGGTTTCGATCCTTGGAAGGGAGTCGGCAAAAATTCCCATCCTCATCAGCTCGAACGACAACCAGTACGTCGTTTCGACGGCCTCTGATGCGACTCCAGGGCAAGCGGCGCCAACAGCTCCTGACTGGAGTTATCAGCCCTCGGGCGGAGCATTATACAAGTGGTATTAGCACTAAGGAGGTTCGACAATTACGACGACGGTAGTGACGCCTATAATCTTCGCTGAGGATGGACGACCGAAAGATGAAGCTCTGGTTACGGCGGTCCAGGCCTACGTCGAAGGCGAACTGGGTGAGAAGGCTCCTGACCTGTCGCCAAGGTACAGGGCGCAACCTCAACCAGGGCAGTAAAACTCCCCAGTTGGTCTCAACGTTCGTTTCGATCCAGCCAATCCACGAATATCGCCGCAGTGACAGGCTGCTGACCGGCTACACGCCCGGAGGAGTCTAGGACCGATTCGAGGACTTTGGTGACGGCCGCAGTAAGGGACGGCGCTTGGAGCTTGAATTTGTGGTCGCAGTTCTCCTTCGGCAGACCCAGGAGGAATACTCGGACGCGGAAAGGTTTCAGGTCCAACGCGGACAACAATCTCATGATTCTGGGACGCACGCAACTGGGAAACACAACCCTTCACGCGGTGGCACTTAGCGAAGCGAGGATGGGAGGGTTTTTGGGCAAGCGTAGAAAGGCCCGCTGCGCTGTCCCCTTGCCAACCCTTAGCTCGGTCGAGATCGCAGCCCAGGACTGCCCCTGGACGCGAAGAACGGCCACTCTGGAAGCGTCCACGGCAACGCGCGGCCTTCCAAGCTGCTTCCCGCGGGCGCGGGCTGCGGCCAAGCCTGAGCGAACCCGGTCCCTGATCAGTTCTCGCTCAAACTCCGCGATGGAGGCGAAGATCCCGAACACAAGCCGACCGTTGGGCGTCGAGGTGTCCACGCCTTCATGGAGACTTACAAACTCGATCCCCAAGGCGCGGAACTCCTCCAGGGCGTTCACGAGTTGGCGCAAGCTGCGGGCAAAGCGGTCGTACCGATAGACCAGCACCGCATCTGCCTTGCGCTTGTGGCAGTCGGCCAGGAGCCGGTCGAGTTCAGGTCGGCGCTCCTTCGCTCCGCTCACGCCGTTGTCTACGTACTCCCCGGAAATCTCCCATCCTCGCCTCTGGCAGTAGTCGCGGAGTTCGTTCAGTTGCATGGCAGGGTTTTGGTGCCCATTGTTCGTCGAAACTCGGGCGTAGATTGCGGCTTTCATGCTTCACCTATCTTCCGGCCCGACTCATCGGCACCCGCAGGCCGGGAGAGATTTGCGGGTGAACGGCGAGGCCCGACACGACCCCGCCGTTTCGTCCTAGTTGCCGAAGTCTGAAACGAATAGCTCTTCGGCGACCTTCTTCGTCTCTTGGAGACGCTTTGGGAGTTCCCATTCGGCAGCTTCGACGCGGTCAGAGACCGCAATCAGCCGGTGGGCCAACAGGGCCAGAGTTTCGACCGCACCGTACAATGGGTTGTGCGAGTTCCAGAGATCGGGTTGGCCGTACTTTGCCTTCGCCTTGCCTAGACCGAGTTCACTGGCTTCGTTCTGTACGATCTCCATAGCGCCGCGCAACGTGGAAACCGCGTCCCGCGTGGTGGAGATCAGCCCTTCGCTCCAGTAGAGGTATTCGCTGACGGCTTGAGTTTCTTCCGGGGTGATTGTGATCTCCGGCAGGGGATTGACTATTCCCTGAGCTATGGCGCGCTGCAATGCGAGCCGGATTTCCTCGCGTTCGAGGTTGCGAATTTGCTTGCGGATTTCGTCGTGCTTTTCACCTAACTCTCGAATGGCCTTGTGTATGGGGTTCTCGACGGGGCTCGCTGCGCTGCCGTTTTTCGAGACTCTGGGGGTGGGAATTGCGGGTTGCTGTTGGGACTTTCTTGTGGGTGGGACTTGCGGTAGAGTCTTGGTAGTCATGTCAGCCTCTCTAGTAGGTTGATCTGATAGGAGCGTGTGACCTGTTTGCGCAGGTTCACGCTCCGTCTTTTTCTTTAAGCCTTCGTTTGGTCTCCTGTCATTTGTTGGCCTTCGGGTGCCGGGGCTTTGGGACGAGGACTGCGGCTCAAACCCCGCTCACCAATCCCTGAAATCCTCGGAATTCTCGGGCTGTGTTGCTTGATCAACTTTTCAACCATCCACTCGGGAACCAAAATCACGTAGCGGCCCTTGCCCAAACGGGGGGGCAGGTTGTAGCCAAGTTCCCTAATCCAACACTTCATGGTGCGAGTACAGACCCCGCATTGCGCCGCCGCTTGAGCGATTGGGATATTCTTCATGCTCCACATGGCGCGTTCCATTATACCTTCGGCTTTTTCTTCCGGCCTCGGCCCTTGCGATAGTTGGCGGCCTTGAATCTGAGAATCTTCTTCACGTCAGCCTCAGTCCAGAGCCGCACAGCACGACCCTGACGAACAACGAGTCTTGGGGCTTTCAGTTTGCGGTCAGCGATCCACCGTTGTATCGTCACCAACGCAAGGTGTGCTTTCTTGGCCGCTTGCCGCGTTGTATAAAGAGTCCCCATTGCAGATATATGTATATCACATTTCCCTTGACTTGTCAATAGGGAAGTGCGAGAATTTTTCGAGCAAAAAGGAACGCCCCGGCTGCAACCGGGGCGGAAGTGAAGTGATCTGTGATTCGTCCTTCCAAAGCTACACGCTCAGGTGGCAAGAAATCAAGCCCTACTGTACTTACGACGGGGAAAGTCGTCCGACAATCCCTGTTGGACCTGAAGCGACCCCTCACGAGACCCGAGAAGCAGCGGCTACTCAAGGCGGTCACTATCGCTCGCAGCGCCCCGAAAAAATCTCCTCGCGGCCGCAAGCCCGACGAGCGATTGCGCCAGGCATGGATCGAGTGGGAAATGTCACCACCTGGCGAGGCGAACGAGAAAGGAACCACTGTTCAGTACAAGAGACCCACCTATTTCGAACTGGCGAAAAAGTACTTCGGCAACGGTCGTCGGTTTCACTCGAAAGTGAAGAAGGAAATCCAGCGGCTCCATCGTAAGAATGAAGAGGACAATAGAAGGGGACGCGAGATTAAAAACTTGCTATCCGTGCGTCCACGGTAGGCCATCCCATTAACTTAGTTTAAAACAATCCTGACAGAACCGTTAACCATTTTACCATTAACCATTTTAGAGGGGTAGTAATTCCCCATTTTCTTCCTGTATTTCTGTAGGACTTTGACTAACGCTATCTTCTCTGGGGTAGGATTGGAGATGAAAGCGCAGGTATGCGCTTAGGAGATCAATAAATGGACCCTATTTGCGTTTCCAGAAAACAAGCGGCCAACCTGTCAAAATACCGAAGCCTGGTGACCTCCCTGGCCCTACTGTTCGAGCTTGCCGACAACGAAAACTTGGACGCAGTGACCGAAGTGAGCCTTGCGCACTCGGCGCAGGCTGCTGCGTGGTGCGATTATCTCGAAGCGCACGCCCGGCGCGTTTACGGCTGTATCGTCTCGCCAGAGCTTCACGCGGCCCGCGAGCGAGCCAACCACGCGGCAACGGCGCTGTACGCGCGCCTGAAGAAGCGGCGGTTTGCGCTGCTGGATGAATTGCACAGCCTGTCGGGGTTTGAGGTGAAAGCACATGAGGCGGGAGTAAGTCACCCGGCAACCTGGGGCGCGCTGGCGCTGGTATACGCCCAACGGTCCGTATTGCTGGCAGAGCTGGCGATGGCCTAAGAAACAAAAAAGGGCGGCGCTGTCAGCGCCGCCCAGAAACTTTGCTTTGGAGACTTGACCGTCATGAGAACTATACTACAAGAACACCAATTCAAGTCAATAGCCGTTTACCTGCCGGCAGAAGGCCCAGCGCCGTGCCGCGATCATGTGGCAGTGAGTGAGCACTTGGCCCAAGCCGCGAGCGGTTTGCGGACAGCCGAACTTCAGTCGTTCGGAACTGACCCAAACAACCCTTGCGGTGTACGGTTGGCGACACTACGAGTTGAACTCATTCGCCTATCCTGTGGACTACCAGCACGGCTCGACTGCCTTATGTGGGCCGTGGGTGTTGAGGTCTTGGAGCACTCCATCCAGCCGCCGCCCAACTTCCCAGAAGGTTCCAGATCTGACTTGGCAACAGAGCCCGAAGCAGTGGAGGTGGTCGCCGGTGGCTAGCCCGCAACTCAAAAACGGCCATACAAGGATCGCAAATGAAATACTGGAGGCGTTATCCCGAGCCCCTTTGAACGGCGCTGCGTTTCGCATCGCACTCTGGGTCTTGCGTGAAACCTATGGATGGCAGCGGAAAGTTGCAGAGATTACGCTGCGGAAAATATCGAAGATGACGGTCTTGAACTACAGGACCGTGCAGCGCGAGGTAAAGGGACTCCTCCAATGTGGGGTTCTACGCAGAGAATTTGACAAGGAAGGCAAGTCGTGGTTTGGCATCGTTAAGGATTACGAGACTTGGCGATTGTCGGGAATCTCCACATGCGGTCAACAGACCGTATGCGGTCAACTGACCCTACAGGATACGGTCAACAGACCGCATCGAGCACGGTCAACAGACCGCACTAATAATAAAGAAAGAATAAAGAAGAAAGAAAGTGTGCCTGGCAGAGAACGCCAGGCAGACTCTCGCCATCAGTCTATCCGCAAGCACTACCTGGAACGCACCAAAGAGAAAACCGGAACCGCACCTTGGAACGGTGGCGACGGCAGCGCGTTGAATACCGTCCTTGCCCAGAACCCTGACACGCCAGCAGAAGAGATCATCCGGTGGCTCGACAACGCCTTTGACTCAGAACTCAAGATTTATCTCCCGAATGGTTTTCGCTTCACGCAGTTTGGGAAATATTACTCGCAGTACACCCGTGGTCCGCTCCTGGAGGGCAACCACGGCGGCAATGGGCTGGGGTCAAAGGAGGGCAGCTTGACCCAGGAAGAACTCCATCGACTGACGAAAGGGAAACATGAGAGACAACAACCAGCTACCGCATAGCCCGGATGCAGAAAAGGGATTGCTCGGCGCAATGATCGGTCAGAGGTACTTCGACCAGTCGGTGTTGCTGAGCGTGGATGACTTTTTCTCGGAATTCCACAGAAGAATCTATCGGGTTATGACCGAACTCGCAGACGCGGGCGAGCCTTGTGATTGCATCTCGCTGGTTGAGGCACTGCGACGGAAGGGCGAACTCGAGAAGGTCGGAGGGGTATCCTACATAGCGGGGCTTCCAGACGGTGTGCCTGTGGGTGTCCCACTTGCGCCTTGGGAGAAGGCGATTCGAGAATCCGCAATCCGCCGGCGTCTGATGCAGGCAGCTCACGCGCTCAGCGAATTGGCTGCAACGGATGATTTTGAGAAGCTGGCTCATGATGTGGATCACCTGAAGTCGTTAATCGAGGCAAGGGAAGAAACCGAGGTGGACGGTTCTCTGGAAGCCATCGAGAGGGAGTATGCGGAATTTATCAAGAACCTCGATGCTCTTTCCATCCGATTCGGCATCCGGGAACTTGACGACCGAACAGGCGGGTTTCAAATGGGCGAAGTTGTAACCCTCATCGCCCGAACCAGCGTAGGGAAATCGGCCATTGCTCAAAACGTCATCGAAAACGTACTGACCCGACATGCCGATTCCAGCGTGGCATTCTTCTCGCTTGAAATGCCTCGGCTGCAAGCCTATGAGCGGCACTTGCAGATTTACGCGGGCAAGACGCTCAAAGAGGTGAGATCGGCTTACTGTCGCGGGGACAAGGCTGCAGTAGGCGCACCTGAATTCCTCGCACGATTCAAGGACCGCTTGGCAATTATCGACACCCCCGGAGTCTCTCTCTCCGAAATCCAACGGCGGGTTTCGGCAATGCAAGCCCTGAAAAGGGTCAAGCCCGTCCGTTTGGTCGTCATTGACTACCTGGGGTATCTCGGCGGTGGTGCGAAGAACGCTGGGCTTGTGGATCGAATCTCCGAACTGGCGCGGGGAGTGAAACAATTGGCAAAAGGGCTTCATTGCGTCGTACTTCTGATTGCCCAGACTTCGCGCCGTGCAAAAGACGGGTCTGAGGAAGTCACTCTGACGGATGCTCGGGATTCGGGAGCGATCGAGGACTCCGCAGACTTCCTGCTCGGCTGCTGGCGACCGGAATTGAAGAAGGGCCTCAGCCCGGAAGCCTTCATGGATGTTGAGGGTAAGCTTTGGTTTCGCATTCTTAAAGCGCGTCGAGGGATGCAGGCTCGATTCCAGGCAAGGTTCGAGGGTGAGACGTTGCGAGTTTTGGAGCCTGTGTCGGAGAGGGTGACGGTCCCATGACTCGCGGCCCAAAAACCTCTCCGCGGGAACCTCGCCAAGTTGCTGCAACACCGTGGGCGAGTGAGGCAGGAAATGACGGCCCGAAAACAATTTTGGGCGACACGAAGCACAATGAGCACGAGTACTGAGAATTCGGCAAGCATGGACCGCTGGCTCGACCTGCGGCGACTCCGGGAGTACGTTGCCGTGAGCGAGAGAACTTTGAGAAGCTGGATTCACTCGCCCGTTGACCCGCTCCCCGCCGCGCGAGTCGGCGCCAAGATCCTAGTCAGGCGTTCGGAGTTTGATGGCTGGCTTCAAAGGCACAAAATCAAGCCGTTGGAAACCGTCGATGTTAATGGTATCGTGCGTGAGGTTCTGGAGGCGGTGACGGATGGGCGTTAAGGTCCGCAAGCGCGGCAGCAAATGGTACGTGGTGATCGACTACCACGGCCGGCGGAAGTCAAAGTGCGTCGGCACCCGCGAAGCGGCCGAGAAAGTTCGGCGCGAAATCGAAGCGCGCCTAGCACTGGGCGACCTAAGCAGCCTCGAAAAACCGAAGGCCGTCCTGACTTTCAAAGCCTACGCCGATCATTGGCTGGAAACCGACGCGCTTCGATGCAAGCCCTCAACGGTTGAATTCTACCGCGATTATCAAGAGCGATACGTCGTCCCCCGGTTCGGCTCCACCCAACTCACAGCGATCACACGCGACGAAATCAAACAATTCATAGCAGACCTCTGCGCCAAAGGACTGTCGAAGAATACAATCAGGCTTGCGGTCGCTTCCCTGCGCGTGGTTCTGAGTTCAGCCGTCGAAGAGGGCACGATCCAAAGCAACCCCGCCTTTCGGCTCGGGCGTATGGTGGCGAGCGGTAAGCCCGAACAAAAAGCTCAGGCGATGGAGCCGGAAGAGGTTGACCGCTTCCTTGCGGCCACCCGCGAATTCTGTCCTGAGTATTACGCCCTATTCCTGATTGCAGTTCGTACCGGCTTGCGCCAGGGTGAGATTCTCGGCCTCAAGTGGGGAGACTTCCAGTTCGGTCAGGGCGAGGATGACCCTGACCGCTTCATCTTCGTGCAGCGCCGCTGGTATCGCGGGCGATTCAGCACGCCGAAGAGCAAGAAGGAGCGCCGGGTGGATATGTCCCGCGAGTTGCGACGTGGGCTCTTGGAACTCCGGGACCAGCGACTCCTGGAAGCCTACCAGCAGGGGCGGACTTCGATTGCGGATGAACTGGTGTTCCCCGGCGTGGATGGCAACCCGCTACCCGCCCGGAAGGTGGTAGAAAGCTATTTCCTACCGGTCCTTGAGCACGCCGGGTTGCGCCGCTTCCGCTTTCACGACCTGAGACACACCTTTGGCAGCCTGCTTATCGAAGCGGGAGCACCATTGCCCTACGTGCGCGACCAGATGGGGCACAGTTCCATCCAGATCACCGCTGATAAGTACGTGCACCTGATTCCCAGGCGAAATGTTCACTTCATTGACCGGCTGGACTCGCTGACAAGTCCGCAACAATCCGCAACCCAGACGCAACCAGAAAAAGAGCCTTCGGAAGTCGCAACGGTAAGTGCTTGGTGCGAAAGGGGGGACTCGAACCCCCACCCCTTGCGGGACCAGATCCTAAGTCTGGCGCGTCTGCCAATTCCGCCACTTTCGCGCGGCCCTATTATAAAGCAAGTTGGTCCCGCCGCGAGGGTCTAGCGCGTCGGGACCGACATGCACCACGCGGAAGACTGCCGTGGTCTTGGCAGCCAGCCGAGACCGCGCGGGAAATCACGATTATTGTTCAACTCGGCTACTTACTTGTGGATAATGGGGAACTTCAGGCATAACACGCTGTGCCTCAGGCCGGGGGAGATGACTGCATGCGCTCGCTGGCGCGCTGGGTGGTTAGATTGGTCGCGATATTCCTGGGGCTTGTGGGGTTGCACCTTCCGCTGCTTGGCCTGCCCTACTACTGGGACGAAGCGGGCTATTACATCCCGGCGGCGTTGGACTTTTTCCACTCGGGGCTATTGATCCCGCAGAGCACGCTCACGACCGGCCACACGCCGCTCGTGCCGGTGTATTTGGCGACGGCGTGGCACCTCTTCGGCTACTCGCCTTTCGTGACCCGAGTGGCCATGCTTTTGTTGGCGGCCGCCACGGTCACGGCACTCTACGCGCTGGCGCGGCTCGTCGCCAACCGCGAGGTCGCCATTTGGAGCGCCCTGCTGCTCGCCCTCTCGCCGGTCTTCTTTGCCCAGAGTTCGCTCGCCCATCTCGATCTGACGGTGGGGCTTTGCACGACGCTGGCGGTGCTCGCGTTGCTGCGACGATCCCGCTCGGCCGGGCCGACGTTTGCCCTTACCGCTTCACTCGCGGTTCTGAGTAAGGAAACCGCCGTGGTGCTCCTGCCTGTGGTGTGGGCCTTCGCCTGGTTTAGAAGAAAAGAACGGCAGGCGGTCGCCTGGGTCTGGCTCGTATTTCCCCTCTTGCCGCTGTTGGCCTGGGCCGTCTACTACCATCACGTCACCGACTATTGGACCGGCAATCGCGAATACCTGGACTACAACCTCTATTCCGCTCTCCATCCAATTCGCATTTTCCTGAGCCTGCTGCGTCGCCTATACCAATTCTTCATCGGGGGATTCAACTGGCTGCTGGTGGCGGGCGCCATGTTGGGAATCTGGGGCAGAAGGAAACGCGGGGATGTTTTCGCGCCCCAAGAAAACCACGAACAACAGTCATCCCGTGATTTTGTCTTTCTAACGGTTGGCCTGACGGCCCTCTATATCCTCATGCTCAGTGTGGTAGGCGGTGCGACCCTCCGCCGTTACTTCCTGCCGGTCTTTCCGCTGTTTTTCCTCGCGGCCGTGGCGCTCATCTTCCAACTGCCCAAGCGGGTGGCTCGAAGCATTGTCTGCGCCACCACATTCTGCTTGGTGGGCTCCTGGTTTATCAACCCGCCCTATCCATTCCCGTTCGAAGACAACCTGGCTTACGCTGACTTCGCTCGCCTGCATCAACAGACGGCCGCGTACCTTGAAAGCCTGCCCGGAAATCCGCGCATTCTGACCGCCTGGCCCGCTTCCGACGAACTGGCACGGCCGTTCCTCGGCTACGTGCGCCGGCCACTGCACGTCGTCGCGGTTTCGGGTTTCAAGCCCGAGGAGTTCCGGGAAGTGAGTGCGGATTCTTTTGACCTGCTGTACCTCTATTCCCGGAAGTGGGAACCTGCCCACAACCTCCTAAACCGAATTCCGTTCCTCGAGAGGCTCCAAACCCGCTATTTCGACTACGCACCCCAGGCTCGTGACGATTGGCTCGCGGCACAGTATGGCCTGCGCTTGCTCCAGCAGTTTGAGCGTCGCGGACAGTGGGTACGGGTCTATTCCAAGCAGGGCAAGCCACAGAATTGAACACCTGTGCCCGCCGATTATTCCCCAGGCTCACGAGACATCCTAACGCGCCGCTCACCGATGGACCACGGGCCGCGCGCCGGTAGCGTTGTGGGTGCTCAGGGTATGGGGGAGTTTGCCGCCGGGGAACAAAGCGACTACGGGGAAAAAGCACCGCAGAAAGACGCCTCAAGCCCTCTGCAAGGAGCGCCGGCTTCCGAAGGAGCGCGGCGGCAGGGAAAGTCAAACAGGCCTGGTCAAACCCGGATCGTTGAGCGTCTTCAGGAACGCCTCCACCAGTTCGCCATCGAACTGGCTACCGCTGCAGCGGTGCAGTTCGGCGATCGCATCCTCGATGGTCCGCCCTTTCTTGTAGGTGCGATCGGAAACTATGGTGTCATAGGCGTCCGCGATGGTCAGAATGCGGGCGCCGAGCGGGATATCGTTCCCGCCCAGTTGGTCAGGATAGCCCTTCCCATCGAAGCATTCATGATGGTGGCGCACCAGGCTGCGAATTCGCTCAATGGACTTCACTTTCAGGGGTTCCAGGATTTTTCCGCCCAGCGGCGCATGGGTTTTCACGATTTCGTATTCGTCCAAGGTGAGCCGCGCCGGCTTGTTGAGTAACGCTTCCGGCACGCCGATCTTGCCAATGTCGTGCAGGATACCGGCCAGCCGGATCTCCTCAACCTGGGAATTATCCCAGCCGATGTGCCGCGCGATCTGGGCCCCCAGGTGGCCCACGGCCTGGGAATGGCCCTGGGTGTAGTGGTCCTTGGCGTCAATAGCAAAGGCCAGGGCCGTGACGGTATCGAGCAGGGCCACCGACTCGCCGTTGCCTTGGTTCATTGCCTGCTCGAAGCGCCGCAGATACTGGTTGAACGCCTCGGGGCCGGTGGAGAACAAACGTTTCATCGCCACTCCCAGATAAGCTTCCAGCAGTTGCTGCTCCCATTCAGAGCCGGGGGTCTGGGCCACCAGCGAAGCCGTGCGCACGCAGTTCCCCTTCTGGTGCTTGGCGAGATACATCTCCGAATCCGCCACGCGCAGGATTTCGTCGGGCGTAGGCCCGTGCATGGGGAAGGACGCGATGCCGAAACTGGCGGTGATCCGGTGGCTGGCGAGATAGGAGTCCGCCTCAAACATGGCACGCAGGCGTTCCGCCACGACCTCCGCCTGCTCGGTGGTCGCCTCCGGCATCAGGATGGCAAACTCATCGCCGCCGTAACGTGCCACCACGTTGGATTGCCGCGAGCGAGCCTCCAACAGGCAAGCGACGGCGCCCAACACCCGATCGCCTTCCTGGTGCCCGTGCCGGTCGTTGACCGCCTTGAAGCCGTCAAGGTCCAGCATAATCAGGGAGAAAAGGCGGCCCGAACGCGTAGCGCGGCGACACTCCGCCTCCAGGGACTCCATGAAGAATCGATGGGTTTTCAGACCGGTCAGGCCGTCGGTGATCGCCTGTTCCAGGGCCACCTGGTAGGCGCGGGCGTTGTGCAAGGCCACGGCGAGTTGGCCCGCGAGGGCCCGCAGGGTGAGGACATCCTGATCGGTGAAGCTCTGTTCGCGCAGGCTCTCAATACTCAACACCCCGAGGATCTCGCCCCGGTAATCCAAGGGGAGGCTCAAAGCCGAGCGCACGGCCGGATGGACGGCAACGTAGCGCGGATCCTGAACCAGATTATGGATGACAACCGGCTCGCCCTGCTTGGCCGCCGCGCCCGCCAGGCCCTCACCCAGCCGAACCCGCCGGCCCAGCAAGCCCGAGCCATAACCAGCTTCGGCCTCCACCACCAACTCGTCCCGCTGCCGGTCCATGACCTCTACCCGCACCAGGTCATAGCCGAAAGCTTGTCGCACCTGCTGGCAGATGTTCGTGAGCAACTCCTGGGGATGCAAAACCTCCGCGGCTTTCCGTCCCAACTCATTCAGGAGCGCCAGATGCCGGGCGCGCCGCTGTTCCTGACGGAAGAGCCGCGCATTCTCGATGGCCGCCGCCGTTTCGTTGGCGAGGACCCGGAGCAAACCGAACTGCCTTTCGTCAATAGCCCGCTCGCGCTCGAAGTCCGCCACCGCAAGGACACCCATCGAGCCATCCGAGAAATTCAGCGGGACCCCACCCCAGGTGCGGATTCGTGGATCGGCCACGGGAATCCCCAACTGATGCGCCGTAACGACAAAGTTCTTGTTGATCAGCAGCGGAGCGCGCGTGGTGAGCACATGCTTCGATAGTTCATCGGTACGGGGCAACCGCAGCGGGCTTTCGGCCGGACCCTCCTCAAACGCAACCACTGTCTCCAGTCGAGCCCCGGGCGAGTCCTGGAACGCCAGCGAGAAATTGCTGGCACCGAGCAACCCCTTCAGTTCACTGCGCAGAATCTGGAGTTGCTTCTCCAAGTCAAACGTGGCGCACAGCGCCTCGCCAATCCGATGGAGAATCTTCAACTCTTCGTTATGGCGTTCCGCCGCCCGGTGCAGCAAGTGGTTTTCGAGCGCGACGCTGAGCTGGTTGTTGACTGCAATGATGAGTCGCAGTTCCTGGGGCTGAAAGGTGCGCAGGCCCCTGCTGCCCGCCAGGATCACGCCATAAGAACTGGTCTTGACCTGCAACCCGGCGACTAACAGAGTTCCCAGACCCTCCTCGGTCAACACATCCCGTAATTCCATGAAGAGCGCGTCGCGGGGCCAAGCCCCGGGCAGGGGGAGCTGGCGCAGGTCCGGGAAGACCATCAGATTTCCCCATCGCTCCGCGCAGGAAGCCGTATAGTCGCCCAGCGCTCCGCGCGAAAGCCGCGCGGCAGCCGACTGGGTGAATCCCCGAGCCACATAGCAATCCAACTCCTCCGGGCCTCGAGCCTGCAACACCACACAACCCGTCGAAAGGCCCAGGGTCTGCAGGATGAGATCGAGCGTCTCCTCCGCCATCTGCCGAGGATCACGGCTCTTGGAAAGAGTGGTCGTGAATTGGTGCAGGTTGGAAATGCGCAGCAGTTCGGCTGCCTTGCGCCGCTTCTCGGCGCGAAGATGCAGCCGCCACTGGAAAATCAGTCCCAGTAGCGGGAGGACGGCGAGTCCTAGCAAGACAGAACTCGGGAACGAACCAAGCAGGTTTCCCATGGGGGCCATATCCATCAGGGCTTAGAGTAGACGCACCACTCCCTCGCGATGCCCTGGCGCGCTCAGCACCTTTTGCCTCCGTTGGGCGTAATCAAGACACGTGCCGGAATTGTTCTCATTTACTGCAATCCCCCAGCCGCCCCCCGCGGCCCGAAGATTAGGGAACAACTACCGGTAGACTATACACAAAGTTTCCGTCAGCGTCAATCCCGATCACGCAAGTTTTCGGCTGAGGGCCGAAGCCCGGTAGCCCATGCCAAGCCGACTTATTCTTACCAGTTTACCTCTTTTATGGCCATGGAACAGATTGGGGGACCGGGATGAACCGCGCGCTAGCGATCCACACAAGTCAATTGAAGCCTCACCGAAATGTTGGTTTCTATTTGCTGGAAGGACTTTTGCCTCTTTATCTTGATGCAAAAAATCGCTTACGATGGTTAGTTCATGTGAGGCGCAGGCGGACTGGGTAGGTGGGCCCTGCACGCGGCAACCCGAGTGGCGGCTTTGATTCGTCTCTCCGCTCTCGCGCCCCCGTCCTGGACGCCGCGCCAACTCCGGTGGTTTCGGTAAAGCGAGCGGCACTCCATACGCTTCTCTCACGGGGAGGATCATGTCCAACGTTCGAGTCCGTTTTGCACCTTCGCCGACCGGCTATCTGCACGTGGGTGGAGCCCGAACGGCGCTCTATAACTGGCTTTTCGCCCGCCATGTCGGGGGTGTCCTGGTCCTGCGCATCGAAGACACGGATGTGGATCGCTCCCGACCCGAACTGGTGACCGTGATTCTGGACAGTTTGAAGTGGCTGGGGCTTACTTGGGACGAAGGGCCGTACTTCCAGTCCGAGCGCCGGGCGCGATACCGGGAGATGGCCGCCGAACTCGAGCGCCTGGGACACGCCTACCCTTGCTTCTGCACTCCCGCCGAACTCCAGGCCAAGCGTGCCCGCGCCGAAGCCGAACACCGTCCCTGGAAATACGACGGCGCCTGCCGCAATCTCTCCGAAGCCGAGCGACAACAGCGCCAAGCGGAGAATCGGCCCAGCGCCATTCGCTTTCGCGTGCCGGAAACCGGGGAGACAGGTTTCGCAGATCTGGTCTTCGGCGAATTGCAGGTGGCAAACCCCGACCTGGAGAATTTCGTCCTGTTGCGTTCTGACGGCAACCCCACCTATCACCTGGGCGTCGTCGCCGATGACCTCGACATGCGGATTACGCACGTGGTCCGCGGCGCCGACCACATTTCCAACACGCCCAAGCAAATCCTGATGTACCGGGCGCTGGGAGTTCCCGAACCGGTCTTCGCCCATCTGCCGCTCATCTTGGGGCCCGACCGCCAGCGCCTCAGCAAGCGGCACGGGGCCACCTCGGTGGGAGCTTACCGCGAAGAGGGCATCCTGCCGGAAGCATTGGTGAACTTTCTGGCACTGCTCGGCTGGACGCCGCCTGACCAGAAGGAAATCGTTTCGCTTGAGGAAATGGTACGAACCTTCGAGCTCGAAACGGTCTCAAAATCCAACGCGGTCTTCGATCCCGAGAAATTAGCCTGGATGAACAGCGAATATCTCCGCCGCCTGCCGTTCGAGCGCCTCTTGCCCGAAATTGAGTGCGAACTGAAATCAGCCGGCCTCTGGCGCGAGACCTTCGCGGCGGGCGAGCGTGAGCGCTTCGAAGCCAAGGTGCGGCTGCTGCAAACGCGCGCGCGCGGCTTGAAGGATTTCTCGCATTCGGGCCGGGCCTTCTTCTCCGACGATTTTGAATACGATCCCGAAGCCGTGAAGAAGTTTTGGAAGGACCCGGCGCTCGAGAATCTGCTCGCAGCTCTGGCGGATAAGTTGGCCGCCACGGACCCCTTTGACCTCGCCGAGACTGAGAAGTCGCTGCGCGGCGTGGCGGCAGAGAAAGGCATCAAGGCGGGCCTGCTCATCAACGCCACGCGCGTGGCGCTGACCGGACAGGCCGTCGCGCCGGGGTTGTTTGACGTCATGGTTACGCTGGGCCGCCAGCGCGTGGTGGCCCGGCTCAGGCGCGGCACCGAATCTCTGCGTGCTCGCAGCAGCGGTGCGTGACCGCTGATGAACCCAGGAACAAAGCGCATCGCGCTCTGAGATGTCAAGGCAAAGTAAGAAGTTCCTGTTCTTAGCAAAGTAAGAAGATCCTGTGGGCGCTAACGGAAGGAGCCCGTAGGGCGACTGGAG
>Ga0315284_10005050_pt1 | contig 18757 bp, 36 predicted proteins | sample YL17G09_16_MG_FD_203696 | JGI IMG/M metagenome (GOLD analysis project Ga0315284, IMG submission 203696) | Sediment microbial communities from Yellowstone Lake, YNP, Wyoming, USA - YL17G09_16 | ecosystem: Environmental > Aquatic > Freshwater > Lake > Sediment | place: USA: Wyoming | collected... | reverse complement strand
GTCCTTCCAAGTATTACCCTTCACCGATTGCTCGGCTAGCCTCCTGGCGTCTCTGGCTCGCTCCGCCGCTCTAATGTCTCCACCTAGTTCTCGGATCGTCCTTGCTCACCTCTGGCTTTTGATACTTGATACTTCTTCGGGGACCCGCAAACTTCCAACTCTTTGGTAGTTTGTGCGGACACAATCCGTCAATCCCATGATGCGCCCGCCCTTGATTGCAATTGTAACAAAGAATCTGATACTTGGTTGGGTCATACGATTTGATGGCCCGTCGGAATTCTCGTAGACCACCACCGCGCTCCGCGCGTTCTTTATAGCCATCTCCATTGATGTGATCCAAGGTCAAGAAAGAAGCATTATCCTCGCCGCAACATGCGCACTTCCAACCGTAGATGTCAAGGAGATCTCTTCGTATTGAGACGACATATTCCTTCATGTGTTTGTCGCGTTTCGCCCTGTTTTCGGGGCGGCTATTGAATTCCTTCATGTAGGTTTTTCTATCTTCGTCGTTCATTCAACCCGTCCTTATCTTTTGCTTCTCGCCACTCACGTTTCTTGGGTACATGAGCCTCACAATAAAACCGCCCGTAAAATTCGTGATGCGCCTCGACGCCGCAGCCGACGCACGGACACCAATGCAACTCATTCATGCCTCACCGACCGCCATATCTCCGCAGCGCAGAGGGAGCAAACGGCAAATCCTTCCTTCACGCGGTCGTTCTTCTCGCCGCAGAGCGTGCATTTGCCCTTACGTTTCATGACCACGCGCCACATCTGACCGAGAGCGGAACGGTCCTTGCACATCCCGCGATACCATTGAGTTGATGATACCTTCGTTTCGTCGGTGTTCATGTGCCCACCGGCTTCTCTTGTTCGCCGTTGGTCGGCGCAACCTGTTCCTCAACGGCCATCTCCCGGCTTGGCAGCAGGATCTCCTCCAACTGCTCCCCATAGATTATCGCCCTCTCGAACTCGTTCAGCTTCAACTTGAGCGGCTTGAGCTTGACGCCTTCCGCGACCAAGGCCTCTGCCAATTCGTCGGGGATGAGTGTGTGAAGTTCGCGGTCGCGCTCGGTCATTTCGCACGCTCCTTCTTACCTTTTCTCAGACGGAAAACGGCACAGTCGTAAGCTATGGCGCACGCCAACATGGCGATGACGACGACACCCTCGTCAGTCATGCCTTTCGCCTCACCCGATAGGTCGGCAGATAGTTCCCCCCGCCACGCTGCCCAACATCCTTCACGCGCCGCTCGCCCACTCTTTCATATTTTGAACTATCGCGGATGACACGGCTGACGCTCTGAGCGGATTCCACTAGGTTGTGATTGTAGAACTTCCTCATCGCGAACGCCAACTCTGCGGCGGTGAATTCCTGGCGCATCGACCTGGCGGTTATCAAAACGCGCCTTCGCATCGCGTCGCGCATCATGGCAACCTCACCTCGATGGATGCCATCAATACCTCGATGCTGTCGGTCTGTTTGACGGCTATGATTATCAATTCGTGATTGGCTGGACTAGCAAATTGTGATTGCTTCTTGAGGATAGATTCAGATGTTGGGTTCGTCTCGATTTCGATTATGTAGTCAGTGTAACCGCGAGTCGCCTGCCCTCTTTCACTGGTGCGCCGCCAAGGGACTCTGACATAAACGTCTGGGATTCCCGGATAGATGGCCTTGTCCTGCAGTGGCTTCTTGTTGAGGAATGTATATCCTAGTTCCAGGCAGGCACGCTCTGTGAGGTAGATTGCTAGGTCGTGGAGGTGGTCGCCATGAAGTTGATGGATTATCGTCTGCGCCAAATCAATGCCTCCAAATCAAAAGGACCGCGACCACAAGGCCGCCGATGAAGTAAACAAGGACCGCAATCGCCGAGAGATAGTAATCCCTGAGCAGTTGCTTCTCGAAGGTCCTCGGCTCTTTCATGCCGAGCGCCTCCGCTGTTCTGCATGGTGGCGTTCTATGCGTTCCGCTTGGTCCCTGAACGCTTGGCCAGATGATGAGGGATACCTTATTCTGCTAACCTTTCGCTGACTTGCTGGCTCGACCGGGAGGGACATAGTTTCGCTTGCGCCGAGAGCATATCCTCCATCTGCACGCCGATGTAGGCTTTGAACGTCATATCGACCGATTCGTGCCCCATCAATCGCGCTATCGTCTCTATCGGAGTGCCCGCCCGCCAATGCCTGTTGCCGAACGTCCTTCTTAGATCGTGCGGCGCGAAGCGGACTCCGGACGATTCGGATATCTGCTTGAGCTTCCGATACATCTGCAGCTTGCGGTAGGGGAACAAGCGGGTCGCACCCTCTCGCCCTTCTAGATGCTTCGCAAGCGGCGCTATCGTGTAGGAGTTGAGCGCAAGAGGCCGCATCTTCCCGCCGCCCCTTCCCTTGCTCAGGATCATCGAGAGCTGACAGTTCATCAGTTCCTTGGCGTTCTGCACCGTGAGCCGTTCCATGTCTATCAGGCGGCAGCCGTTGTCCACGGCGAGCGAATAGAGCAGCTCGTGATCGTTCGACAATCTTCTCGATGCCAGTCTTAGTTGCTCCACCGTCCCTTCCGGCAGGAATACGCCGTCCACCTTGGCCTGCGCCTTCGCCGAGATGGTCCAACGCATCGCATCCCGGTTGCCCGACCAACGGAGGAATGTCCTTATCACCGAGCAATATATCGCCCTGGTGTTGCTCGACCGCTTCATCGTGGCCTCCAGTCGGTGCATCTCTGCCAGATCCACCTTGGATGGGCTCGGCCACTCCAACAGTTCCCCGGCCAGGTCCAGCGCCTGCATGTAATGCGCCCTCGTCATCGCGCTGATGTGTGCCTTCTCTTTCAAGTATTCCCTCATCTGCCTGTGCCAAGCGTCCTTGCGCCTGTATGGCATTGGATAGCCTCATTCCTTGTGGATATTTTAGTGCTTGCATGGCACGACCGACCCATCCGCGTTGATGAAATGGTCGCATACCTTACAGAGGTAGAAGTGCGCCCCCGTTCTTTGGCTCTGGGCCTTAGGGACCGTCCCGTGGCACTTCGGGCACTGCTTGCTCTCCGGCAGGCTCGGCTTCGTCTCGGACGGTGGTATTGGCTTCTTTTCATCCGCCTTACCTAGTTTGTCCGCAGGCACGAACCCCTCTGGACTAGATGGATCGCTCGCCCGGGGGTTGATCTGCTCCTTGCATGCCTCGATATAAATCGTGTCCGTGGCAGCTACGCGGCGTTCTTCGTCCTTTATGCACTCGAACTCAACATATATCTCGCGCCAATACTGGCAGTTCTTAATGCGCCATTCATCAGCTTTCATTCTCTAATCGCCCCCTTTGATGATCGGGAGCGGACGCCAGGGATTAGGATGGGAGAAGGTCTGAACAAGAGGTGGCGAAACCATGCACGAATAACCTTCGGGCGTCCGCAGATGCTGGGCTGGAGAGTGTGCATCCCAATCGGTCCCTTCTCTTGCGCTAGCATCTGTAGGGTGATTGTCTAGTTATATATATAATGATTATGGTTGTAATGAAAGCGAGCGGGCGGTCGTGCTAGTATTGTAATCACCATTCTGGGTGTTTTGTATGCAACATATATATACAAGTATATCAGAGTGCTATGTGGGATGGGCGAGAGGCGAAGGGATGACGGGAGGAACAGAGGCTAAGAGGAAGCCGGACAGAGGACTTCAACTCAATTTCAGGCAGACGGTTGAAGAACGGACGGCGATGCTGGATGCCATTCAACTATCGGATGGGTTATATCATGGTCTGACGGATTTTGCTCGTGGCGCAATCAGGCGCGAGATCGAGCGCATCAGATACGATGCTTATCGCCAACAGCGCGTTTCCTATGACGATGGAAAAGAGGGGCGAGCTTGATGCGAGAGAACTCACCAAGTAGTTTGCTGACTTCGTTTACTATCGAATCATCTACCATGCGGTCCGTTTCCAGGATCACACGAAAGAGTCCTGCGGGTCTGTCTGGCATTTATATACCTCTTCATAGACAAGCAATACCGCGTCTCATTATTAAGGTTATTACAGAAGGTGTCCGAAAGTGAGGTTCTATCAAAGCCGGGGTTTGTGGGGCTTAGTCCCGCGTGAGTGGATAATGCACAATCTGCCGGTCTGCCCATTCTGCAAACAATATACCACATGGCGCGTCGGTTGCCAGTATCGGCCTTGGGCTAGGTATCATTTCAGATGCTCTGGGTGCGCGGCGACGGTTTCCATCCCGGTAGCCATAACGGGCTTGGTCAAAGGCTCAGTGATCCGCCTAGAATCCCTTGGTCGGTCTGATGCACCCGGCAGAATCGGCGGAGAATATCAACTCGCGGAACTGGCGCGGATGGCTAGGAGAGGTTGACCTCACTCCCATTTCAGATTCCAGGTGTAGGTTATGGTCATGGCCGCCGTCTTTGCCACGAGCGTGTGCGTCGCTCTGGCATACATCGTCCCAGAAGTGAACGCGGTGAAGAGTCCACATTCGGTAAGGTCCTCCCCGTTAGCATCACCCGTTCCGAGTATGTGGATTACTTGGAGTTGTTGAGGTGTCTCAATCAGAGATAAGATGGCGAAACGATAAGTGCTTGTACCTGTCAGGTTTGTCTGAGCTAGAGCTGGGGCGGTCGTCCCATTCCCCACGCCAAAATGCGTGAGTCCCGTGACCGCGTCCCCGTAGAGGAAATCTCGGAGGAGGTCCTTGCCCGCATTGACGACGAGGTTGTGCTCACGGATTGTCCGGATTACTTTTCCCGTCTGTGCGTCTTTGACCTCTATCTTGACGTTGTCGCTCGGTCGGACCTTATCTATTCCCTTCATATGTATTCCACCACTAACTTCGGCCGCTTCGCCGCATCGGCATCCTCTCGGCTGCAATAGGCGGGCCGATATGATGCCCATATATCCCAAGCGTCCTCGTCCGCCTTGAGCAGCACACCATAATTCGCCCCGCCTGCGGCCCACCCCTGCATCAACGAGGTGATGTCCCATTCGACGGAGGTCAGATTTTGCGCGTGTTGAACGTCCGTCACGCTGGGATTGTATGATGGCATGGAGTTCCATGTGACGCCCGTCTCGCTCCAATCATCATCGACGCGATGAACCTCAATATCCATCACGTTGTCTGCGGTGGGCGGGTATTCGCCCCAATATGGATAGCGACATAGGACCAGTTTTGCTGATGTTATGGTCTTGCCAAGCAACACCGAAATGTCAAATTTGACCAGCGAGTATGTGGCGTCCGACGCATCGTGATAGGCCACAAAAACGATCGCCATATAAGAGAAGTTCGCGTTCGGTGAGGACTGATTGACGTACACATCCGCCGATGCTTCAAAGGACATACTAGGGACCACCGCGAGGACATCTGTGGCAATCGCCTGGCCGATCATCATCACGCCATATTCGTTCCCGATGTGGGTCACGTTGGCGGACGTGCCCCTGGCCCCGAGCATGCGGAAGAAACTCGACCACCCACCCCGGGGTTCGCCATTTATCGCCGTGATGGTATAGCGCATGAACTTTGAATCGACATCGTTGCCCTTGACCTTCGTTATCAGATATTGCCCGTCGATGTCGTGGCTTGTGATATCGATGTCTATGCATTGCCCAGCCCGCAGACCATCCGAATCCGTCTCGAAGGTCACTTCCACGGGCATCAGGCCGTAACGTCGCACGAGGGCACTTGCGCGTTCGATGGTGAGGTCCTTGCCGATCAATTCCGAATCCTGTTCGACCGCCTCATAATAGCCACTGCCGCCTTCGATGCCTTCTCTCAGGGTCACCTCCTCCCCATTCTGAACGCGGGTCACAATGTCCATCATGCCCTCATAGGTGACGGCCAATACTTCAATGGCAGAGAGTGGCGTCCCGCCGTCGTCCTGAGATATGATATTCGAGTCATAGGCCCAATACCAATCCTTTCCAGTATCCACACCCAATAACCCCACGTCCAAATCCGCGCCGCCGTCGATCGTGATGTGTGTGGGCTTATAGGCTACGGGATACGCGAGGGCGAACGTCATGGCCGCCCCGTCCCCAAGGAATGTCTCGATCCTCGAACCCGTCAATCCCCGGGCGTCGGTTATCCACTGGATGTTGCGATAGTTCTGCCTGTGATACTTGACATACATCTTGCGGTAATTATCTGAACTGTCGCTGAGGTAGAGGGGGGCCGGGTTCGCGGTGCGGTTGAAGAAATGAACGTCTTTATCGTGGTCAATGTACCAAGAATGGCCAGACAGGTCACAGAGGGATTCCATCACATCGGACGCCTTCATGTAATTTATCCCGAGGTCTGCGATCGTGCAGCCATCGAGCGTATTGGTGTGAGTGAATCCCTCGCTCGGCATGAAATCGTCGATCATGTGCTGGATTATCTCGCCACACGTGTGAGCGAGATAGTTGCCATAGATGATGTGCCGGTCGAATATCTCCTCGTAACCTATAGCGACCACACTGAAGCGGAGGCAGTCGTTATCTCCGTCCTCTTTCTTCTCGGTCACTTCGTCTATCGTGCCGCCGAAGATGGTCGTTCCTGACTTTTCCAGTTGAACGTCCTGCCCTACTGCTGGCCTATATGCCCCAGCAGGGTCGGTCATGTTGAAACTGATAGTATTCTTGACGCGCAGCTCATCGTGCCACTGCAACGAGTTCGCGTCCAAGAGCGAGGTCTTGTCATCCACGCCGATCGTGAGCGTCAGCATTAGATGTTCATCCCCGTCCTTCTGCGGATCTCCCGGACCACCTTCTCCACTATGAGGTCGTCATCTAATGTCTGTTGAACTTGGACCGTGACGTAATTGTTGTTGATTACTTTCGCACCGGATTTGTATGCCTTCGTCTCCTCGGGACTAAGGATTAGTTCCGTGCCGGATTCTCCCGCCATCAAGAGGGTCGGCTTGGTTACTTCCATGCCTCCGGCGGCTGCAGGAATCTCAGTTGATGTCGCTGCGGGGGCATTATATGTATATCCCTCAGGAACATTGGTCCATTGGCCATTCGCACCCTTCCAGAAGCCGAGGCGGATCATCATATCCTCTTCCGACTCGTTCGGCATACGAACGAACGATACTTCTTCGGGTTGCTCGAACGCCCCCCTCCTCTGTTGTGCCTCCGCTGCCTCGCGGCTGTATCGCATCTGTTCTTCTTTGTCCCTTTTCGCTTGTTCCCGGGTATTCTTCTGCATCTCTTCGCCAGCAGCATACACTAATGCTCCGGTTGCGATTATGACGCCCGCGATGATGGGGATGGCCGAACCCATCGTCGCGATCGCCCAAGCAGCGGCAGCAGATCCCGCCATCAACCAGAATGCGGCAGTCAGGCCCGCGAGTGCCGCAGTTATGATGGTGAATGCTATCTGCACATCATCGGACATCGAAGAAATAGCTATCCATCCCGCGATCACCGCGCCCAATGCAGATGCTCCAGCAAGAAGCGTCATGTTCCTTTTGAGAGAGACCACCGACCCTTCGATGTTGCCGAACGCACGCACGACGGCGGGGGCCATATCCTTCATGCCCTTCCACGCGGTCACGAGGCTGGCCACCATTGTTATGCCAGTAGGGATTATCATTAGATAGGCGCGCGTCTCCGTGTCGTTCAGATTCTTCTGAGCCAGGTCAGCCGCATCAAGGGCGTTCGTGTGTCGCTCCTCCGCCAATCTAATAGTATCCAGCGAATCCTTGGCATCCTTCGTCGCATCATTGCGTTTCTCGGTTGCCGTGGTGACGGCCTCACACGCACCCTCATAATCATTAAGGGCCTTGGTCGCCTCCTTGCTGTCCTCACCGTATTTCGCGATGGCTTCAGAAGCGGCCGTTTCCAATTCATTTACCTTTGCGGTCGCATCGGCAATATCTAGATTGGCGTCCGTTTCTTTTTTCAGGGCATCTACACGCGCATCCTGTGCCTTCTTTATGTTATTCTCGGTGGATTCTACAAGAGTGCCTGCTTTTTGGAGGCGATACTGGGCCTTCTCCAGCGCATCGAACGCCTGATAGAGGCCAAATGCCGCCGTAGCTACGCCCGAGAATCCTACTAATAGCTCCTTGGATGCGGTGGTTAGCGACGCTTGAGCCTTCTCCGCCTTCTGCGCCCCGGATACTATCGCCCCAGATGTGTTATCCGCTTCACCGGCCACCTTCTTGAATACTGCGGATGCCTTATCGTCGGCACTAAGAACATAGACGATCTCGCGCTCGGCCATTACTTCGTCTCCTTAAAGGCTTTCTGCGTCTCCTCGGATTCGTTCTTCAGGCCCATGAGCATGAACATATATTCCCCTACCGGTAGCGACTTCACCTCGTCGTATGTGAGGTGGAACTCGTGCATCAAGGCCCAGATGTTTCGAGCTTCGCCTGTTCGGCTTCCTTCCTCAAGTCCCGAAAATCCAGGTGCTGATGCGTCAATGCGGCCAGCGCGACCATCTTGTCCACGCCCATCCTCTTGAGGTCGTCCATCGTCGCGGATGGATCGACCTTGCTCAGCATCTTCCATGTTTCCAGGAGGACGAGTTCCCCGCCGTCCTTCTCGTGAAGCCGCTTCAGCTCGTCGTTGTCGTATTGGGTGAGCGTCTTGATGCGGATGGTCCCTAGTTCCTTATCTTCTATCACTATTATCTCGTCGGCCTTCTTGATGAAGTCGGCCAGTTTGAAGTCGCTCATTTCGTAGTCCTCACGGAACTGTTCTTATCAATGGTCCGCTGCCCCTTATCCTGATGATCACTGCCGCGACGTCGCCCACGTTCCCGGATATGGATGGGTATGTTTCCAGCACGCCCGTTCCATCATAGGATGGGTTCGTCGCGCTCATTACGGCGCTCGTGGCCCTGACCTTGAACACGAATGGATCGGCCCCTACCAACGGGAACAATACCTCATCCACTAGAGCGGCATCGAAGTCCTGGTTGAACTCCACCTCTGCGTCCCAGTCGGCGAATCCCGCCAATCTCGTCTTTGCCGTTGCCCCGCTCGCGGTCGTTTCCTTTATGTCCGCCCCGCAATTCAGTTTTACACTTCGGACGTATGCGCTCAGGTTCTCCGTGGTGATGGTTACCGTCGGTGTGGTCAGCACGAATATAGCCATTACGTCACCTGTGACAGCGCCCCAGTTCCCCTTACCCTTACGGTGGTCACGGCCAGGTCCCCGACATTGCCGGAGATGGGGTTGTATGATTCCAGGACCGCATTCCCTTCATACGATGGGTTGGTCGCGCTTACGCCAGCACTCGTGGCCCTTACCTTGACGGCGAACGGCGCGGCCCCTACCAGGGCGAACACCGTCGCATCTACCATCGTCGCCGCAAAGTCCTGGTTGAACTCTATCTCCATGTCCCAGTCGATGAAGCCCGCCAGCCTTGTCTTGGCCGCCGCCCCGCTTGCCGTGGTCTCCTTGATGTCCGCGCCATAATTTATCTTGACGCTCCTGACATACGCGCTCAGGTCCTTGGCTACGAGCATCACCTGAGGGCTTTTCAATACGAATATTGCCATGCTTTTGTCCTCCTACAATATACCGACGACCCCATGTAACGTGAAATGGGGCGATGTTCCTCCGATGGTCCAATACAGGCGCCAGTAGGTCTCGGTATAAGGCCCCACTATCGTCTTATATTGACTCCCGATTCCGGTCAGTTGGTCAAACGAGAATACATCAGTGGGGCTTCCGAACCCGACCGTGTCGCATTGGACCTTGACCGTGCATGTGGGGTTCGTCCCCGTTACGGCGGTGCAGTGGATGGCGGCATATACTGTCTGTGTACCCGTTACCGCACCCAGCACCCTCTCCGTTCCGGGGCCGGTGGCCGATTTATCCCCCTCGGCGAGGACCAAGCCCCTGACGAATGGCCCCGCGCCCCTGCATTCCACCGTGAACCTGACCAGGTCGCCGACCGTGTAACCTCTGTCGAACTTCGGTATCAGGGCGTTCATAAAGAACGCTCTCTCCCCATCCGCGCCCGTGGTGGGGCATACCGTTACTGGAACTGCCGCCCCGCCTACGCGATCGGGCAGATAGTCCCCTATGGTCGCGGCCGCATCATCCTCTAGGTATCCCTCGCCCTCTATCAGGCCGTCGGTCATGCCCGGTATCCTCGTCTTATAGGTCGCACCGCTGGCCGTAGTTTCCAACATATTGATGTCTACGCTAGCCTTGACGCGGTTCTCGAAACCGGAGAGGTCATAGCTCCCCACATAATGCTTACAATTTTTCAGAACGTATACTGCCATTCTCAGCCGTCACCTCCCCGTATTCTAGTATCATGCCGCACTTCTTGCAGATGCTCTTCGTTCCCCCGGCGGTCGTGGCATCCAGCCATTCGTGCCTGCATCCGATGGCTTTATCTTCCTCGGGGAATTGAGATATGCCGTCTAGTTCGGCCTCGATCGCCTTGAGGTTCGCCATTACCGCCGCAAGTTGCGCTTTGATGAGTTGGACCGTTTCCATCTACTCCCTCGCTTTGATGACCTTGAAATTGATGACATATGAGATCCGGTTGTTCTTGTCCCGGCCCAGGCACTCGGGCGCGTGGTTCGCCTTGATGAATAGATATCTACGAGAGTTGAGCGTCAGTTCCGATGCGCCATGAAGTGTCGTGTAGACCGTATTGGCGTTCGCCTTGGCGGTCGCCCGCGTGGGTGCGCGTATGATGACTTGAAGTGTGGGGGACTCGATGCTAGCTACCAGGTCGGGGCTCTCTCCGCCTGCCGCAGTAAGCGCGATGCAATCGTCCGGCGTCTCGGGCATGATGTCTTGAGTTATGTTGGTCCCTACCGTGCGGGTCATGGCGGTGGCGAGATAGTCGGCTATGTCATCGACCATCATTTGACCACCTTCTTCATTTCCGCCTCGAACTCATTGAGCATGTCTTCCTTGCCCGCGTTCACGGCATCCTCTAGGAATTTCGCCTTTGTCGGTGGGTTGTGATAGGCGTTCATGTTCTCGTGAACGTAGATGGCGTAGTCCGTGTAGTAACCGAGCGACACCGCGATGCCCCCACGCGCGGGGACGCTCACGGCCCCGCTCGCTCGAAGGATGCCCGTATCCACCGGACACCACTTTTTCGATTGGTTCATCATCTTTGAACCGCCCGTCCACAGTGCCCTCCGCGCCGCCTCGGGGATGTTACCGGCTATCTCCCTCAAGGACCGGACCAATTCCTCCCTTCCTTTGACGGTGATGGAATACTCGCTCATGTGTAGATCCTCTTAGCGAATGCCGCACCCGCTGCGTCATAGACCGTCTCGATGCTGAGTATTAGAGGAATTGTCCCATCCGGCATGGTTATCTTGTCTTTCAGTGTAACCGTCGTCGCGCCGTCCACGAGTATCTGAGCGACGGATACCTTCTCCAATCCCGCCGCGTCCCTTATCATCTGGACCTTGCTCGTTATCATGCAAGCGGTCGTTACGCCCGTGCCCCAGGTCGGCTCGCTGTCCTCACCATAGCTCGCGTAAGGCGCTAGTGTGATGCTTTCTTTGAGCCACGTTTTGGTGCCGGTGCGCATTCAGTTGGTCCCCCATCGGTTGCCTGTGATGTAGTTCAATATCGCGTCACTCCGTCCGACCGAACGTGATGTGGGTTCGTGGAGAACTTCGTAATGAACCCTCCGTTGGTCGTATAACTTCTCGGGCGATTCGTGCGTTAATGTGAAGGCGAGGGGATTGATGCGGGCGCACATGACCAGTTCGTTCGATACCGTCGCATTCGCCGCCAGCCTCAGGTCCGATGAACCCGTCGTGATGAGGTCGTATATCTTATGTCCTGCCGCCAATTTGAGAGTCTTCGCCAATCCGGTCATTATCCATCGCGCGGTACTCGGCGTGTAGGTTCCCGCGCTCAGATCGACCGAACCACTTGTTTTTATTTGTGTTATGTTCGCTTCTGTCAGTGTGCCGTCCGCACTTACGGTTATGTCGCCGGAATCTATCGTTGCGCCCGTCACGCTCGATAAGATGATACCCCTGGTCGAATCCACGATAGTAGATGACGCCACACCACATCCTGCGAGATTAAGCGTTATAGTATTGGCCGCATGAGCCGAGGATACGGTAAGAGTAGAATCGAAGGAAGCATTAGTGCCTAATGAGCACGTCCTGCTAGCCGCGGCCGCCGCATTGAGGCTCAAGGTCGCTGGGCAGGTTACTGTCCCCGGTATCCAAGTGAACGCCGCGTCATGCAACTCGAATACTACGCTTCCCGTGCCTGCGCCCGCGATCGTTCCCGCGTGTGAATAGGTATATCCTGAATAGAGCAGGACCGTTAGGACTTTGGTTGTAGCCACCGTTATCGTCGTATTTGCGGCGGTGGTCAATCCGTTGGTAGAACACGACGCGGCGATGGATATGGCCGGACTTCCCGCCCCTACCGCGAACGTGCCTTGTGCCTGTGCCAGATCCCATGTGCAAGCACCGGCGTGAGCCGAGTTGAATATGATATTATCCCCCGCACCTGGAGCGGACGCTGGATTCCACGCACCAGCGGTGCTGGCCGAATCAGCCGCATCACTCACCCAGGTGTGGTCCACCATCTATCTCACCCAATGCTGGTAACGTATGCGTTGACTGCTGTCGCGTCCTTCGCCGCGTCCCCATTCACCACGCTCAACAGCCTGAGATACTTGTATCCAGTTACCAGGAACTGTTGATTTCTCTTCGTTATCGTGTTCGATGTCATCACGATGGTGCTAGGGAAGCTCGGGACCGTTGGCTCTGCCGTCGTTGTATTGTATAGTATCCAGTTGAACGTGACCGTGCCACTGGCCGCCGCTTCGCCCGTCACCTTCATCAATATGTCAACGTAATCCGATCCTTCGACGTACAGCACGTTCGCTTCCGTCACCGTCGTCGGACTGAAAGTAGCGGTCTGTGCGATGTTAGACTTATCCGCCACTAACGCATTCATCTTCAAACTTGATTGAGTTAGTCTCATGGTTTCACCTATTTACCTTGTAGATGCGGCTGGATTGGCGCAGAGCCGCCGTCGCCTTCCTGATGTAAGCGACAATCAGTAGTCGCGCCCCATTGCGCAACTCTTGGATTGCTGTATCCATGCTGTAATCGGCGGATAGGATTCCGCTCAAATTCAGTTGCGGAGGTTGAGTGCCGTCCATCCTATGTCGCGTGACCACACCGGCGATGCTCAGTTTCAGTGATGCCGCCTTTAAGATGCTGTCCGAGCCGGGGGGCGTAAGTCCCGCTTCATACAGGCAGGCATCTATCTCGCTGTCCGCCTGAACGATGATCTCGTCGAGTTCATTCACGGTGAGTTCGCTGCCGGTCAGGTTCACCAATTCAGGATATATGCAATATGCCATCCTATCCTCCATGCGTTACTATATCTGCGACCGCGATAAGCAATCCGCCCCAGCCAGCGACCGCACTGATGACCAGAGCATAGATGATGTATTTGTCCTGCTTGCGGGAATCCTTCTTCGCGATAAGATTTTCCAAGCTTTGGATGCGGTTGTCATGTATCCCCAATATGGTCGTGTGCATGGTGATGGCTCCGACGACCACATTCAGGGCCTGCACGTCCTTATAGAGTGAGACCAGTATCTCCCGGTCGCTCATCTCCTTGAACTCGTCGCCGAAGCCCATATCCATCACCTTACTTCAGTGTCAATGGCTGTGCCGGTGCGCTCGCGCGCAGGTAGATGTTCACTACTGCTACTGCGACGCCCACATAGGTCGCCACTATCTCAGGGGACACCCCGAAGAAGTAAGCGCCCGATATTCCAAGCGCAAAGGCGTTCGCCCAGAACATCTTGCTCATATACCACGGCTTACCTTCCGCCTTTATCTCGACACCATTGGCGATCAGTTCATCCGCCATCGCATCGAGCTTTGCCATCATCGCGTCGTATTCCTTGGATTTGGCGTCTATCTCTTCCAATGAAAGTTCTCCCATATTCATTCACCTCCGTCCCCGCACTCCTTGCGAGCGCGTATATCAATGGTTTTGGTGGAGCCGGTGAAGGGGTCGATGGGCTGGCTTTGTATCTTGAACGTGTCGGGGTTCTCCTTGCCATACCCCATATCGGAAGGTATCTCTGCCCAGACTATCTCCTCAGCCGTGAGTAGGTCCCTATCCCGCACCCCGAGCGCGAACTTCTCGTGAAACTCCTTCGTAAGATACTTGCCCGTCCCGTTCTTCGTCAGCACCGACTCCACCTCTTAATTCAAATGGGTTTAATGGAGGATCTTGCACGTCGCGAGAGCCACGAAAGGCTTGGCATCCATCCTCATGGATATGGCCATACCCTGCAAGTCATGGACCGGGTCGTCATATTGCTTGACGGTCAGTGGCCGAGCCACCGCTATCCCACCAGCTCTGGACGAATCAACGACCATCGCGCCAATCTCGTCGTCCGCGTCGTAGTCCCACGTGTAAGTCCCGCCCGCAACGTCTGCCACGCCGCAAGTGAACCATTTAAGTCCCAGATAGCCCTGCGGGACGAGCGCATCGCCCACTCCGACCGATTGCCCTGGGAAGAAGTTACCGGGCGTCAGGTCCTGAAGGCACATCGCCTCCATTTCCGGGTGCATGACGATGGCATCCGGCATGAAGCCCTGCCCGCGCAGTTCCGCTATGGCCGCTGCCACTGCCTTCACGCCCTGGTTGGCGTTCAAGGTATCGAAGCTCGATGTGGTCTGCTCCAGCATGGCGTTGTTGATGACCTGCTCGCACTTGTTCAGAACGCTCTTTGCGGCGAACTTGATTTCTTCCTCGATCGCATTTACAATGGCGTCCTCGACCATCTCGTTGGATATCTTCGGGCTTTGCGCGTACTTCTTTATCGCGAATATTGCCGCGCCGTAGTCCTGCGTCCGGTTCGGTATCTCCGCCGCCTCAGGCACTTCGACCGCGTACATTCCAGTTTCGCCATAGGCGTGGATGTAAGCGTTGCCCTTGATGTTGTAGACCGGGAGCACCTTGAACCAGCATTTCTGTTGGTTCGCACCCTCGGCCACGACGTTCGCGACCTCGGTCTGCACCAGTCCGGTCGTCTCTATCGCTTCGGTCAAGAGCAGTTCGCGCTTGATCGTCTTGAATTCTCCGTCCTGTACATAGGACATCTCTTTAGGCAGGGTCGATACTATCTCGGCCCGCCTGCGTCCTTCGGCCCCAAAGGCCAATTCTAGCATTTTTGTCAGTTGTGACATTGTTCTCTTTCTCCTTACGCATCGTTAGCGGTCGTGTGATATCCGCACGATATCATCATTCGACCATACCCGCTCGCGGCGATATCGTCCAATGCTATGCCCACCTTTTCGACCATTACTGGCACAGCACCGCCGGTCGTCATCGCGCATGCGTCCACATATCCACCGACCGCGTTCGTGGTCGTTCCGAGCAGGTCGCCCGCGTCGATGGTCGTCGCGTTGTCCGTGTTGGCCACATATACCACGCAACCATCCATCGCAACCGCGACCAATACACCCACGCCAGCGTCATATAATGCGACGCCGATCGCGCCCACGGTCGATGCCTTCACCGACTTGTTTATGGCGTTGCTCACGCCGGTCCCATGATAGGCGACCACTTGGCCCGCCTTTACTGCGGTCGTCGCTGTGAACAGCGCGATGTTGTCGCCCGAATACAGGATGTTGCGCATGGCAACCCATGTTCCAATTGCTCCCATTTTCTTCTCCCTCCTCAGGCGTTGTTGGCTGAGGTGAATGTCCCACAGCTAACGAGCATTCTCCCGATACCGCCGCCGACGGTCGCGCCATCCGTGATATCAAGCATGATACCCACCTGATACTTCACCACAAGCACGACGCCAGCATCCATTAGGGCGACCGCACTAACGGTTCCCCCGATGGCATTGGCGTTATCCTCGACGATATCACCGGCATCCAATACCGCCGTATCGTCTGCATTCACTACGTTCACGATGCACCCGTCCATCGCGACGGATACCACACTGGCCGCCGCCGCATCATGCAAAGCCACGCCGATCGGCTGACCGGAGGTTGCCTTGATGGCCGGGATGACGGACATACTAAGGCCGTTTGCCGCGAACGCCACGACCATTCCCGCCTTGATGGTGGATGTTGCCGTGAATTCCCCGATGTTGTCCCCTTCGCAGAGGACGTTCCTTATTGTCGGAAATGTTCCCAAATCTGCCATTTGTATCGTCCTCCTCAGGCGGTCTGGGGCGCGGTCATCCGTCCGCACTTGACCAGCATTCTTCCGGTTTCGCTCCTCAGTATCTTGTCGATGGCGATGCCTACGGTATATTTGACGGTGGCAACTGCGCCGCCTCCAGCCGTGCTAGTGACCGCCGCCATTGAAACGCATCCTGGCGCGGTGGCGTTGTCATTATCCTCCAGGATATGCCCCGAGTCGATGTCCACGTCGCTCTCGGCATTCGCCACATAAACGATGCACCCATTACAGGCCACCGTTACCATTTTGCCAGCCGCCGCACCGTAAAGCGCAACCCCAATAGGTTGCCCCGATGTTGCTTTGATCGCGGGGATCACCGCTCCACTAACCCCGGTCGCCGCGAAGGCTACCACTTGGCCCGCTGTGACCGCCGTTGTCGCGGTGAACTTATGGATGTTCTTGCCTGCCCATAATACGTTCCTGATGGTTGGGAACGCTGCTATGTCTGCCATTTGTTCACCTTCACCTTATGACTATTTCCTTGCTCGTGATGTTTGGCAGCTTTGCCGCCAATTCCATCTTATCGAGTTCCAGTCCCCTGTCAACCTTGGGGTCTATCGGCCCAAGTGTCTTCGGGTCAGGAGCATTCTCCATTTTCTTCAGCCTCTCTTCATAGGTCGCCAGCGTCTTGAGTAATTCAGCATTCGCGCCCTCGACCTTGACAGAGAGCCCACTCAGCTCTTCGGGCTTTACGGCTGGGGCGAGGGCAGCGAAACGCTTGTCCAGCTCTCCCATAATATCAGCCTTCAGTCCGGCGAGCATCGTTTCCAGCTCCGCCTTTTCCATAACCTCTTTCTCCTCAGAAGGTCCGCCTTCCTCGTTGTTCTTGATATGGCACTTGTCACAGGCCCCTCGGTCCACGCTCGCCACGCCCGAGAACTCGACATATTTCGCGTTATAGCATTTGTTCGTGGCGTCCCATTCGTCGATGGTCCCGAGCTCCGCCGATACGTTGTCGGCATATCCCCGCTTCACCATCTCCGCGTGGTCCCTGGACTTCGTAGTTGCCAGATGCAAGAAAACGTCTCCCATCACCGCGCCGTTCTCATAACGGGGCGTGCGAACCTCCCCGACCTTCTCGTCGATCGAGCGCGGCGACCCCCCCTGATGCCTCAACCAATAACCGTTAGCCTTCCAGTTGCCAGCGTGTTCCTTCAGGACTTCCGCCGAGTAGTGGCAAGGCGTTTGCGCATAGCTGTCGGTCCAAGTGCCTTCAGCGAGGATAGTTATATTCTTAATTAGGAATCCGCCATCCACTTCAACGAACTTTGGATCCTTCAGTTCGATATTGAGCATTCTAGTGATGAGTTTCTTTTCTGGCTTCTCCATGCTTTTGCCCTCCTGCGCGGCCGCGTGTGCGATGGCAAAGGCGCATCCCTCGCGGTCCTTGCGGTCCTTGCACGTCTTAGAATAAGCGGCATTGAAGGCCGCCACGAAGATGCCCTGTTGATGCGAATCGTATTTGTCCTTGATCGCCTGCGGCAGTTCGTCCTTGGAAGCGTAAGGCATCAGGCCGCCTCCTCGATGACTGGAAGTAATGTGCATCTGCACTGCGGATGAAGCGGGCAATCCGGCTCTGCTCCTAACGCGAACCTCTGCCCATCGAGCGGCTCGCATTGGCTGCACAACCTCTCGTCGTGCGCCGTGAGCCATTCCACCGATTCAATTCCGTTCTTCCTGAAGGTGTTTTTCGCGGTGGTATTGTAAGCGTAAAGCGTCTCGGTCCTGGCAATTACTCTTGCCCTCTCGATGCCCATGTCGGAAACGGAATCGATACGGTTGGCAAGTTTGGTTATTCCTTCGCCCCTCGCTATGCCGTCCGTGAGTTCCTTCGTTATCTCCTTGCCCATGTCGTCCGTGAGGCCTTTGAGCGAGCCGATGTTGCGTTCGATGAGGGCTTCACCTATTGCCCTCTCTGCGGGATTGAAACCCGTACCTGCGGTGATGCCTACCGTCTTAAGGAGTTGCTCGGCGCGGATCTTGGCCACCGCCTGAACCGCGACGACTTGCTGCCTAGCCCTGCCCGACGCGGGCGCGAGAACTTTGTTGGTTAGAACGAAACGTATCTTAGTATTGATGGATGTGAAATCGACCTTCGCCGGTTCTACTTCTAACTGTTTAGATGAGGTGAGAGCGAACCTCAGGTCGTCCTTCGCCCCTTTGAGTATTGTAACTAGGTCGTTCTCGTATGCCTTGACCAACCGCTTGGTCATCGTCGGGTCACGCCTGAGCGTCGCGGATACCTTCACTTAACGCCCCCCAGCGGCATCTCCTCCGGTTGAAGTTGGTCCTTCGGCGGCGCTATGATTGTCGGCGGTATCGGAGGCGGTACTGGCTCGTCCACTTTGTTCAGTGGGTTATCCGGGTCATCTTCCGCTATCTCTATGTCCAAGTATTCCTGTACCCAAGTAGGCGTCATCACTAGCCACGGGTCGGCCGGATAAATGCTCGCTATCTTCGCGATGTATTCCGCTTTCTTCACGTTGTCGTCGGGCGATACGTCATTGAACGCCATCCAGACCGCGCCTGGCCTGCCGGTCAATACATCGAATATCTGGTTACCCATAGCCCGAGCGAACCTTGATTGAAATGAACCGATCTTA
>Ga0315284_10005049_pt1 | contig 18758 bp, 14 predicted proteins | sample YL17G09_16_MG_FD_203696 | JGI IMG/M metagenome (GOLD analysis project Ga0315284, IMG submission 203696) | Sediment microbial communities from Yellowstone Lake, YNP, Wyoming, USA - YL17G09_16 | ecosystem: Environmental > Aquatic > Freshwater > Lake > Sediment | place: USA: Wyoming | collected... | reverse complement strand
GGGGGGGGGGGGGGGGGGGGGGTCGCCGCCGCGGAAACAGGCTGCCCCAACGCCTCTCCCCCGTCCCCCCCCCCCCCCCGCCCCCCCCTTTTCTCACCGTGTTGCTCTGCTCCAAATCCTTGGCCTGGCGCCCGAAGAGCGCGCGCCAGAGGGCCGAGTGGCAGAACTTGAGGGCGTCGACCGCGCGCACGTCGCGGCGCGCGCCGCGGTCGCGCCAGGCGACGAGCTCCAGCAGGCGCACGCCCACGCCGTGGCCGGCGTCCTCGAGCCTGGGGGGTGGGGGAGGGTGGCGAGGTCGGCGGAGACGGGGCGGGGAGCGCCCCGCGCGCCCCACCCCGCCACCCCTCACCTGCGCTCCAGCTCGCCGATGGTGCGCGCGCGGGCCTGGTTGTACTGGACGAGCTCGGAGAAGAGGAAGGCGAACGTGGCGAGCGAGACCTTGAGATTGGCGAGGACGGGCGTCGGCGCGCGGCCGGGGCGTGCGCGCGCACGCCGCGTCCCACTCCACGCTCTCTCCGGACCTCAGCCTTGCCCTTGGGCATGGGGCGGTCGACCGTGGGCGGCCGCGCCGACGCCATCGCGGCGCGGGCTCTGCGGTGGGCGCCACTCCCGCCACTCCCCTCTTCCCCAATGGCCGCCCTCGCCCAGTCGCCCGCTCCCGTGCGCCTGGCGTCCCGGGCGGACGTGGCCAAGCTGCACCAGCTGCTGGTGACGTCGGCGCGCGCGCAGCTGCGGGTGTGTTGAAGGAGGGGGCGGCGGTTGGGGCCGCGGCGCTCGCGCGCGGCCGTCTCTTGGTCGCTGGTGGGCGTCGAGGGCGGGACGGGCGTCCGGCGCGCGCGCCCGGCGCCGCGGCGGGCGCGCGCGCGCGCGCATGGGGCCGACGCGCCCCCCCTCTCCCCCCGCCAGTCCTCCCTCGCCACCGCCCCCGATGCCGCCGTGCGCGCCGCCGAGCGGGACCTGGACGCGCGCGTCGGGGCGGTCATGGACGGCCTGCTGGCCGCGGCGTCGTTCGACACCGCGGCGTCCGACGCCCCCTCCCCCTCGGCCCTGCCCGCCGCGCTCGCGGCCGCGGCCGGCGGCGCCCTGGAGGCGCCGGGCGGGGAGCTGGCCGAGGTGCGGGCGCGGGTGGAGGCCGCGCGCGCGCGCGTCGCGCGGTTGCGCGCTGCCGCGCCGGCCGCGCTGCGCGACGCGCTCGCCTCCCACCTCGCCGCCGGCGCCGACGCCGACGCCGCGGACGCGGACGCCGAGGCGGCGGCCGCGCCCGCGCCGGCGGCCGCCGGCGACGACGACGCGTCGCCCCCGCCGCCCGCGGAGCTCGCCGCCACGCTGGCCGCCGCCCTGGACGCCCTGCCGTCGGTGCGCGCGCGGCTGGACGAAGCCGCGGACCGCCTCGCCAAAGCGGTGGCCGCGGTGGAGGCCGAGGCCGAGGTCGGGGGCGGCGGCGTCACGGCCGCGCTCGCGTCGCCGGGCGGCGCCGGCGGCGCGCCGGGGCCGGGCGACGCCGCGCGGCGGCTGGCGCGCGAGCTGAGGGCGGGGCTGCCGCGGTAGGGAGGGTTGCAACCGTCGCCGTCTCTGTTGTCGCGTTTGTTTTTTCTCCACTCTCTTCCACTGCTCCCCCCGCCGCGGCCGCAGCCCGCGGCCATGAAGGGTGCGTCCCAGCGCGCCCGCCCGCCCGCCGCGACCCCCGTGCGCCCTGCACTGACCCACCCCCAAACCCTCGCAGCCCACCCGCTCTCCGACGACGGCGCGCCGTCCGCGCCGCCTCTGCCGGTCGATGGCGCAGCGTCGGCGCCGGCCCGGACGGCGGGCCGGGTGTCGGTGGACGAGGGTGAGAGGCGGGCGGAAGGCGCCCGCGCGCGCGCATTGCCGCCGGCAGCGGGCGCCGGCAGACGGCCTCCACCTCGGCGGCGGCCCGGCCTCGATGCCGGGTCCCGGCGGCGGGCGGCGGCGGTGGAGCGCCGCCCCCCGTGGCCCTCAACCCTGACGCCGACCCCGCCCCCCGTCCCTCGTCGCCCCTCTTCAGCCGACGTCTCCCTGTACCGCGACCTGCTGCGCAAGGCGCGCGGCGACACCGCGCTGGCCGGCCGCTGGCTGGCCGAGATCGGGGCGACGGCGCCGCTGGCGGGGTCTGCGGCGGCGGCGCCGTCCGACGCGGGCGACCTCGACGCGGCCGCCGCGGAAGCGGGCGCCCCCCCCACGTTCTTCTGCCCCATCTCCCTCAAGCTCATGCGGGACCCCGTGCTCCTCGCCACGGGGCAATCCTTCGACCGCCCCTTCCTCGAGCGCTGGCTGCGCGCGTCTGCGCGCGCGGGCGCGCCCGCGCGCTGCCCCGCGACCGGCGCGCCCCTGCCGACGCCGGTGGCCGTCGTGCCCAACGTCGCGTTGCGGCAGTCGATCGAAACGTGGGCGGAGCGGCACGCGATCTGGCTGCTGGGCGACGACGGGCACCTCAGGCCCGTCCCGGACGACGACGATTTCTCTCGGTCCCCCCCCCGCGACGCCGCGGGCGGGGTGCGGGACCCCGACCTGGAGGTGGCGCTGCGCATGCAGGAGGCGGAGCTGGCCCGGCTGCGCGGCGGGGGCGGGAGAGGCGGGCCGGCCGCGCCGTGGCCGGCGGCGGCCGCGCCCGGCCCGCCCTTCCTCCCGCCGCCGCCCCAGCCGCGCCCGCGCCCCCGGGGGACCGGGTGCCTGCCCACCTTGAGCCTGTACGCGCTGTCGGGGGCCGTGTTGGGGGCGTATCTGGCCGCCCTCTCCAAAAACGGGTGGGACCTTGAAGCCCTCTCGGTCAACCCCCTCGCCGGCCCCGCGCCCTCCGCCCTCCTCGCCGTCGGCGCTCTGGATGCAGCGGCTGTGAACGGCAAGAGCCAGGCGTGGCGGGTGGCGTCGTCGCCGTTCGTCGTGGCGGGCGCGGTCGACCTGGTGGCCTCCACCACCCTCGCGTGGGCCCTCGCCCGCCCCCTCGCCCGCGGCCTGGCCGCGCCCTGGCTCTCCATCCCCGCCATCTACGTCGCGTCCGGCGTCGTGGGCGCGTGCGCGTCCGCGTCGCTCCTCCCCGGCGCGGGCCCGCAGGTCGGCGCGCCGGCCGCCGTCGCGGGGCTCTGGGGCGCGGCCCTCGCCCTGCTCGCCGCCCGCCGGTCCCTGTACGCGCGGCGGTGGGTCACGGCCGCGGTGCTGCTCGTGCTCGTGGGCGGGCCCTTGACCGTGTTGTGCATTCTCCCCTACACGAACGTCTTTTTCGTGGGCGCCGCCGCCGCCGTGGGCGCGCTCTCCGGCGTCGCCCTGGCGGCCGGGCCCGGGACGGGGCTGCCCGGCGGCCGGGCGCGCAAGCGGTGGCGCGGGGCCGTGGCGCGGAGCGCCGCGTGCCTCGGCCTCGCCGCGGCCGCCGCCGCGGCCGGCGCGTCCGTCGGCGCCCGCCCGGGCGCCGCGGGAGCGCGCTGCGGCTCTGCCTGCGTCAAGGCGGCGTGCGTGCCGTCTCCCTGGTGGACGTGCGACCCTTCCGCCGCGACCGCGCCGGGCGCCCCCCCCTGCGCCGCGCACGCGGAGCGGGGCGGCACCCGCGTCCTGTGCCGCGTCGGCGGCTCAAAATGGGTGGGGTCCACGTTCGAGGCGGGCAAGGCGGACGTCGGCGCGCTGTGCGCGGCGGCGTGCCCCGCCGCGGCGGCGCGCGGCGGCGGCGCGCGCGCGCCCGCGCCGGCGCCGGGCGCCCAGCCGCCCCCGCCGCCGGCGCCCAAACCGGGCGGCGACGCGGCGGCCGACCCGAGCAAAGGGGTGCTGATTTGATCCAGGGAGGAGGGGGAGGGGAACTTGGTTGGGGGGCGCCGCCCCCGTCTCGTGTCGCTTGCTTTGCTGCCTGCCCCTCCCGCCACCTCCCGGCCCGCGCGGCGTCTGACACGGGCCGCGCGCGCCTAGCCGCGCGCGCCCCCTCCACCCTCCCCCACAAAAAACCGCGCCCGCCGCAAAATAAAAAGAAATAAAAAAAATAACCCTCCTACCCCACCCTTCCCCCCCCCCCCATCACCCGAGCGCCGCGTACATCGCATCGATCTCGCCCCGGAACGCGGCCTGCGCCTGGGGCCGCTTCAGCTTGAAGGTCGGGGTCAGGAGCCCGTTGTCGACCGAAAACGGGTCGGCCGCGAGCGCGACGGCGGCGACCTGCTCGAAGCCGCGCAGCTTGGCCGCCCGCCCTTCGTCCAGCATGGACGCCAGCACCGCGGCCCGCACCGCGGGGTTGCGGCACAGCGCCGGGACGTCGCCGCCGAGGCCGTGGGCGGCGGCCCAGGGGAGCAGGGCGTCGGGGTCGGGGACGGCGACCGCGACGAGGTTTGAGCGGAGCGAGTCGCCGAAGACAAAGGCCTGGGCGACGAGGGGGGACCGAGTGTAGACGCCCTCGATCTTTTCTGGGGCGACGTATTCGCCTGGAGGGAGGGGGGGGAGGGGAAGGGAGGAGGGCGCGAGGGTGGGTCGAGCGACCGGGCCGCGCGCGCGGCGCGCGCCGCCGCCACCACCCCCAACCCCTCCCCTCCCGACCTTGGGCCAGCTTGAATATGTTTTTCTTGCGGTCGATGATGCGCAGCCGCCCCCCGGGGAGCCACGCGCCGACGTCGCCCGTGTGGAGCCAGCCGTCCGAGTCGATAATCTCTTTCGTTTGGGCTTCATCCTTGTAGTACCCCGCGAACAGGGTCGGGCCCCGCACGCACACCTCGCCGCGCGGGTGGGGCAGGTCGGCGGCGGTGTAGGCCATTTCGGGGATGTCGACCAGCTTGACTTCGCAGCACGGGACCGGGCCGCCCACGTGCCCGGCCTCGGTCTCGGCCGGCAGCGTCAGGGAGATGGTGCACGCGGTCTCCGTCATGCCGTAGCCTTCCACGACGGTCGCGCCAAACACGACGCTGGGGGGGAGGGAGGAGGAGGGCGGGGCGGGTCGGCGCGCCGCCGCTGACGCTCGCCCCAAACCCCGTCCCTCCCTCCCTCCCCCCTCTCTCCTCTCACCGCATGAAGTCGATGACGTCCGCCGCGATGGGGGACGCGCCCGACGTCATGAGCCGCACCCGGCCCCCGAGGCGGGCGCGCACTTTGGAGAAGACGAGCCGGTCCCAAAACGCGCCGACCGCGCCGCCGCGCGCGTCGCCGCGCTTCAACGCGCCCAGCCCGTGCGCGTACGCCGCGTCGAACAGGCGCCGGGCCAAAGGCGAGGAATTCCGCACCTGGGCCCGGATGCGGTCGTGGATGCGGTTCCAGAGGCGCGGCACGGAACAGAAAATGGTCGGCCGCAGCGCGAGCACGTCGTCGAGCAGGTTGGCGACGTCCCCCGAATAGAACCCGACCGCCGCGCCGCAGTGGGTGACGCCGATGACGGTGACACGCTCGTAGATGTGGGCCAGGGGGAGGTAAGAGATGTGGGCGTCCCCCCGGGCGGCCGAGAGGATGTGGAACGTGGCGGCCGCGTTGGCGATGAGGGCCCCGTGCGTCAGGATGGCCCCTTTCGGCACGCCCGTCGTGCCCGACGTGTAGCACAGGGTGGCGACGTCGCCCGGGCGGGAGGGGGAGTGCGGGAGGGGGCGCGCGCGGCCGGCCGCCGCGACCTCGGCGAGCGTCACCACGCGCGCGCCCGACCCCGGCGGCGCCGGCGGGGGCACGCCGCCCGGCGGCAGACCGTACACGATGACGAGCTTGACGGTGGGGCAGGCCGGGAGCGAGTGGAGCAGGGTCGGGAGCGCGGCGGCCGACGCCGCGACGGCGGCGAGGCCCGCGTGGCCGCAAATGTAGGTGACGGCGTCCTCCCCGAGCGTGTCGTACAAGGGCACCGACACCATGCCGTACGCGTGGATGGCGGCGTCGACGAGGACCCAGTCGCGGCAGTTGACCGAGTAGAGACCAACAGCCGCCCCGGGGGCGAGGCCCAGCGCCACCAACCCCGCGCCGACCGCCGTCCGCGCCGCGCCCGCTTCCGCGTAGGTCATCCAGTCGTAGGGACCGGGGGCGCCGCGCGCGTCGGGGAGGCGCTGACCGAGGAAGGGCGCCTAGAGGGGGAGGGGTGGGGCGTCGGCGGCGGCCGCGCGCGCGCGCGCCGCACTCCTTCTCTCCATCTCTCCCCCCACACACATCCGGGTGCCGCGCGATCGCGTCCTCCAGGTTGTCGTGCAGCGTGGTCACGCCCGGCGCGTCGGGAAAGGCGGTCACAAGGGCCTGGGGCGAGAGGACCGACCTAGGGAGAAAGAGGGGTCGAGGGCCAGCTCGGCCACCATCGCCCGCCGCCGCCCCCGCCCCGCCCCTCCACTCTCCCTCTCTCTCACCGGTGCACCGCCCACGGCGACCCGTCCAGGCGCTCGGGGAGCAGGACAGAGTACTCGAGGGCGGGGGCGGGCGCGGCGGCGGGCGCCATGGCGGCGGCCGCGGGCTCGCCGGGCGCGGCCGGGCCCAGGTGACGCTCCAGCACGGCGAGGCGGGGTGACGACATCGGGGCGGGGAGGCGCGCGCGCGCTGTGGGGGAGGGCGCGCGGGCCGTCGCTGGTCGCCCGCGCGGCCGGCGAACGCCGCACGCAGGCTCGTTCACACGCCCTCGCCGCCCGCCGCTATCACCGCTGCCTCTGCCGCCGCCGCGTCCGCCGCTGCAGCGTCGGCCGCGAGCGCCGCCCACGCCCGCGGCCGCCCCCCCCCCCCCGCCGCCCACGCGCCGTCGGCCGCGATGCGCAGCAGCAACGTGCACCCCCCGTCGCGCGACGGCGTCGCCATGTGGAGCAAGCGCAGCGGGCGGGCGGCGCGCGCGCCGCCGGCGGCGCCAGCCAGGGTCGCGACGGCGTGTGGGGCGCCGCCCAGCGCCTCGGGCGGCGCGCGCGCGACGCCGCCGAGCAGGGCGCGCGCGGCGGGGGAGGCGAGTTCGTCGGGCCAGGCCAGGGCGGTCGCGCCCGCGGCGGCGCGCGCGAGCACGGCGGCCGCGGGCGCGGCGCACAGCGCCGTCGCTTCCGCCACGACCCTGTACCCCGGTGGCGTCGCGCCCGTCGCCGGCGGCGGCGGGAGGGGGGGGTCGTCGGGGCCGGGCGGGGGGCCGCCGGACCAGAGCCACACGACGCCGTCGGCGACGCGCGCCGCGGCCGCCGCGACGCTCGCGCCCGGCAGCGGCACGGTCGACGGCTGGCGCACGCACTCGCCCCGAGCATCGTACGTCCACCCGTGGTACGGGCAAACCGGGCGGCGGGCCGCGTCGAGGGAGCCGAGGGAGAGCGGGCACGCGCGGTGCGCGCACTCGTCGCGCAGCGCGGCCACGCCGCCGCCCGCGTCCCGCCAAAACACCCAGGGATCGCCCGCGACGTCGACCGCGAGCATGCCGTCGGGCGGGAGGGCGGCCGCGAACGCGGCGGGGAGCCAGAGGGCGGGCGAGGGGGCGGCGGGGCACGGCGCGGCGGCGCGGCCGCCCCCCCCTTCCAGCGCGCCGCGCGCCAGGGCGGCCTCCAGGGCCGCCTGCTCCGCTTTCAGCGTGGCAAGGCGGCCCGCATTGTGCTCCAGGCGCGCGCGCGAGACGGAGAGGCGGTCGGCCGCGGACGCGAGGTCGGATCGCAACGCCGCGAGCCGCGCGCGCAGCTCCCCCGCGTCGCCCCCCCCGCCCGCCAGCGCGGCCCGCACGCGCGCGGTCGCGTCCTCAATGGACTCCAGCGTCGCCGCGGCGTCGGCGCGGGTCAGGGTGTCGTAGACCGCGGCCCACAGCGACCGCCGCCCGCGCAGAAACTCCACCCGCGCCCGCGCCGCCGGCGCGTCGCCGCCGGCCAGGCGCTCGTTGACGACGGCCAGGTCGGCGAGCTGCTCCATCTGGCGGGGCGCGGCCGGGGGGAGAAGGTGGAGTGAGATAAGGCTCGGTGACGGCGCCCCGCATTTCGACCCCTCCCACCCTCCACCCCCTCGCTCCTCACACCTGGCGGTCGCTCGCGTTGCGCACACGCACCCGGGGCGCGGCCGCGAGCCAAGAGTCGGTCGACGGGGAGAGCGTGTAGGACTGGCCGCCCACGGACCCCCACACCCTCCGAAAGCGGGCCTCGGGGTCGGGCGGGAGGCGCGGGGGTGGGGGGGTGGGCGCGCCGTCGGGCGGCGGCGCGGCGGCTCGCGGGCGGGCCGCAGCGCGCCGCATTGCGGCAGAGTGCTCGGCACCCACACCTCGACTCGCCGCACCGCCGCCCGCGCCGGGGCGCGCCGGCCTCGCCCGTCCCACCCGACGGGCGGGCGCGCGCCGGGCGCGCCCGACCGCCGCCCCCCCGCGTCGCCGCGCCCATGCTGATCCGCGTCGCGGCCTTCGCCTCGCTCACCGGCTTCCTTTATGGGTGCGCGCCGATGGCCGGAGACGCGAGGGCGGGAGAGAGAGGGAGGGGGAGGCGGTTGCGGGCGCCTCGACCCCCCTCGCCCCCGCCCCACCCCGCCCGCCCGCCCCCCAGCTATGACGAGGGCCTCGTCGGCGGCGCCGCCCTCTACTTTGGCCCCGCCCTGGGCCTGACCGAGCGCGAGGTGTCGGCCGTCGTGGCCGCGGGGAAAGGGGGGGCCCTCGTCGGGTGCTACCTCGGGGCCGCCCTCATGCACCGCTCCGGGCGCCGCCCCGCCATCGCGGCCGTCGCGGCCGGGTTTGTGGTGGGGCCGGTCATCATGGCGGCGGCGGGGGGGGCGGCGTCCCTGGTCGCGGGCCGGCTCGTCGTCGGCGCGGCGACCGGCGCGGCAGCCGTCGCGGTCCCCGCCTACCTCGCGGAGCTCGCCCCCCCCGCCTTGCGCGGCCGCATCGTGCAAATGTTCGAGGTGGCGCTCGCGGGGGGCATGCTGGCGGCGTCCCTGGCCGACGCGGTGCTCGCCGGGGTCGGGCGCGCGCCGTGGCGCTGGATGGTGGGCGCGCCGCTGCTGCCCGCGCTGCTGCTGGTGGCGGGCGTGGGCATGCTGCCGGAATCCCCGCGCTGGCTCGTGGTCGCGGGGCGGCTCGACGACGCGGTGGCGGTCTTGCGCCGCGTCGTCCCTCTCCCGCCCGGCGCCGCCCCCCCCCCCCCCCGCGCCCCGCCCGCCGCGGTCGAGGCCGAGCTCCTGGCCTTGTGGTCGTCCGTGGAGAAGGACAGGGCGGCGGCGGCGGCGGCCGCGGCGGCCGACGCGGCGGCGCGCGGCGCGGCGCACGGCGCGCGGCCGCGGTCGAGGCTCGGCCTTTTGGCCGGCGGCGGCTCTCGGAACTCGGGGTGGGGTTCGGGCGTGGAGCTGGCCGCGGTGGGCGGCGGCGGGGAGAGGGCGGCGGCCGCGGCGGCGGCGGCGGCGGCGGCGACGCCCGCCGTCCTTCCCCCTAGTCCCCCTCCGCCCCTCGGCCACGCGCGCCGCGGGTCCATGGACGACGTCACCTACCGCGCCGTCGACGATGGCGCGAGGCCGGCGGGGCTGGCGCCGATCAAGACGCGGTCGGAGGCGGGGTCGGGCGGCGGCGGCGGGGGAGAGGGCGGCGGCGGCGGCGCGTCGTCGTCGTCGTCCGACGCCGCGACCGCGCGCGCCGCCGCCCACCGCGCGCCGCTTCCGCCGCTTCCCGCCGCCCTGTCCCCCGCGGGGGGCGCGCTCCCGCCCGGCGAGGCGTCCTACCTCTCGACCCTGGCGTCTGTCGTCTCTGGCGCTGCGCGCGTCGCGCGCGGCCCCGAGCGGCGCGCGCTCGCGCTCGCCCTCGCCCTCGCCGCCGGCAACCAGGCGTGCGCGTCGTCGGCCGTCGTCAACTTCGCGCCGGAGCTGCTGCGCGGGGCGGGGGTCGAGGGCGACGCGCGCGCGACGCTGCTCTCGGCGGCGGTCACCGGGTCCAAGGGCGCGGGCGTGCTCCTCTTCCTGGTCACCATCGACAAGGTCGGGAGGCGGCCGCTGGCGCTCGTCGGGTCGGCCGCGATGGCCCTGTCGCTGGCCGCGCTCGCCGCGGCCGACGCGGCCTCCTCCCCTCCCCTCCTCCTCGCCTCGCTCTGCGCCTTCATCTTTGCCTTCTCCGCGTCCCACGCCGGCCTTTTCTGGGTGCTCACCTCGGAACTCTTCTCCATGGGGGCCAAGGCGCCCGCCGCGGCGGCCGCGACGGCGGCGCTCTTCGGGACGGGGGCGCTCACCAACCTCGCGTTCCTCCCCCTGCACACCGCCCTGGGGCCGCCCTCGTTCCTGCTGTACGCGGGCGTGGCGGCGGCGACGGGGTGCGTGTGCTGGGGCGCGCTGCCAGAAACGAAAGGCGCGACGCTCGCCGAAGCGTCGGCCGCCGTCGCGGCGGGGGGGGGACGGGGGGGGTGCGGCGGCTGCTGGCCGAGGCGGCGACCCCGGTACGCCCGGTTCGAGGGGCGGGCGGCGGCAGCGTCGACGGAGAGCGCGTTCTAGGGCGGGGTGGCAGGTCTGCGCTCTTCCTTTCCGTGGTGTGACCCGACCGACGACCCTCTCTCCTTGGCTGTGCGTGCGGGGTAACAAACAGAGCGCGTGGGCGGTGGGGGCCGGGCAGAGTGGGGAGCCCGCGCCCGCGCGCGGGCGCGGGCCCGCGCGCAGAACGGGGCGCGCGCGCGCGCGCGCGCCGCAAGGAATGTCGTCGGGGTGGTGGGCGCGGGGCGTGCGGGGCGCGGGGCGCGGCGCGGCAGGAAAGGAGGCACCGTCGCCGCCCTCCCCACACCCCTGGCCCTCTCCTCCCCCCCTACCCCGCGTACGAGTTGGACCGCAGCACCGCCCCCGCAGACGCGTCCGCGTGCGCGTGCGCGTAGCGCCCGTCGGCGCCCGCTTTGGCCGCCGCGGCGCCCGCGAGCGAGGGCGCGGGCCCAGCGCGCGCGGCTTCCGACTGAAACTCGCGCACCCGCTCCCGCGGCAGCGACGCGGCCTGGCCCAGGTGGGAGGACGCGGGGTGCGGGGCGCCGCCCTCGGCGGCCGCAAACTGGCGCCGGAACGCGTCGACGGCCGACGGGTAGAGAAATGTGGGCGGCGCCGCCGCGGCCAGGTGGTCGGCCAGCAGGTGCGGGTGGTACTCCAAAATCTCGCGGTAGATGAGTTCCCGCACCTCGTCCGGCGTGAGCTTGCGCCGCTCAAACTCGAACGCCAGCTTCGACACGGGGGCCGCCGCCGGTTCCCGGGCGGGCGACGCGAGGCCGGCGAAATACGGATCCGCGAGCGCTTCGTCCGCGGTGGGGCGGGCAGCGGGGTCGAACGCCAGGAGGCGGGCGAGGAGGCGCAGCGCGGCGGGGTCAGCGCGCGGAAAGTGGTGGGCGAGCGGGGACGCCGGCTTGGGGCGCATGTTGAGCAGGAAGCGGCGGGCCTTTTCGTTGCGCACCTGGAAGGAGGGGAGCGAACGAGGCCGGGGCGTGGGCGAGAGACGCGGGGCCGCGCGCGCGCGCGCCACCCGGCCAGCCCCTCTGCCTCCCTCCCCCCCGCCCCCCCACCTTGGCGATGACCGCCGCGTCGGGCGTGCCCAGCAGGTCGGTGATCAGCTCCAGCTGGTGCACCACGTTGCGCCCGGGGAAGAGGGGGCGGCCTTGGAGCACTTCGGCAAAGATGCAGCCGATCGACCACACGTCGATCGCGGGCGAGTAGCGCGCGAAGAAGGAGCCGCACAGTTCGGGGGCGCGGTACCACCGGGTGGCGACGTAGTCGGTCCAGAAGATGGTCTGGCGGGGGGTGGGGGGGAGAGACGGGGGTGGGTGGAGGGCGGGTCGGCGCGCGCGCTCGACCCTTCCCCCCCCTCCCCCCTCCCTCGCCCCGCACCTGGGGCATGTCCGTGAACGCGGGGCGGGCGAGGCCAAAGTCGCAGATCTTGAGCTTGCAGTCGCTGCAGGGAGGGGGGGAGGGAGGCGGTCGACACCCCGCACCCCCCAACCCCAACCCCAACCCCAACCCCGACCAGACCCTACCTGTTGGCCAGGATGTTTTTGGGCTTGAGGTCGCGGTGGAACACTTTGGCCGAGTGAATGTACTTGAGCCCGCGCAGCAGCTGGTAGAGGAAGAACTGTCGGGGGGGGCGGGGGGGCAAGGGGGGGCGAGGGGGGGTCGGCGGTGCCCGGCGCGGCGCCGTTGGCGGCCGCGCACCCTCTCGCGCCGCGCACCTGGTGGTGCTCCGGCGTCAGGTCGTCGTTGGCCTTGATGACCTGGGGGGGGGGGGGGGGGAGCGTCGGCGCCGAAAAAATAGACGACGAAAAAATTGAACCCCGACCCCACCCCCACAACGCCACACCTGGTGCAGGTCGGTCTCCATGAGCTCAAACACGACGTAGATGTCCTTGTAATCGCTGCGCGACGGCGGCAGCATTATGTGCTTGACGTCCACGATGTCGGGGTGGCGGAGGAGGCGCAGGAGCTTGACTTCGCGCAGGATGCGCGTCGCGTCCGAGACGTGGTCGAAGACGTTGTGTATCTTTTTGATCGCCACCCGCTCCCCCGTCGTGTTGTCGACCGCGGAGCAGACGACGCCGTAGGAGCCCTTGCCGATGACCTGCGGGGGGGGGGAGACTGATTGTTTATTTTTCTCCCGTGTCTTTCTTCCCTCTCCCCCCCTCCCCCCTCCCCCCTCACCTCCTGCACCGTGTACCGGGCCGCGTCGCCGTAGTCGGTGAAAAAGTCGGCGGCCTGCATGGCGCGCGTGGCGCGGGCCGCGCGCGGCGCGGGCGCGGCCTGGAGGGCGGGGGAGGGGGGGCGTCGGCTCGCCGCCGCATCGGCCGCCCCGACAGCGCGGAGGCCTCGATCCGACACCGCGCGGGCGGCCGCGGGCGCGCCGGGCGCCGCCCGCCCTCTGCCGCCGCCGGGCGCGCCCTGGCCTCGCAGGCGCCGCGCCGCCGCGCCCCGCGCCGCGCGTCCGGCGCCCGGCGCCCGCCCCCGTCGCGGCACGATGGCCCGCGCCCGCGGTGCCGGGAGGAGAGGCGACGCGGGGGGGCGGCGGCGCGGCACAGCGAGGCGCCTCGGGCGGCGTCTCACGCGCCACGCCCGAATGCGGCCTCCTCCCGCCCCCTCCCCCCCACACGCCTGCACACCTTGACCTTGGTCGACGCGGACGCCGAGCGGGCCGCGGGGCGCGGCTTGAGGGAGGACGGGGCGACGCAGGGGAGTGCTTCGGACGCGACGCGGGGCGGGGCGAGGAGGCGCGACCACCAGGAGCGACCGGGCATCAACGTCAGGGGCGGACCGCCATGGGGGGGCGGCGGGCGTGGGGGTGGGGGCGCAGGTGGGAGAGTGGAGAGAGCGGCGAGGCCTGCGTGCCCCACTCTCCTCCGGGTGCCGCCCGTGCGCGGCCCCGCGCTCATTCTCGCGCCATGCACGTCAGCCTGACCGTCGGTCGTGGCGGCCTGGCCGCTCCCAAGTGGAGGCCGCTCGACGGTGCGCGGCGGGCGGGCCAAGGGGCGCCGATTCCGGCGCGCCCGATGCCCAGACACTCACGCACACACCCCTCCACGCATGCAGGCACCGCCCTGGCCGCGCTGACCGCGGCCGCCCCGCGCCGGTCGGCGCGCGGCGGCGCGACGCGCGGGCAGGCCACGCTCCAGCTCCTCAACTGCATCCTGGGCGCGGGTGCGCGCGGCGGGATGCGGGTTGGAGGCCGCGCGGGAGGTCGGCGCGGCGGCCAACCCCGACACACCTTTGAATCAGGCCTCCTCTCGCTCCCCTTTGTTTTCCGCTCCCTGGGCCTCGCCCTCGGCGCCCTCGCCGTCGCCGCGGCGGCGGCGCTGGCCCGCCTGTCCCTGCGCCTGCTCCTCGCAGCCGGCGGCGCGGCGGGCGAGCGCAGCCTGGCGGGCGTCGCGCGCGCCGCGTTCGGCTCCCCCGGCGCCGCCGCCGCCCGCCTCTGCGTTGCCGTCCTCAATTTCGGGGCCCTCGTCGCCTACATCAACGTCCTGGCCGATGTGGGGGGGTCGGCGGCGGTGGCGGCGGGGTGGGCGGCGCCGCGCGCGGCGCTCGCCGCGGCGGCCGCCGCCGCGACCGGCGCGGCCGCCGCCGCGGCCGCCGCCGCGCCCGTCCTCATCACCCTGGCGTCAACCGCGTCCGTCGCACTCGCGCTCGCGTTTGCGGGCGGCCTGGCGGCCCTCGGGGCGGCGCCGCGCGGCCCCGGCCCTTCCCGCGCGCCGCTCGCCCTCTGGCGCCCCGCCGGCCTGCCTGCCGCCGCCCCCCTCGTCGCCTACGCGTTCACCTGCCACCAAGCGCTGGCCATGGTGACGGGCGGGATGGCGGCGCCGTCGCTGCCCGCGTCGGCGCGAGTGGTCGACGCCGCGGTGGCCGCCGCAGCCGCGGCGTACGCCGCCGCGGGCGCAGGAGGCTACGCCGCGTTCGGGGAGGCGACGGCGGGCGACGTCGGCATCAACCTGTCCTCGCCGGGCGGCGGCGCGGGGGTGGGGGACGCGGCGCGCGCCGCGTACGCGCTGTCCCTCCTCGGGGCCGCCCCACTCGTGCTCGCGCCGCTCACCGCGAGCCTGGTGGGGGAGGGCGGCGGGGGGGGAGGGGGGGGGCGCGGCCTGGCGCGGCCTGCCAAGGGCCCCGGCGCGCCGCGCGCGCGCCGCCGCCGCGCGCCGCCCCCTCCCGTGGCCGCCCACGCCGCCGTCCTGGCCGCCGCCCTGGCCGCCTCCATCGCGCTGCCCAGCGTGGAGGCCGTGCTGGGCGCCGCGGGCGCGACGGCGGGGGCGGGCGCAGGGTTTCTGATTCCGGCGCTGTCCTACCTCCGCCTCGCGCCGCCGCCGCCGCGCGCCTCCCGCCCGCTGTCCGCGTCGCCGTGGAGGCGGGGAGGAAGGGATGGGGGGGGGGTGGCGGCGGCGTGGGTTGTCGCGGCGGCGGGCTGCGCGGTCGCCGCGGCGGGCGCCGCGACCGCGGCGCGCGGCTAGCGCGCCCGCCCCCACAACAGCCCTCCTCGTTGTGTGTGTGAGATCTCGACTTTGTGGGGGGTGCTTGCATCGCGCCTCTCCCACCGCGCGCGGGGGCGGGGGCGCAACAGCTGTCGCACAGAGCTCGCGCCACGGCGTGGTGTGCGGGCTCCGCGACTAGTCGGGGAGCCCACCGGGGCTCGCGTGCGGCCCTGCGCGCGCGCCGGAGCTCGCGCACAGGGCGCACCGGGGCACAGGGCCGCCGACCGGGGGTCGGGGCAATCGAAAAAGGGGGAAGGGGTCGTAAAAGAGGCCGTGGGCTCAAAAGCGGGGCGCGCGCTCACGGCGTCGCGCGGGCTGGGGGGGCTGCAAGCATATCCGCTTTCAGCGCCCGTGGCCAGATCCGGCGCCCCGGCGGCGCCAGCGCGCGGCGTGGCCGGTGCGAGGGGGGATAGGTGTATTTTTTTCCTTCTTTTTTTTGGGGGGGGGGGGGGGGGGGCGAGGCGCGCGCGCCCCGGTGTCGCGGTCTACGGCGGCGGCGGCGGCGGCGGCGGCAGCGGGCGGCGGCAGGCGGCGGCGGCGGCGGCGGTGGCGGCGCGCAAGAGCGCGCCCCTGCCGCCGCCCGCCGCTGCCCGCCCGCCCGCCCCCGCCCGCCGCCTCCCGCCGCCTCCCGCCTCAGTACGGCCCCTGAGAGGGCGGCAGGTAGCCCCGGCCGTACGCGGCGTCGCCCGGCAGCGCCCCGGGCTCGCCGGGGCCAGCCCCCTCGAGCAGCGCAGCGAGCGCGGGCGGCGGTGGCGGGCCGCCGCCGTATCGCGCGTCGCCGCTGGATGACGGATCGCTCGCGTAGGCGGGGGCGGACGAGGAGACGCCGTACAGGGCGGCAAGGGACGGCGCGTCGGTCGACGCGCCCGCGGCGCCGCCGTGCCCGCTGCCGCTGCCGCCAAAGGCGCCGGCGCCCCCGTAGTCGCCCAAGTAGCCCATGTCAGACGCCAGGGGGGGGCGGGCGCGGGGCGGGGGGGGCGGGGGAGGGGGGTACGCGTAGCCGCCGCCCGCCCCGGTGATCCGCGCGGCCGCCGCGGCGAGCGCCTCCGCGTCCGCCGCGTACGCCGCCGCATCCGGGTAGGCCGCCGCCCACCCACCCGACGACCGGGCGTGGCGCGGGGGCGGCAGGCGGCCGCGGTCGCGGTCGCCGCCGCGGAGGAGGGCCAGCGCCGCGGCCGAGTGCGCGTGCGGGCGCTCCGACCGAGCCGCCGCCGCCCGGCCCGCCCGCCCCGGCGTCAGAAACTCGGATTCGGGCACCGTGTCGAGCAACGTTTCGAGCAGCGACGCGGCCGCCACCTGGCGCGCGTCTTTCTTGCCGCGCCCGCGCCCGCGCCCCGCCGCGTACGTCGCGCCGCCCCCGGGCGCCGACAGCTTGAGCGTGAGGGTGAAGGGGCCCAGGGTGGAGTCGGCCTCCTCGCCGTAGGAGAGTTCTGGGGGAGGCGCGGGGAGGGGGCGGGGGTTGTGGACGTGTGGCGGGTCGGGCCGCGCGCCCCTTCTCGCCCCCCCCCCCCCCCTCCCCCTCACCGAGCCCCAGCCGCGTGGCGTACTCGTGCAGGATGGCGAGCGGCGTCTTGTTGTGCGCGCCGGGGCCGCGGCAGACGCACGCGACGAGGCGCGCCGTCCGCGGGAACCCCTCGAGAAAGGTGGCGGGGTCGGGCACGTCCACGGCTGCGAGGGCGGCCACGTCCAGGGGGGACGGCCCCGGCCCGCCAGGCAGCGAGAAGACGGCCTTGAGCGCGGCGGCGACCGCCGCACGCCGGTCGGCGTGCGCGCGCAGCAGCCGCGCGAGGCGCGCGATGGACGCGTCGTCCTCCACCTCTTCCGCCGTCGGCGGCGGCGCGTCCGGGTCGGGTGTCGGCGACGCGGCGGCAGGGTCGGCGGCCGCGGCGGCGGGGTCGGCGGCCGCGGCGTCGGGCGCCGGCGCGGGGTCGGGCGAGCGGCCGCGGGAGAGGTGCACGCCCAGCGCACGCCCACCAAACTGGGGGGGGGCGAGGGTGGGGTCGGCGTGTGTGTGTGTATCGGAGGGTTGTTGGGCGAGGGTTAGACGGCTGGGGACGCCCTTCCCAGCGCGAGCGCCGCGCGCGCGCCGGGCCGCCACCCGCAGCCCCCGGCGCCCGGCCGGCGGGCGCCCGGGAGCTATTTACCGGCCGCACGCCGCGGGCGCGGGGAGGGGCGGGCGGCGATTGGGCGCGCCACGCGCGGCGCGCTGCGCGCCCGTGGGCGGGCGCGCAGGCGCGCGCCCGCCCCCCATTGCCCGCCCGCGGCCGCGTGGGCGCGCACGCCGCGCTTGGCAGGCGGCCCCAGGGCGCGCCGCGCGCCAACGACACCCTTCCACCCCCCTCCCGCCCGCCCCGCACCTCCTTGACCGTCGCGCACGCGCGCGCCGCGGCCGCGCCGTCGGCAAACGTGGCAAATGCAAACCCTTTGCACTCACCCGTGCGCTTGCGGCGGTTGACGCGCAGCGCGACGACGCGGCCCGCGGCCGCGAGCGCGCGCGCGAGCGCGGTGTCGTCCACGTCCGGGGGGAGGCCCCCGACAAACACCTCGGCTTCGTCGCCGTGCAGGGGCTCGGTGGAGGAGGAGGACGCGTCGTCGGTCGGCGGCGGCGCCCATTGGGGGGTCGGCGCGGGCGCGGCGCCCGGGGCGCCCTCGGGGGGGGCGCCGTCGAGGTCCGACGACGCCTCCATGGTTGCGCTGGGGCGGGCCCGCCGCGCGCGGGTGTGGTTGGGGCGGGCGGCGTCGGCGCGCTTTCCCCACTCTCCGCCGCCCCACCCACCCCCCGGGCGCCCGCCCGCCCGGCGCCCGCGATGGCCACCACCCCCACCCCTCTCACCGACGCCGCTGCGGGCCGGGAGCTGCCCGTCACGGACCACGAGGACTGCCTCGAAGTGGAACGCGCCTACCTGGACGCGCGCGGGGGGGCGCCCGCGGCCGTGGCGGAAAAGGCCTTTCAGTGAGCGATGGTCGAGGGGGTGGGGTGGCGGGTGGCGCGGAATCGGGGCAGCGCGCGCGGGCGCGCGCACGGTGGCTCGCGGCGCGGGCGCGCGCCGCCCGCGCGCGCCTCGCGCCTGGCGCGTGCGCCGAGCCCGACACAAGCGCGCGAGCGGGAGCGCGCGCGCGTCACGCAGGCGCGCACCTCTGCTTGCGCCCGCGCTCACCCACCCCTCCTCCTCTTTCCCCAGACTCGTCTGGACCCTGGTCCACTCCACCTGGGCGTCCGACGCCCGCCGCGGGCGCGAGCTCGCGGAAGCCCTCGCCGCCGACCCCGCCGCCGACCCGCGCGCCGCGCGCGACCTGCTCTACCTCCAAGCCGTCGCCGCGCACAAGCTGGGCGACAACGTGGGGGCCCGGCGGCTGCTGGCGGGGCTGCTGGCGGATTCGCCGCACTGCCGGCAGGCCCTCGCGCTGAAAGCCGCGGCGGACGACGCGGTCGTCCGCGACGGCCTCGTCGGCCTCGGCGTCGGCGCCGCGCTGCTGGCGGGGGCCGCGTTCCTGATCGCGGGCGTGGCGCGCCGGGCGTGAGACGTGGGGAGAGGAGGGGGTTGGGGGGCCGCCGTTGGCGCGGGTTCCGGGGGCCGCGCGCGCTTGCAAGCGCGCCCGTAGTGCGCACTCACGCTCACCACACGCCCCTCTCCCCCCCCGCGCGTCACGCTTTGCGGCGGACGAGGCCGGCAAGGAGATCCAGGGAGGACGCGTCGGGGTGCAGCTCGACCCGCCGCCCCTCGCCGTCGACCGCCTGCAGGAACCCGGCGCCGGACACGCGCTCGATGACGAGGCGGGAGGCGGAGGGCGGGGAGGCGCCGTCCGAATCGTCTGCGACGGTGACCGCTTGCCCCGAGTGAAGCCACGCGGCGTGGTAGGCGTCCGCCGTCGCGCCCGCCCACCCGGTGGCGCACAGGGCGTCCAGCATGGGTTCCAGCCGGTTGAGCATGGCGGCGAGGA
>Ga0315284_10005048_pt1 | contig 18759 bp, 13 predicted proteins | sample YL17G09_16_MG_FD_203696 | JGI IMG/M metagenome (GOLD analysis project Ga0315284, IMG submission 203696) | Sediment microbial communities from Yellowstone Lake, YNP, Wyoming, USA - YL17G09_16 | ecosystem: Environmental > Aquatic > Freshwater > Lake > Sediment | place: USA: Wyoming | collected... | reverse complement strand
GATCGCCCTCGTCTGCATTGCCCTGGCAATAGCGGCCTACCTCTACTACCGCAAAAAGAAACGGCAGCGAGAGGAGGCTCTGGCACCGCCTAGGCCGGCGATCCCGCCCGGTGAAGCGGCAATCGTCGCGCTGCACATTCTTGAAGACAAGCGTCTCTGGCAACGGGGCAAAATCAAAGAGTACTACTCCGAGGTGACGGAAATCGTGCGCAGGTTCTTGGAAGATCAGTTTGGAATGCTTGCCCTGGAATCAACATCGGACGAGATCATGCAACAGCTGAAACCCCTCTCCCAGGCGCAGCCTCTGGTGAACCAATTTCGGTCTTTCTTCACTACGGCGGATCTCGTCAAGTTCGCCAAGTACGAGCCAACACCGATGGAACATGATAACGAGCTGCGCTGGGCTTATGAGTTTGTTCGCACGCTGATGCCGCGCTTGACTCAGCCGGCAGCCAGGGTGGAGGAGACTGCCGATGTTCGGTGACGGGTTTGCATATCCATGGGTCTTGTGGGGGCTTCTGGCAATTCCCCTCCTCGCCTTTTTTTACTGGAGGCGCCGAACCAGAATGGTCACCGAGGTAACGTTTTCGTCGCTTCAACCGTTTGAGCACACGCCGCGGTCGCTCCGCGAGAAGCTCAGGGATACTCCTGTCGCGCTTCGGCTTCTTGCCTTAGCGCTGTTTATCATCGCACTTGCCCGTCCACAATCTATCTCAAGCAGAGAGAACATCAGCACCGAGGGTATTGATATCGTCCTCGTGCTCGACATCTCCGGCAGCATGCTTGCAGAAGATTTTAGCCCGAACCGGCTGGTGGCGGCAAAGCAGGTCGCCGACGAATTCGTCGACGGTCGGATGAATGATCGAATCGGGCTGGTGATCTTCTCCGCGCAAAGTTTTACGCAGTGCCCGCTGACGACGGATTACCTCGTCCTGAAGTCGCTCCTGAAAGAAGTTAGGAAGGGAATGATCGAAGACGGAACTGCGATTGGACTGGCTCTCGCCAACGGCGTCAACAGGCTAAAGGACAGCAAGGCAAAAAGCAAGGTGATGATCCTGTTGACCGATGGCGTGAACAACAGGGGTGAGCTTGATCCGATCACGGCGGCAAAGGTGGCAGCTACCTATGCGATCCGAGTGTACACCGTTGGTGTCGGCGCACAGGGCGAAGCTCCCTATCCTGTCGAGACACCCTTTGGAATCCAACGACGACTCGTTCCTGTTGATCTAGATGAGAAAACTCTCACCGCGGTCGCCGAGATGACGGGCGGAAAATACTATCGCGCAACGGACAACAGAAAGCTTAAGGCAATCTACAAAGAAATCGATCAGCTGGAGCGGACAAAAATCGAGGTGACGGCCTACAAACGCTACTCCGAATTGTTTTACGGGTGGCTTGCAGGTGGTTTGCTTGTGCTGCTGATTGAGGTCGGGGTCGCGGCGACGGTGCTCAGGAAAATACCTTAGAGTTGTCAGCCATCAGCTTTCAGCTGTTAGCTAACACCAACCAGCCCAGGGTGAAGGCAACTGAGAATTATCTCGCAAGAAAGAGGAGATTATGAAGAATTTCAGAGATCTCACGGTGTGGAAAAAGGCCCATGAATTGACGCTCGCGGTCTATCGCGCCACCAAGAATTTTCCAAAAGACGAGACCTACGGTTTGACAAGCCAAATGAGGCGCTCAAGCGCCTCGATTGCTGCAAATATTGCTGAGGGTTGCGGAAAGCGAACCGATACGGACTTTGCCCGGTTCGTGCAAAATGCTTTTGGTTCGGCAAGTGAGTTGGAATACCACCTTTTGCTTGCGCGAGATCTGGGCCTATTGAAAGCGGCTGAATACGAAGACCTGTGCCTTAACACTGTCAAAGTGAAAAAATGCTCTCTGGTTTGCTTCGAAAGCTGAATGCAGACCGCTGATTGCTGAAGGCTACAATGCTACGTTTCGCACATCCCGAATACCTCTGGGCCCTCTGGCTCATTCCGGCAATGGGGATCGGTTTCTTCCTTCTCCACCGCTGGAAGAGGCGATTGCTGCGGCGATTCATTGCCGAATCGCTCTTCCCGCAGCTTGCGCCCGAGGCGAGCACGGCCAAGAGGTTTCTCAAGCACAGCCTGCTACTCTTCGCCACTGCGTCCCTCATCGTGGCGATTGCAAATCCGCAAGTTGGCACTCGGCTCGAAGAGGTGAAGCGCGAGGGAATAGACCTTTTTGTAGCGCTCGACGTTTCGCTGAGCATGAAGGCAGAGGATGTTCGCCCCAACCGCCTGGAGAAAGCCAAGCGCGACGTTTCCGATCTTTTGCGGAAACTCCATGGTGATCGCGTTGGACTTATTGTCTTTGCCGGGGATGCCTTTGTGCAGTTCCCGCTCACGGCTGATTATTCTGCTGCCGACCTGTTCATTAATGCTGTTGATGTCGATGCCGTGCCCACGCCCGGGACGATGATTGGAAGGGCCATCGAGGTTGCGCTTCAATCGTTCCGAACCGACCTTCCAACGCAGAAAGCCATCATTGTGGCAAGTGATGGTGAGAACACCGAGGGGAACATCGCTGAGGCTGTTGAGCAAGCAAAGAAACAAGGGGTGCGAATTTACACGATTGGCATGGGCACACCCGACGGAAACCCCATCCCGATCTACGACAACGCCGGAACCCGCGTGGATTACAAGCATGACCGGTCTGGAAGCGTTGTGCTCTCGCGCCTCGACGAATCCATGCTTCAGCAGATCGCGTTGCCGACGGGGGGAAGCTATCGTCGTGCCACGAGCGGCGGGAACGAAATTGAAGATATCTTCAAAGAACTCTCCACGCTACAGAAAACCGAAATGGGAAGCCTGCAGGTGACCGGGTTTGAGGATCAGTTTCATTACCCTCTGCTGCTCGCGATCCTTTTGTTGATTGTTGAACATCTCCTTTCAGAACGAAGGGGAAAAATTCTTTTGAGAATGATGAAGCTGGTACCGGTCGGAAGGATTTTACCCCTCTTCCTGCTTATCGCGGTCTCATTCACGCACGCTCAGACGGTTCGCTCTCACGTCAAGAGTGGAAACGAGGCGTACGAAAAGAACAAGTTTGCTGATGCAGAGGCAGAGTACAAGAAGGCTCTTCAACTGCACCCTACATCACGTGAAGCTCAGTTCAATCTTGGCAACGCTTATTACAAGCAACAGCGTTTTGACGAGGCTCAGCGGAGCTACAACGCCAGCATTACTACCGCCAAGAAGCCCGTTGATCAATCCATGGCATACTACAATCTGGGCAACGGCCTTTTCAGATCTAACAAGATCCCCGAGTGCCTTGAAGCCTATAAACAGGCATTACGTCTTAATCCTGCCGACGAAGACGCTCGATACAATTACCAGCTTGCGAAAGATCGCCTCAAACAACAAAACCAGCAACACAGCGATCAGAACAAGCAACAGGATCAACAACAGGATCAACAACAGGATAAGCGGGATCAGCAACAGCAGAACAGCAATCAACAGAAAGACCAAAAGAATCAACGGCAGCAGCAACCCCAGCCACAGCAATCGAAACAGGATAAGCTGAACCAGCAGCAGTCGCAGGCCCAACAGCAAAAGAACCAAATGCCGAAAGAGCAGGCAGATCGCATACTCGACGCGATGCGCAATAACGAGAAAGAGCTCCAGAAGCAGCTTCGGAAACGCCAGGCAGCTCGAGTTTATATTGAGAAGGATTGGTGATGACGTTGTTGTTGAAATGCGCACTCTCTCTAATCTGCGTCGCAGCGCTTGCCGTCGCACAGGATGCCACGTTTGTTGCAACTGTTGATCGGACAACGGTGAGCGCCGGAGAACAGTTCGAAGCCTCATTTACCGTGTCTGGCTCAGATGTCAACGGAGTGAAAAACTTCCGCGCTCCAGACTTTGGCCCGTTCGTCGTTCTGAGCGGACCTAACCAATCGACCAGCATGCAGATCATCAATGGTCAAATGTCTGGTTCGCTGACATATTCCTACTATCTCTATGCCCGTCAGGTGGGTAAATTCACAATCGGTGCGGTTTCTGTTGAATACCGGGGGACGACGATTCGCACACGGCCGCTGCAAATCGAGGTCGTCCAAGGCAATCCTCAGGCTCAGCGAAAGGGTACAGAGGATACTCAAAACATTGCGGACAATTTGTTCATCCGGGCAATTCCGGACAAGCAGCGTATCCGCCAGGGTGAGCAGGTTACGATCACCTATAAATTGTACACTCGCCTCCAGGTTTCTGGCTATGATCTCGCCAAAGCACCGGTATATCAGGGCTTCTGGTCGGAAGAAATTGAGCAACCGAAGCAGCCAGCCGTGACCACCGAAATGCATGAGGGAAAGCAATACCGCGTAGCCGCGATACGGAAGACAGCTCTCTTCCCTACCCAGACGGGCAAGCTCGCTGTTTCTCCTCTTGAGGTTCGGTGCGCTGTTCAGATGCAGTCGCGCCGCAAGACCAACGATCCGTTTGACTCGTTTTTCAACGACCCGTTCTTTTCTCGCCTGCAAACGGTTGAGCAGGATTTCAAGTCCAACGCTCTGACGATAACTGTCGATCCTCTTCCCGGCGGTGCGCCAATGGATTTCAAGGGTGCAGTTGGGAGGTTTAGCTTTGCCGCGAGCGTCGACAAAAAAGAAGTAAAAACCGGCGATCCTCTTACGCTTCGCCTTTCCGTCTCGGGATCTGGAAATGTCAAACTCCTTACCCTGCCAAAGCCGTCGCTGCCAGCAGATTTCGAAGCCTACGAGCCCAAGATTTCAGAAGAGATTTCGCGGGAGGGCGGGGTCATTCGTGGAAAGAAAACCGCGGAGTATCTTATCATCCCGCGCAATGCCGGCGAGCGGGGAATTGAACCGATTGCGTTCGCATACTACGACCTTGAAAAGAATGGGTACAGCACGTTGCGGTCGCCGAGATTCGAATTCACGATTGCTCCCGGGAAGGATGTAGGAGGCGGCGCAACGATCGCTTCCAAATCTGATATTCGTTTGCTTGGAGAAGACATCCGATTTTTGAAGCTTTCCCTGGGTCAATTGCAGCGCGTTGGCGAATCGCCCATTGCAGGCAGTTGGTTCGCGGTTGCCCTTGCACTACCCCCCGTTCTCTTTATAGGCTCTCTTGTCTATCGCAGGCGACAGGAGAAGCTTTCCGGGAATGTTTACCGGCTTCGCTTTGAGAAGGCCGGAAGGGAAGCAACCAGGCGGCTCAAACATGCGAAGAAGCTTCTCTCGCAAGGAAACACAGAGAGCTATCACGCAGAGATATCCAGGGCGCTGCTCGGGTACCTTGAGGATAAGCTACATCTCTCGCGTGCATCGCTCACGCTTGATCAGGCGGTGGTGTTGCTCGAGGCGCGTGGTGTCACGGCAGAGACACTTCAATCCCTGCGGTCGTGCGTGGAGAGAGCTGAATTCGCACGCTTTGCCCCAGCGGCAGACACCCGGGAAACACGCTCAGAGTTACTTGGCGCCGCAGCCGAAGTGATCAACAGCGTGGAAGGGACCTTCGGCAGAAGAAAATGAAACTGCGCTTACTCATATTGACTTGTCTTGGCTTCTTCTGTTCGCACCAGTCTGCCGTAGCCCAAACCGCTGTCGACGAATTCCAGCGGGGTAATACATACTATCGCGAGGGTCAATTTGAGCGGGCCGTCGATGCGTACGAGAAAATTCTTAGCCAGGGCGTGACAAGCCCGGCGCTCTATTTCAATCTCGGCAATGCATACTACCGGACAGGCAAGAACGCTCTCGCTATCCTTGCCTACGAGCGGGCCCTGCACCTGGAGCCCAACGATCCAGACATCAAACACAACCTCGATCTGGCAAACCTCAAAACCGTCGATCGCATAGAGCCGCTCCCTGAATTGTTCTTCATTGAGTGGCTTCGGAATCTTTCCGCCTTCGTTCCCCCCGGCACGACAGCGCTGCTGTTTGTGGTGTGTTGGATCCTTTTGTTTGGTGCTCTCACCGTTCTGAATCTTCTGACCCAACCCACCACCCCTCTTCGCGCCCTTCGCGGCGTCGCCATGGGATCGTTCCTGCTGTTAATACCCCTGGGCGTGCTGCTCGTAACGCAGGGAATCGAGTCGCGGTCACATAACGATGCGATTGTCACGGCGGCTGTCGTTACCGCAAAAACATCTCCGGACACTCAGAGCGTTGATGCCTTTGTCGTTCACGAGGGATTGAAAGTGAAGCTGAGTGATTCGGTCAGCGAGTGGGTAAAAATAACACTCGCCGATGGAAAGGTGGGTTGGGTGCGCGCTCAGGATTGTGAACGAATATAGTACTCGTCGCTCTTTCACGCCGATCGGCTTTCCCCCTGCTTGATCAAGCGGGCCGCCTCATTTCACACGTCGGCATCAGCGGGGCGGAGGGGAACCGTGCACCCCCAAAGCTTGTTTTCAAGAAACGAGCAAAAGGGTTGGCGTCTTTGGCCCCCCTTTTTTCTTCCACAATCCCTAGTTTTTCCCTCGTCGGCTTATGTCATTAGAGAATCAAACGGCTGATCTCTCAGCCCTTCGCATAAATCGCTCAAGCACTCAGGACTCTCCATCCCCTGGCTCTAAAGCCCGATTGAAGCTTCTCGCTGGCCTTATCGTTATAGCTGCAATTGTTTTTGCGGGCTTCTGGCTTGTTCCCCAAATCTTCGATCCGCCTGCTGAGGTTCAACTCGCGCCGGTTCTTCTGTCTTCTCCTTCACAGGCAAACGCTGTGCTCACTGCGAGCGGCTACGTTGTCGCGCAACGGAAGGCGGCTGTCGCGTCCAAGGCGACCGGCCGGTTGGAGTACCTTGGCGTTGTTGAAGGCGATCGCGTGAAGAGGGGCCAGATCCTCGCGCGACTCGAGGATGCAGACCTCCGAGCCAACCTCGATCAGGCCCGGGCAAATCTACGGCTGAACGAGGCCGAACTCAAAGATGCACAGCAATGGCTTGCCCGGCAGAAAACCTTACTGGAAAAAGGATTGACGACCCAGGCTGATCTCGATGCTGCAGACACGCGCCACCAGCGCGTGCTTGCCGCAATTGAAGTCGCGAAAGCCTTGGTTGTTGGCGCCGAGGTGTCGCTTGAAAACACGCTTATCCGCGCGCCGTTTGACGGTACGGTTCTTACCAAGAACGCCGACGTTGGTGAAATGGTTGCACCCATGGCGGCAAGCGTAAGCTCCCGCTCGGCTGTTGTGACCATTGCAGATATGAGCTCTCTGCAAGTAGAGGCGGATGTCTCTGAATCCAACATCGAGCGCATAGTGCCGAATCAGCCCTGCGAGATCACGCTTGATGCCTACCCTGAAACACGGTATCAGGGCTTTGTCGCGAAGATCGTACCGACCGCCGATCGTGCAAAAGCCACGGTCATGGTGAAGGTTGGCTTCAATTCGTACGACAGCAAGGTCCTGCCGGAGATGAGCGCAAAGGTCTTGTTCCTCTCAAAACCTTCGGATGTATCTCCAGCGGACATGCGGTCGATGCTGACGGTCCCCCTGACCGCTGTGGCAACGCGTAACGGCAAGAAAGTTGTCTACCTCGTTCGTGAGAACCTGGCGGTTGAGGTTCCTGTAACGGTCGGGAAAGAGCTTGGATCGCTTATCGAGATTAAAGAAGGACTCTCTGTGGGCGAAAAGGTCATCGGCAAGCTCGACGAAGGGATCGCCAACGGAACGAAGGTGAAGGTGCAATAGGCTCAAGATCAGGGCTGGTGGATCCACAATTCACACTGTCCCCTATCGGCTGAAATAACTCGCTAACAACTACTGGACATACGCATGACGTCGCTTATCGAAATCCAAAACGTTTCAAAATCATATTGGCGCGACAGCTTTGAGATTCCTGTCTTGAACAATATCTCCCTTCACATCCCGGAGGGCGAGTTTGTTGCTCTCATGGGTCCTTCTGGATCGGGCAAAACAACGCTGTTGAACCTCGTCGCAGGAATCGATCGACCCAACAAAGGAACGATCACCATCGCAGGAACGGAAATCGTCAGCCTCAACGAATCACAACTTGCTAAGTGGCGGTCAACCCACGTCGGATTTATCTTCCAGTTCTACAATCTCATCCCTGTGCTCACGGCGTACGAAAATGTCGAGCTGCCGCTGCTGCTCGCCCCGCTCTCCAAGAAAGAGCGCCGGCAGCATGTGGAAATGGCTTTGACCGTCGTCGGCTTGAAGGACCGCATGCGCCACTACCCCAAACAACTGTCCGGCGGTCAGGAACAGCGCGTGGCAATTGCACGCGCCATCGCAACTGATCCGACGATTCTCGTTGCCGATGAGCCAACGGGGGATCTTGACAAACATTCCGCCGACGAAATCCTGTTGCTGCTGGAGCGGCTAAACCGAGAATTCAAGAAGACCATTGTCATGGTGACCCACGACCCGCGTGCAGCAGAACGGGCGCTTGTCGTCCGCCACCTTGAAAAGGGAGAACTGAGATAGAGATCGCGTATGAAGGTCTTCAAACTCATTTTCAAGAACACCCTTCGCCATAAGCTCCGTACAACGCTTACGATTCTTGGAATCGCCATTGCTGTTATGGCGTTCGGATTGCTGAGAACTGTTGTAACGGCGTGGTATTCCGGCGTTGAAGCCTCCGCGGCAAACCGTCTCATCACGCGCCAGGCAGTTTCGTTCATCTTTCCCCTTCCGTACTCGTACCGAGATCAGATCGCGAAACTCCCAGGTGTCGAGACGGTCACGTACATGAATTGGTTTCAAGGGGTGTACATTGATAAGAATCAGTTCTTTGCTCGGCTCGCCGTCGATCCGGAGACGATCTTCGACGTGTACCCAGAGTTTTTGATAGACCAGGATCAGCTTGAGGCTTTCAAGCGTGAGCGAGGCGCATGCGTGATCGGCTCTGAGCTTGCAAAGCGGTACAACTTGAAAATCGGCGATGTCGTGCCGATCGATGGGGATATTTATCCGGGGAAATGGGAGTTTGTCGTCAGGGCTATCTACCGACCGCGGGATAAATCAACCGATGCGACCCAGATGTTCTTCCACTGGCAATACCTCGATGAGCGACTCAGGCAGGAAGAATCCACGCGCGCAGGAGAGGTAGGATGGTATATCGTTCAAATCAGCGATCCCGCACAAAACGGGGCCATCTCGAGCAGCATTGATGCACTCTTTCAGAACTCGCGCGCGGAGACGAAAACAGAAACCGAACGGGCGTTTCAGCAAGGTTTCGTCGCCGCCGCGGGCGCCATCATCACAGCAATGAATGTTATGTCCTTCGTCATCGTCGGGATCATCATGCTTGTGCTTGGTAACACGATGATCATGTCTGCCCGCGAGCGAACACGAGAGTACGCTGTGTTCAAAACCCTTGGTTTCACCGGTGGGCATCTCGTTGGACTCATTCTTGGTGAGTCGCTCTTGATCTCGGTGCTCGGCGGTGGCTTTGGCTTGTTCCTCACGGTTCCCCTTATTGAGGGTTTTGCCGCGTTTGTGCCAAAGGGTTGGTTCCCAATTTTCAACCTCGAATCCATCACGATGATCCTAGCTGCTTCTTCAGCAATTCTTGTCGGCGTCGTGGCTTCGCTTTTCCCCATCCAGCGAGCGATTGGAACACGGATTGTTGACGGACTGAGACATCTCGGGTGAGAGAAGGAGCGAGCAAGCAGGTTGAACTAAGAGGTGTGGATTTCGTCGCGGCGTCGATCCTTTAGCGCTTATTTTTTTTCTTTTTCATTGTTTATGAAGATCCCTTTCAAATATATCATCCGAAACGTGCGCACCCGGCGGCTTACCACCGGCATCACTATTCTCGGCGTTGCCCTCGTTGTCTTCGTGTTCGCTGCCGTCTTGATGATGGCGTATGGAGTTCAGAAAACTCTTGTTGCCACCGGTTCTGATGAGAACGTTATCGTCGCACGCAAGGCAGCCAACGGAGAGATTTCGAGTATCATTGATCGGGAGAGCGCGAGTGTCATTCTCACCCTTCCGCACGTAGCCAAGGCGGCGGGTGGAAAACCTATTGCCTCGGGTGAGCCGGTTGTAGTTATTAACCTGAACAAGCTCGAAGGGGGTGGAGTTAGTAACGTCACGGTCCGGGGGGTGTCGCCGGAGGCGTTCCTGCTTAGACCACAGGTTCGCTCCAAGGAAGGTCGGATGTTCACCTCAGGTGCGCGCGAGCTGATCGTTGGCGTTTCGATTGAGAAACGCTTTGCCGGCGCCAAACTGGGGGATATTGTGCGGTTTGCAGGCGACGCATGGACTATTGTCGGTGTGTTTGACACTGACGGCAGTGGCTTCGACTCAGAAATGTGGGGAGATGCAAATCAATTGCTGGATGCATTCAATCGGAATGCGTTCTCAACGCTTACCTTCAAGCTGGATCAGCCTGAATCCTTCGGAGATTTTGTCGCTGCGTTTGACAAAGATCCGCGTTTGCAGCAATTTGAAGCGAAAATCGAGAAGCGGTTCTTTGAGGAACAGTCCGAGCTCATGGCCACGTTCATCAGAATTCTGGGAATTTTCATCACGATCATCTTCAGCGCGGGCGCAACGATCGGCGCGATGATCACAATGTATGCAGCCGTCGCACATCGCACCGTTGAGATTGGAACCCTCAGGGCTTTGGGATTTCGCCGCCGAAGCATTCTCGCCGCATTTCTCACCGAATCCCTTTTTCTCTCTTTCGTCGGCGGCTTAACCGGCCTTTTCTTTGCCGCGTTTCTTCAGTTCTTCACGGTCTCCACGCTGAATTTTGGGTCCTTCTCAGAACTGGCGTTTTCCTTTGCGCTCTCGCCGACGATTGTTGTCTCATCGCTACTGTTCGCGCTCGTGATGGGGTTGCTCGGCGGGTTCTTGCCGTCGGTTCGTGCTGCACGACTTGGTATTGTGAATGCTCTAAGGCCGTCATGACTTTACAGCCATGCGGGGTTGGGTGGCACTAGAAGCCGGATATTTTGCCCCCGAAGTGACCACTTCTTTTCCCTTGAATCCCTCCCCTCCTTCCACTATTTTGATTCATCGCTTGTTGGTTTGGATCAGTGCCCCCAACCTGCGTCTTACTTTTCCTTTTGCCTCATCCAACTTAGAACTTTAAACTGCTGAACTGTATTCATGTTCTGGCTTCAGATCATCAAAAACTTTATCAAGATCTTGCGCGCGGGCCAAACACCTGCACAGATCGCTGGCGGGTTTGCTCTTGGCTCAATGGTTGGTCTCTCACCGGCTTTCACACTGCAAGGATTGTTGATCTGGCTTGTGATTTTTCTTCTTGACGTAAACCTCTCGGCGGCCATTCTGTCATTTACCCTTTTCGCTCTGGTCGCGTACATCCTGGATCCCATCTTCCACGCGCTCGGCTACTATCTGCTCGTCGATGCTTCATTCCTCCATGGTCTGTGGACCTCGCTGTACAACGCTCCGATCGCACCCCTGACGCGGTTCAACAATACCGTCGTCTTGGGGGGTTTTCTGAGCAGCTTTGTGTTATTCTTCCCCGCGTATTTCGGCATGAAACGCTTCGTTGTGGCGTACCGCACCCATATCGGGGCCAAGGTGGAGCGGTGGAAAATCTACCAGGTCATTAGCAAGAGCGCGCTTGTTCGCTGGTACGACAGAATTCGTAACCTGGGGGATTGACGATGAGAAAGAAGTTCATCTTTTTCGTCCTCGTGCCAGTTCTCGCCCTGTGTGTTGTTTTGTATCTGTTTGCCGATCAATGGATTGAATCCGGATTGGAGGCCGCGGGTGAGGGCGCCGTCGGTGCAAAAGTCGAAATTGATAACCTGAAGCTGTCGATCTCCCCCGTCGCGATTGAATTCTCGCGCCTTCAGGTCGCGAGCCCGAAGGACCCATGGAAAAATATCTTGGAAACTGGCAAGGTCCGGTTCGCGCTGAACTTTGGACAGCTCCTGCGGAACAAATACATTATCGAAACAACGGAAGTGAATAACCTCATCTTCGGGATGAAGCGCTCGACAAATGGGTCCCTGCCAAAGGCTCGTGCTGAGTCCGTAGAGCCGCCCTCAATCATCTCCGAAGCCACCGCTGCGTTAACCCGCGAGGCAGCGAAAGCACCCGTTTTCGACCTGGAGAAACTCAGGAAGGGCCTGAAAATTGACAGCCTTCTGAACGTTCAAAACCTCAGAACCGTCCAGCATCTCGATTCGCTCAAGCAACAAGTACAAGAGGCGGGCCAGCAATGGCGGGCAACCCTTGCAGATATCGATAAATCAAAACAGCGTGTCGCGGAGATTGAAGCGAGCATCAAGGCTATCAACTTGAACGAGCTTAAGACGATAGAGAGCATCTCGAGCGCTATCAACAATGTGAACAACGCGTACAAGAACATCAACGAGCTCAATGAGGCCTTCAAAAACCGGCGCACGGCTATGAACGATCAGATCAATCGCCTGTACGCCTCGGTTGCTGTTGTTGACAACCTTGCGCGAGCCGATTATGAGACGGTCAAAGGTCTCGCTCGTCTCCCTGATCTGAGCACGCGGGGGCTCGCGAACCTCCTCCTCGGCAGAGAAATTCTGCAGAAGGTTAACAATTACCTTTCCTGGGTTGATTTTGCGCGAGCAGCGGTTCCGAAATACATGCCTGAGCCCGAGTACGAAAAGCCAAAGCGCTTTCAGGGCCAAGACATCCATTTCCCCGTCGACCGTTCCTACCCTAAGTGGTGGATCAAAAAGATAGTGATCTCCGGGGGGGAGGATAAAGATCAGAACCCCGATTACTTCTACGCTAAGGGTGAGATCCGCAACGCCACGAACAACCAGCGGATCATCGGCTTGCCGTTAGCGGTTGCTCTGTCCGGCTCGCGGGCCCACGGTGCGTTCTTCACCTTTGACGCTTCGTTCGACCGACGACCCGATGTTCCAATCGACAACTATGAGGTTACCGTCCGACGGATCGGCGTGAACAATCTTGAATTCGGCCAGGCGGATTTTGTCCCCTCAAAGATCACCCATGCCGTCGCCGATATAGCGGCCCGGGTTTCTGTTCCGGGTAATCGGTTCGACTCCAATCTGAAGCTCGATTTCCACGACCTCGCGCTTGTGTTTGACCGACCCCCGCGCAATGATGTTGAGCGCATCACCCGAGATGTTCTCTCATCGATTCTTGCGTTCAATGTGCAGCTACACATCTGGAACACGGCGGGCGGCCTCGATCTTGCCGTGACAACCGACCTTGACGATCAGCTTGCTGCTCGCACAAAGAAAGTCGTGGGCGACGAGCTTGCTCGACTGCAAAATGAGATTCGAGCGAAAGTCTATCAGCGCATTGCCGAGAAGAGGGCCGAATTCGAGAAATTCTTCGATCAGAAAAAGGAAGAGGTGTTCGCGCGGGTAAAGGCGTACGAGTCTCTTGTCAACGAAAAGATCGCGATGGTCGATACAAAGAAGAAAGAGCTTCAGGCTCGCGTTCAACAGGAGAAAAAGAAACAGTCTGACACGGTAAAGAAGAAGCTCGAAGATGCGGTGAAAGGACTCTTCAAGAAACAGTAGCGCACGCTAGCCCCTGACGCAGACCATGGGAAAGAAACCACCCACGACCACAGACAGCCTACGTCGGCCTCGCAAAAAGGCTGTTAATTGGTATGTGGCTGTCGTAGTTACCCTTTTCGCCGTGGTGCTTCTCATCCTCTTTTCCACAAGCCCAACGAAGCGGATGACACCAGAAACGCGCCCCCCGCAGCTCTCTGCTGCACAGACGGCATATGAATTCCAAAAACAGGGTGAACTGCGGTTCCTCAACGCCAAGGGTCAATTGATTATTACTGTTGACATCGAGATTACACGCGAGGAATCGAAGCGCGAGCTTGGCCTCATGTACCGCGAAAAGATGGCAGAGAATCAAGCGATGTTGTTTGTTTTTGACGGCGAAGGCCCACGTTCGTTCTGGATGAAGAACACAATTCTGTCTCTTGACATGATTTTTGTGAATGGCAAGAACGAAGTCGTCACTATTCACAAATATACTACTCCCTACTCAGAGGATTCGTACGCCTCAACGAGGCCGGCGCAGTACGTCGTCGAAGTGAATGGTGGATTTGCGGATAAGTACGGAATCGCGGCGGGTGACCGCATTGCGTGGCGTGTCTTTTAACGGCTCTGTTCGCGGCCTGACGATCTACGTCGCCCCTTCATTGGATCAGGTCTAATGAAGGGAATGCTGAGCCCCGGGAGGGGTCCTCGCGCGGCCAAGCCCCATGCTATTTCTTCTTCTTGTCGGGCTTTTCCGTTTCGGCTTTCTTTTCCGCGGGCGTTTGTTTCTCCGGTTGTTTTGTACTTCCCGCGTGCGCTCCTTCATCAGCCTTGCTCTTTTTTGAATTGTCTCTGGCTGCCAGCTTCTCCGCCAGTTGTTTCTCCTCCTCTTCTTCTCCAACGGCGATAGCGATGTCTGCCACCTCGTCTTCCTCTGCAAGCCGGATCAGCCGTACGCCCTGTGTGTTCCTCCCTGCGACTCGAATGTCCGAGGCATGCTGCCGAATAACCATACCGTTTGACGTGACGACAACAACGTCGTCGGTGCCCACGGCTTCCTTGATGGCGACCATCCTCCCGGTCTTTTCCGAGGTTTTTACGGTGATGATACCTTTTCCACCACGGTGGCTGACCCGGTATTCGCCCTCTTCGCTCCGCTTCCCGTAGCCCTTGTCTGTTGCAACGAGAATGGTTGTTCCCTTGCGCCGCAGATTCACCACGCCAACAACCTTATCACCCTTGCTCAGGTTGATGCCCCGTACTCCGGTGGCTGTTCTGCCCATCGCTCGCACTTCGTTTTCGTGGAACCGAATAGCGATTCCCTCGTGGGTCCCAATGATGATGTCTTGGCTTCCATCGGTGAGTTTAGCGTCATTGAGCGCGTCGCCTTTTCGCAGCGTTGTCGCTGTGATCCCGTTGCGGCGCGGGTTGCTGAACTCTGAAAGCAGGACTTTCTTCACCAGGCCCCGCTGTGTCACCATGAACACATAGTGTTTGTCGTCAAATTCCTTTACCGCAATGAAGGCGTTGATTGCCTCTTCCGGTAATTTCGCGATCAGCGCATTGATTGGCTTTCCTTTTGCCATGCGTCCTGCCTCGGGAATCTCGAATACCTTCAACCAGTAGCACCTGCCGGTATTGGTAAAGAACAAGATGTAGTTGTGCGTGCTTGCAACGAACATGTGTTCAAGAAAGTCGTCTTCTTTTGTCGCGGCGCCCGTTACCCCTCTCCCGCCGCGCGATTGTCGGCGGTAACCTGAGACGGGGTAACGCTTGATGAAACCCTGGTGACTGATTGTAATAACAACCTCTTCTTCGGCAATCATATCCTCAATGCTGAATTCCTCTGCTTTGTAGACAATCTCTGTCCGTCGTTCGTCGCCGTACTTCTTCCTCAGTTCCAGCAGTCCTTCCTCGACAATTTTCATCTGCAACGGCTTGCTCTTGAGGATTGCTTTCAGCTTTTCGATCAGCTTGATCGTTTCCCGATATTCATCCTCTACCTTTTTGCGCTCAAGGCCAGTGAGCTTCTGTAAACGCATGTCCAGTATGGCTTTAGCCTGGATCTCCGAAAGCTTGAACTTCTTCATCAGGCCGGTCTTTGCTTCCTCGACATCCTTCGATTGTTTGATCAGCCTGATAACAGCATCGATATTGTCGAGGGCAATGATGTAGCCCTCAAGGATATGCGCTCGTTTTTCCGCCTCGTCCAGCTCAAACTTCGACCGCCGCACAACAACATTGTTTCTATGCTCGACGAACTTTTGGATCATTTCTCGAAGAGCCAGCACCCGCGGCCGTCCATCCACAAGCGCTAGCATGATGATGCCGAAGGTCGTCTGCATCTGAGTATGCATGTAGAGGTTGTTCAGTACAACCTCGGCGTTTGCATCCCGCCTTAGTTCAATGACCACCCGTAACCCGTCGCGATCGGACTCATCTCGCACATCGGTGATATCGTCAATCTTCTTCTCGTTAACAAGATCCGCGATCTTCTCTACCAGCGCAGCCTTGTTGACCATGTAGGGCAGCTCTGTAACGATAATGCGCTGCCGGTCCCCTTTACCCGTTTCCATGGCCGCTTTCGCCCGCACGAGAATGCGCCCGCGCCCTTTTGTATATGCCTCCCTCACACCTTCGTAGCCATAAATGATTCCAGCCGTCGGAAAGTCCGGTGCTACAATATGCTTCATGAGCTGTGCATCTGTAATGCTCTCGTCCCGGATGTACGCCATACAACCATCGATAACCTCCTTCAGGTTGTGCGGTGGAATATTGGTCGCCATGCCTACGGCTATCCCGCTGGCGCCGTTGCACAGGAGGTTGGGAAACATGCTCGGGAGAACAGATGGTTCTCTCAGCGTCTCATCAAAATTCGGAACGAAATCAACGGTGTTTTTCTCGAGATCGCGCAGCATCTCCTCTGCAATGCGCGCGAGCCGGGCCTCTGTGTACCGCATGGCTGCCGGTGAGTCCCCGTCAACCGAACCGAAATTGCCTTGACCGTCCACGAGGGGGTAGCGCAGCGAGAAGTCCTGCTCCATCCGCACCATGCTGTCATAGACGGCCGCGTCGCCGTGTGGATGGTACTTTCCGAGCACTTCACCAACGATGCGCGCGCTCTTTTTGTACGGCCGGTTGCTTGCGAGACCAAGATCCTGCATGCCGAACAGCACGCGTCGATGAACCGGCTTGAGGCCGTCACGCACGTCTGGCAGCGCTCGCGCAACGATGACCGACATCGAATAATCGATGTACGATCCCTTCATCTCTTCTTCGATATCAACCGGAATGATCTTTTCGCTGACGGTGGCCATCCTTTACTGCTTTCCCTTTGCTCGAACTGTTTCTGGTTCGTCCCTTAGACATCCAAATTGCGAACGTATTTCGCATTCTTTTCAATAAATTCTCGCCGCGGCTCAACTTCATCTCCCATAAGAATCGAAAACGTGCGATCGGCGTCAGCCGCATTCTCAATGGACACCTGTAGGATCGTGCGCGTCTCGGGGTTCATCGTTGTTGACCAGAGCTGCTCTGGATTCATCTCGCCGAGACCCTTGAATCGCGAAATCACAATTCCATCGGTGCTGACCACCGCCCCTTCCTCACTCACCGCCTGAGTTGGCGCAGCCTCTTCTTCCTTTTGGCTACGCGCAGATTTCTTTTCGCCCTTCAACCGCTTGATAATTTCATCCCGCTCGTCCTCATCAAACGCGTACTGTTCAATTTTGCCTTTCTTGATCTTGAACAGCGGTGGCTGCGCGATGTACACGTGACCAAGTTCGATGAGCTCTTTCATGTAGCGGAAAAAGAGGGTGAGCAAAAGGGTGCGGATATGTGAGCCATCAACGTCCGCGTCGCACATGAGGATAATCTTTCCGTACCGGATCTTGGTTGAATCAAAATCCTCCCCAACGCCCGCGCCAATAGCTGTGAAAATTGCCCGTATTTCCTCGTTTTCGAGGATTTTGTGGAGGCGCGCCTTCTCAACATTCAAGATCTTACCCTTTAGCGGCAAGATTGCCTGGAATCGCCTATCCCGGCCCTGCTTCGCACTGCCACCGGCCGAATCGCCCTCAACAAGGTACAGCTCGCAGTGGTCGGGATCGCTGATGGAGCAATCGGCAAGCTTCCCGGGGAGTCCACCGCTGTCAAGGGCATTTTTTCGACGGGTGAGATCCCGGGCTTTCCGCGCGGCCTCTCGACCCTCAGCCGCTCTCAGACACTTGTCGATAATTCGCTTTGCGTCGGGCGAATTCTCCTCAAGCCATGTCTGCAGCGCCGAACCGACCACCGACTCCACAATGCTCTTGACGTCGCTATTCCCGAGCTTTGTCTTTGTTTGGCCTTCGAATTGCGGTTCGGGAACCTTTACGCTGATGACTGCCGTGAGCCCCTCGCGGAAATCGTCTCCAACAAGCTGGACACCCCCCTCCTTCATCAACCCGTTTTTGTAGCCATAGTTGTTGATCGTCCGCGTGAGCGTCGTCCGGAAACCTACAAGATGTGTTCCCCCTTCGTGCGTGTTAATATTGTTGACGTAGCTGAAGACGTTTTCCGTAAACTGATCGTTGTATTGAAACGCTACCTCGACCTCGACGGCTCGTCCGCTTTCATCGTTGTCCTGGCCTTTGACGTAGAACGGTTTCTTCATGATCGCCGATCGAGTCGCATCAATATACTGCACAAACTCCTTAAGCCCGCCCTCGAAGTGGAACACTTCCTCCTCCCCTGCCTTCGATCGAAGATCCTCGATCCGGAGCACCGCCTGTGGGTTCAGAAACGCTAGCTCGCGCAGTCGCTCCGCAATGGTTTCAAACTTGAAGGCCCTGTTCTTGAAAATCCCCCCGTCCGGGAGAAACGTAACCTTTGTGCCGGTCTTTCCCTTTTCAACCTTACCTATCACTTTCACTGCGGCAACAGGGTCCCCCCTCTTGTACTTCTGATAGAACACCTTTGCGTCGCGGTACACCTCCACCTCGAGAGTTTCGCTCAGCGCGTTAACGACCGAGACGCCCACGCCATGAAGGCCGCCCGACACTTTGTATGTGTTCTTATCAAACTTTCCGCCGGCGTGCAGAACCGTCATGACAACTTCTAGCGCCGATCGCTTCTCCTCGGGGTGTATCTCTGTGGGAATCCCTCGTCCATCGTCTTCGACTGTTGCTGAGCCGTCGTCATTTAATGTAACGGTAATGTGCCGACAGTACCCTGCAAGCGTCTCATCGATAGAGTTGTCGACGACTTCATAGACAAGATGGTGAAGGCCGCGAGCGCTCGTGTCCCCGATGTACATCGCTGGGCGGCGCCGTA